>SDBT01000882.1_pt1 | contig 50117 bp, 83 predicted proteins | sample 2277101 | NCBI WGS metagenome assembly SDBT01 (sample SAMN10404973, study PRJNA504765) | marine sediment metagenome | isolation source: marine sediment core GS10_PC15, 103 cmbsf | place: Arctic Ocean: Southern Knipovich Ridge | collected 2010
GAATACAGTAATACAACTGGGGGAAAAGTAGCTATTGATTCAAATAATAATTTGGTTGTATATGGCTATTCTCATTCAATTGAACAACATGTTATAATAAAATATGATACTGATGGAAACCTACTCTGGCAGATATCTGTAGATGTTGATGGTCTTGATAATATTGAATCGATAGACCTTGAAGGATATGTTGACCAAACACCAATGCCAATAGGATATGGAAATTGTACAAATAATATGACACAAATAAGCAGTGATGAAGATCCACGTTTTAAGATGTGTGATATTTGCTTAGACGATGATGATAACATTATTTTTGTATGTAGGTTGGTGGAACAGATAGAACCCCCCCAACAAACGTATGTTGTAGTATTCAAGTATGACCAAAACGGTAACGAATTATGGAAGAATAAATATGACTACAATGATCTGCTAGAACCAGGATATGATATAGTCATTGATACTGATAGTAGCATTTTTATTCCATGCACGAATTATATTTGGTCATTTTTACTCAAATTGAATCCTGAAGGTTCTTTTGAATGGATTAAACCAATAAAAATAATTCCTTTTTGGTGGGCATTATCTGTAGTTCTTGACTCAAATGAGAATCCTATTGTCTCTGCAATTTATTGTGCAATTGATCCACTTGATCCCACTATGCCTATAGCAATTACAAAATTTAGTAACAGTTTTGGAAACAAACTTGTTGATGGTGTATTGGAAATACCTTTGAGAGGGACTACATTTCCTGATGCAGCATTAGCTATTGATACAAGTGATGGCAGCGTATTTTTTGGATTCATTGATAAATTTTACAAAATTAACCCATCACTTAGCACTATCACATGGCAAAAAGAGTATACTTATCCCATCTTTGATTTGGTGTTATCTAATGAAAAACTTATTGCATGTGGCGGGTGGTGTACTGTTAACGATGATCTAAATTACTATGCTGCTGTATACAACAAAAATTCAGGAAATAAACTACTTGACATGGTATTAGGAGAATTATTGTATTGTGAAGATCCATTTTTCCAAGGACATCACAATCATCTCAAGGGAATGTCAATAGATAATAACGGTGATGTACTATTTGCTGGAGGAAAAGGTGGAATAAGAATAATGAAGGTTCGAATAACAAATACGGGGATACCAAATAAAGATTTATCAAATATAGAAATTATGGAGGAACCAATAGAGCAAATGGAATAAATAAAAAATAAGAAGGTTGTACTTGGAATATTCTAGGTATAACGCTTGTTATAATTAAGGCGGAAATAGATGAATAATATAATACTTAAAATAATAGGTATTTGCATCATAACGAGTTTACTAATACCAGTGAGTGTTGGTTTAAAAGATGATTCAGATAAAATAGGTGTTTTAACAACAGATTCACTTGCTGTTATTATACTATATAGCCTTGATAATGATGGTCATCTGATTTTCAATGTCACAAATAATTGCATAAAAGATATTGATAATTTAACAATACTTGTTCACGTTTATGGTTCAGGTCCATTCACTTCTTTCAATCAAGTGGACGTCAACACAGAAATATTTATTCAAAATCTTCCAATCGGCGAATCTGGTCTCTTTAAAACAAAAGGTCAAGTTTTCAAAGTGCGATCGCTATTTCGCAAACCTATAGTTCCTTTCTTCAATGGTGAACTGGAACTGGCAATTAATGAACATTCAGAAAAAGCAATTTTTTTGAAAATAATATCATTTATACGGACAGATTTTATTATTCTTCCATATCCTTAATTTCTGTATTTAAATGTGATTGTTATTCATCACCCACACCATCGCGTACTTGAATTTCTTGATTTTGTCTAAGATATAAATCATCGCAATAGTTTTCCCCATTAGAGTAGTCATGATACTAATCATTGCATTCTATCTGTATCCACGGATGAGACAAGAATACCAACAACGTGGTTGGAGCTGGAAACGATATTATGATGTTTGTGGGGATGACAACCGACAGTCTTATCGTGAATTGTTTATGAAGATTGTGAAAAAGTAAAAGATAAAAAAGATAGGGTTATAAGAGATTAATCGTTATGTAAAGTCAATAGACATCGGTAACATTTTCTTAAGGAGAGAAGGTGTTACCCGATATTTTATAATCAAAGAGATACTCCCCTGTTTCTGTGAATCATTCCTTGACCAATAATGTTACCGATCTTGGTTGACTTTACAGCCCAAAAACCCTGCTAAAAGGTACTAAAAGGGATACGCCGCCTACCGGACTCGAACCGGTGACCGCTCGGTTACTGCAAGAGTAAATACTCCTATAACAGCCGAGTGCTCCACCAACTGAGCTAAGGCGGCATAAGAATGTAGCACCAGAATTACAGTGTTATATTAAAACATTTTGTAAGGTTCAACTTGATAAATAAATCTTAAATATACGTTTCAAATGACTTAATCTATGGACTATAAAAAATTTGATAAAAAAGTTTTTGTAAGAATTGATACAGGCGAGGAAATTGTAGAAACCTTAAAACAGCTCTGTAAAGACCTCGATATCAAAGCAGGAACAATCACGGGAATAGGAGCAACAGATAAGGCAACTATTGGGCTTTTTGATGTGAAGACTGAAAAATATCATTCAAAAGAGTTTGTTGGTGATCATGAAATTGCACCTTTGTATGGTAATATTTCAACGATGAATGGTGAAGTTTATCTGCATTTGCATATAACTCTTGGTAATTCTGAACATATGTCTTTTGCTGGTCATCTGACTTCTGCTGTGGTTAGTGCTACATTTGAAGGTGTAATTGATATAATAAATGGTGAAATCGATAGAGAATTTGATGAAAATATCAAATTAAATTTACTCAAACTTTAGCTAATTGTTTTAACGATAAAATACGTGCTGATAGTTTAAGTGATAGAAAGAGTACGAAAACTTCAACAATTAAAACAGCTCCTAAAAGAAAAACTGCATCCTCTCGTAATGTTTTTATTGTGAGGCCAAGATTTCCAGCAACTCCAAGAACAGCAAAAAGAATCATAGCAACACTATAAAGAAGCAGGATATCTGATTTTTTCCCGACATATTTAGCTCCAAGAGGAACTGCGACAATTATGCCTGCAATATACGAAAAAACAAGCAGCCATGTTAAAAAAACAATGTTATCCAGACCAATGAACAGTGAAACATAGGCAAGAAATGGAAGAGACGTTACAAAACAAAGCGTAAGCGATAAGACTTTTCCTTTTACAATTGTCTCAGTGGAGAGAGGAAGGTTTCGCAGGATCCACATTGTTTTTTCTTCATTTAAAAACAGATTAAGTGAGGGAAATACCGCTGTATAAATGACTACAATATATATTCCTAAAAAAACAAACATGTCTGGGAGAAACTCTCCAGCATATTCTTTGAGGGACTCAGGGATTAAAAGATCAGTTCCATATATTGCGAGATATCCCGTAAAAAGTGCGGTTGTAACAGAGGTAAAAATAAAGCTGAAAAGAAGTTTATCTCTCCATAAAACCGTTATCTCCCGATTGCATATCGTTGGAATAATATCTCGTATTTTCACTTGTGATTTGTCTTTTGTTCTTTCTTTTCTATTAACAAAAAGATATGAATCCATTGCATGAGATAAACCCCATATGAGATGAAGCAATGCAAGAGGGAGTGTGAGAACGAGAAAGATCATACTTTGAGAAAACCAATAAAACCCAAGAAGAATAACGGTTGGCAGAAGTCGATATCGCAGTGATGAGAAGAAATGTAGGGCCACAGAGCACCCTAAAAAAATGGCGATAATTACTCCTGCACTAAACACGAGATATTCTAGGGGATAGTAAATGTTAATTCCTAAGCTATAAAGTGTTAGGAGATATAATCCTGAAAAAGAAAACCAAATTCCTGTGTTGATAAAAAATATGACTAGAAATATTTCTCGGATGGTTTTTGTTTGAGAAACCTGGGTTGAGAAGGCATACGAGAGATACGGCGAGTTGATGAAATGAGTATGAAAATCAGAGGTTGATTTCATAAAAAAAATAAAAAATATGCCAAAGAAAACATCAAGAAGACTAATATCTGCCTCAGTTTTCATCAAAAAAAGAGTGAGAAAGGCAAACATTACAACAGAGAAAAACATCATAGATGAAAAAAACAAATAAAGAATCGGAGACGACCTAATTTTCTGAAAGAGGTTTCTGCGGATATCAGTTAGTATTGCTGTAAATGTTTCAAGCATGTACTTCGTCCTTATAACGTCATATGCACGCCCTGTGCATATTTTTTTTCTTTTTAGGTACTTTAAGTTTTTGTTTTACGTTATTTTATTTACAATACTTGTTGTCAAATGTTCAATAATACTTTAAACCATTCCAATGATGATGTAATATTTTAATCTTTAAATTTTCGAGTACGATTCTCAAAGAGAAAATCAACAGCTTCTCTAAGTTGAGGATCTACTAATTCGTTGCTCATATTCAAAGTATCCACTCTTGCTTTGATAAATGCAATAAGCTCCTCATCATCTTGTTTTAGACGTTCATCTAACATTTTTTTACCTCCCGCATTATGACAACTGATAATATTGGTTATTATATATACCTTATGTTGCGAATAATTGTATTACATATATTTAATTTAAATAATTATCTGGTTTTTTACTTTTCAATATTATCAGAAACAGGTTTTATAAGGGAACTAACTCTGATTTTGACATTTTAACACAGCAGGTTTATATAATATCAGTGACAGAGTTTAGCATTCGTAAAGAATAGAGGTGTGTATTAAATGAAGAAAATATTAATTATAGGTTTAATCGTTATAATTGCGATAGCAGCAACATCAGGATGTGTTACAGACGGTGTTTCTGCTGTAGCGATAAAGAATAATGCTTTACAAGCTATTGATGAAGTTCTTTCCTATAAATTTTCATCAACTGGAATATCGATCACTTCATCAGAAACTCAATCGGGCATTACCAATATGGAATCAATAACATCTGGAAGTGGAATAGTTGATATCAGGCAGCGTCGGCTAATGATGACCCAGGCTGCTGAATTCTCTGGAGATACAGAATCAACTGTAAGTGCAACAATATACATTTTTGATGACTATGCTTATATGTATTCTGATTCTGTTGTTGATGGTGCGTGGACAAAACAGGAAATATCAGATTCAGATAGCTTCTGGTATAATTATGCTCATATGGAACAAATGGGGAATTTACTTGAAGCTTCTAATGTTGAACGATTAGATGATGATGTAGTGAATGGTGTGAACTGCTATGTACTAAAAATATCAGCTGATCTCGACAAGTTTTATGAAACAATGATGGCTCAATCAGGACAAAGCTCTGGTTCGATAGGAGATATGTCTGGGATTGGTGATTTGATAAAAGAAGTTTCTGCAAAACAATGGATAGCAAAAGATACAAATTTGATGATGAAAGGATATATGTGCATGAAAATTGAAATGGATATGTTTGGATTGACAACTAGTATTGATATGGAGATAACAACAGAATTATTTGACTATAACTTACCTGTTGATATTGAACTTCCAGAAGATGCTGAAAACGCATAATGTATCAATTGTTACTGATTTTCATTTATTTTAGACTAAAAGATAAACGATTAGCACGAGTTATAGGCTAAGTCTAAATACTATAAAAATTAGTGATAGAATGTAACATGATTATGGCTAATTTTGTAACAAAAGAAAGAATTAAAGCGAATCCTTATAATGAAAATATGTGCTTTCTATGCTACCAAATCTATCAATAAATGTTGTCACGCTATCTGAGGCTACTACTTGTCCGTTCATAAGGAGAAATACGTGGTCAGCGACGTGTTCAACAAGTTGTGTCGAGTGTGTTGCAATTATTGTTGTACCTTTTCTTTTTCGCATGAAATCTTGAATGGTTCGTGAGGTGAGAGGATCAAGACCATACACTGGTTCGTCGAAAAGAAGGTTTTTTGGAGCGTGTATAATTGCAGAAATTACAGAAATCTTTTGTTTCATTCCTTTTGAGTAGCTGCCGATTTCATAATCCAAAGAATCAGTGATGCCAGTCATGTCTGCAAGCTGTACAATTTTTTTTTCGGCATCATTAACGTTTCGAAGTGAGGCGATATAAAAGAGAAACTCCCTGCCCGTGAGTCTTTCATAGATTTCAGGCATCTCAGGAAGATAGCCCAAATGCTTTCTTGCTTGAATTGAGTTGTTTATAATTGAAAAACCATCGATTGTTACGTCTCCCTTGTCGAAGGGGAGTATTCCGGCACAGATTTTAAGAAGGGTGCTTTTTCCTGCACCGTTTTCACCCATTATCGCAATAACTTTTGAGTCATTAAAAACAAAATTCACACTACTGAGTGCTGTTATCTTCCCATAGCGTTTTGTGAGGTTTTGAATTGTAATCATTGTTTAAAAGGCGTAACCATTTTTAGGTTATAAATCTAAGGACTGAACGCAGATATTGCTTAACTTACAAGGTTTGGTCTATAAAATTTAAATATCATTTAGGATAATTATATCTACCTACTTGGAAAAAGAAATGCTTAGTTGGAGGTAAAATGAAAATTCTTTTAGTGTATCCAAAATCTGAATATGGTATTGGTTCAGGTGAAAAGAAGAGAGTATGGGCTGCGAGTTATTTTGGATATCCTTCGATAACTATTCCTCATATTGCAGCAATTACGCCAAGAGAACATTCTGTGGAGATTTTGGATGAAAATTATGAAGATGTTGATTTTGAAAAAGAGGTAGATCTTGTTGGCATGTCTTGTCTTACTGAAACTGCTTTACATGTGTATGAGCTAGCTGATGAATTTAGAAAACGAGGAAAAAAGGTTGTCATTGGAGGATATCATGCTTCAGCTTTACCGAAAGAAGCAAAAAAGCATGCTGATGCAGTAGTAATTGGTGAAGCAGAACTGAGTTGGCCTCAAGTCCTCAAAGATATAAGCCGAGGAAAAGAAAAACCGTTTTATCCATCAAATAAAGAATTTGATATGTCTATTATTCCTCCTATTCGAAGAGATCTCATTAAACATCAAACATTGTTTGGAGCTGTTCAATCAACAAGAGGATGTGTGAATCGTTGTGAGTTTTGTTCCATTATAAGTTTTTACCGCCATGGAGTGAAACATCGGCCGGTTGAAGATGTTATTGAAGAAATAGAAACTATGCCAAATGATTTTTTTATTTTCCATGATCCAAGTCTTACAACCAACCCAAAATATACAAGAAAGTTATTCAAACTTCTCATTGAAAAAAAGATCAGAAAAAGCTGGACAGCTAGTGGAAACGCAAATGTACTTGCAACAATTGATGATGATTTTTTAAAACTTGCGAAAAGGTCAGGTTGCATCCAGTGGAATATTGGTTTTGAATCAGTAAGTCAGGCATCTCTTAATGGTGTAAGAAAAAAATGTAACAAGGTTGAAGAGTTTGAAAAAATTGTGAAAAGGATTCATAAATATGGCATGCTTGTTCAAAGTGGAATTATGTTTGGGTTTGATCAAGATACTTTAGATGTTTTTGATGTAACACTTGAAAAACTACATGAACTTCAGATTGATGTTGTACAAGTGAATATTTCCAAATCGTTTTCATTATCTTTCCTTTTTAAGTTCGATATAAAAGTAAACAAAGTTATTTTAATAACCTAGTTTTTTATTATTTCTTTCTGATTAATGTATCGTAGAGTAATTCTAGGTATTCGTTTTGTTTACCCTCCAGCAATTCCATAAACACGTGTAGTTGTCCACCTGCTTTTGTGTTACAATTGTGTGGTTCGGCTGAGTGTATTAAAAGATTACACGGTAATACTCTTCTAGCCTTGATGAATCTTTCAAATACCCTTTCTTTCTCTAGGCTCATTTCAACGAATTTCTTCTGATCTTTCGTTAATTCTTTCATTCTTACTTTCATAGCTTCTCTCTTTAGTGTTTTGATTAGTTGTTTATGAGTGTTAGTTCTTCGTTTTTGATGGCTAAAATAGGGTGGGATGTAATCGTTGTGCTTTGTCCATTTGACCAGTATAAACGTAGTGCCAAAATCCCCATCCTTGTTTCGAGCCTTCCCAATCAAACCCTCCTGCTAACGTGTGTATCCCTATACACATGGTAGGGTCAGATGAAGCCATTAGACTTATTAATAGTTTGTAGACTTTCGGGAAACCTACTCTTAAATCGTTTGCTGTTTTGTTTACTATTTTCATAATTTATCGTTTTTAGTTTTAATTATTTCTATTTGCTTCGATATGAGAAGGATTGACTTTTTGAACCCTCCTGAATAATCCCATCTCTTGACTTCCTTTTCGTAGTAGTTGCAAGACGTTATGATGTTTTCAATCGCTGTTTCTAACGCGTCTATTGTTTCTTGATCAGCATAATCTTCCAATGCTTCTGCAAGTTGAAACTGATCCATCCACGACTGACATTTAGATAAGTCATCACTCCACCAATTGATCTGCTTTAAATATTCTTCTCCTTTCATAATCCTTCTTTTAATCGTTCTATAAATTCTTCTTGTTCTTTGTTCTCCATTCGTAAACTCTCTAATTCCTTTTCCTGTTTGTCGATCTTCATTCTAAATACCCTGCAATTTAACTCTAGTCGCTTCTGTCCCATATAAGCCATCTCTAAGTCTTCGATCATTACCGTTAAGTCTGATATTAAAGATTCGTTTTTAGGGTTGTTACGCTTCTCTATCTGTATTCGTCGAAGCATCAAGGCTAATTTAACAGATGATAGGTTACATGTAGCCATTCGCACCGCCTGTATTATTTGTTGGTGCTTTAAGTCGTCGATATGTCTTTTCTCGTTTTCCATTAAAATGGTTCGTTTTCGGGCTTCTCGTATTTAATGTTGCTAAACTCTATTACCTTTTCGTCTTTCACTTCCTGCTTTCCTATGTCCTCCATTTCGTCTAAGAATGTATCCTTTTTAGGTTCGTCAAATTCAATGCTTGGCTTTAGTGGTTTAGGTTCTGATTCCTGGACTTTAGCTTGGTTCAATCGTTTGATACCATCGTGAAACCCTGTCTTAAATCCTAACCCGTTGTTGAATTCGCAGTATATCGGACAATCTAACCCCGTTACACTACCTCCCGTTTCCATATCCTTAACCTTCGCAACATCTACCAAGGTCGTGTATTTCATGTGTTCGTGCTTCGTCAATCTGTGAAGTATGATAAAGTCGTCTACGCGGTTAACAAATGGCTTACCTCCCTCGACATGATCTTTTAAAGGGGGCATTAAGTGGCCTTTATAATCGTGCTCTTTTGGATATAATCTACCTGCTCTACCACTTTCGCTATTTGGGTGTGTGCTCATATACACCGTTTTACCTGTTCTATTCGTGAATTGTCGAACTGAGTTTAAGAATTGGTAATTAGCACCGTGGCTAAACTCTCTATCTAACCCTGTGAATGGATCAATAAAGCAAGCGTCCGTATCTGAGTCTTCGAAAATATTCAATAACTCAGCAGGTGTGTAAAGTATGCTATTGTCAACGAACTTAAACCACCCCTCAATAAGTACTTGGTATCTGTTGATTTCGTCATAGGTCAATTGCTTAAATGGTGTACCTGAATAGATTTGTATTAAATCTCTCATTATCTGCCAAGACTTATTTTCACCTGTCCAAATAGTCCACGTTATGTTGTGGTGCGTCGAAAGGGCTAGGAAGTACCACATAGTCCAATACGTCTTACCGATGTTGTCATGACCTAGTATGATGTTGAATTGACCTTTCTTGTATCGTATGATTCGATCAAGTTCAGGTACTTCTATCTTTAGTCCTTTGGCTATCTTTCCATCTTTGTATCGGTGCAAGTCGTTCGTCGCGTGTCCCTCCTTTAATATCATTATTACATCAGTTTATTTGGTTGGTCGAACATTGACGTTTGGTTACTGTTGTTTGCTATGTGAATGCCTCGCGCTAAGTTAAAAATGTGTAAACCTGTATCGTAGTGTACAAGGTTGCGAAGTATCTTATCCTTTCGCTGCTTTCCTTTGTAGCTTGAAATGTCTACATCATGAAACTTTGACCACTCTTTAATGTTGCCGTCCTTAATATCAGCGTCCTTTGTCTCGAACTCCGGTATCAGGAAGTTAGACCAAAACACATGGCGACCAATCTTTTTACCAGGATAGAACCGTTCGTAAAACTCAGTGTAATATGGCATGACATTTTCAGCTACATACTTACCCTTAAACCAGTAATCTAAAAATACAATCTCTTCGTATAATCCGAAGTCAGGATAGTATGGTTTGCGATTATCAGCATTCACTGAAGCCCAAAAGTTTGCGCGGCTGTGAGTGGGGCAACCCCTAGACAACCATATAAAATCGAACTCTTTGTAATGGTCAAGCAAATACTGGTGTGCGTCTGCTACTATTACCGTGTCATTCGGGAAACGTTCTTGATACATCCTTGCTAATTCAGGGTCAAGTTCTACGGCTGTTACTTCGCAGTCCTCCCAAAGCAAACGATTACCTCCTAAACACGCATATAAATTTAGTACTTTCATATTTCCTCTCCTGTCATTTTACCATCAAATACCATCTGTATATCTTCCTTTGTCCAACCCTTTTCGTTTAAGTCTACCATCTTCCAAGGTACGTGTAGTGCCATATTAGCCATCTCTCTGTCTATCATTGGTCTTTTACGGGTTTCTCTATCTTCGGCTTTAGGGTATTCTTTCTTTAGCCATTTACGAGTAGTTAGGTTTAGAGATTTGTAGTTAGTGTTTTTCGAATAGTTCTCAATCGAATCTAATACCGTATCAATTTGTGCCTGTGTGTAGTCTTCATTTAAACTTTCAAACTCTTCAAATGATAAATTCAGGTGCGCAAATTCTCTATATTTCTTTTCTTTTTCTTTTAGTTTCTTTTTCTTTTGCTTGATGGTAGGCTTAACTATAGGCTTGGGGGTAGGCTTATGTTTGCCCCCTTTACTTCCACCACGAACTAGGTTCAATCGGCTTTCACAACTAGGTATAAATAGATTAGCACTGTCAATTTCAATTACACCCTTTTTGCGTAATTGTTCGAGTAAATCACACAGATCATCATTAGAAATTGCCCAACGTCTTGACCATGTAACAATGTTTAGAATTGTCCTATTATCATTCAGCATTGCCAAGTCTATCAGTTCACGATATAAACCGCGTTCTAATAGAGTCAGTTCGAATACTGAATCTGAATTATTCCAATCTTTTGGATACCATGTATAACCTAGTTTTGACATATCTTTCAATTTTACCTCAATCATTAAAGAATCGTAGCAGGGATTGAGAACCTTTTGCAGAAGTTAATTAGACTTCACTACGACCCCTAAATTAATAATAATTCCTATACTAGCAACTCTAATTCCTGTTTTTATTCTAATTGTTTTCGAATTTCAACCCGTTATCCTCCATAAAATCTAGGATTTCGTTCATGCACCGATTACCAAAATTTCTTTGTTTTAAATAATGTGATTTATTGTAATACACCAAATCATCCACAGTTTGTAGTGGCGCTTTAGTATACGTTCTTTCTCCGTTAATATACTTATAACCGCTATGAGCATTAAACATTGATTGTACCCTAGTACTGAAACCACAATACTCTAGCCTCGTTTTTAGTATTGGGTTGCCGTGGTTAACACTGCTACTTACTAATACGTCTACTTCATTATTGATTTGTTTGAAGTACTTTCTAATCAGTACTAAGGCATCTAAATATTGTCCTTCTGTTATATTTTCCATCACTTTAGTTTTAAAATTAACATTGTCGCTCCTTCCTGTCCCTTTCTATGGGCTAAACAGGATAGTATTTTAGCTTTCTTTAGTTGCATTACCTCGATTGCATTATAGCTTACTACGTTATAGTGATCTAAGGTTAGGTATTCGTTTTCGCACATCTGTCCCGCATGTACGTACTTATCTATTACATAGTCTCTTGGGTTTATTCCTACGAATTGTAAGAACATCGTTTTGGGTATGTTACGTAAGGCTTCGTCCTTTTCTATTGTATCTCTTGGTGCGTTTGATGATAGTCGTTTCATATCAGTTCAGGGTTTTGGTAAATATTACCGACTACTTCAACAATATCTACGTCATTCATATACAGCCACATGCTACGATCTTTCCCCCTAACTATAAACCCTCCGTTGCTATATCTAACCTCAAATGAGGGGTTGCCAGCACCTTTAAGAATTTCATTGATTTCAAGGACTGATATTTTCACTAAATCTCCCTCATAAACATCTACATGGTGATTGTCTTTTAACCCTGTGTATTGCATTAAAATAGGGTTCTTCCCAAAGTCCTTTTCTTTTGTTTCTTGAAAGGTGGAGTCCATGATTCCAAAAAATGACATTAATACTCTGTCTTTGTTCCATGCTCTAAATTTAATTTCTCTGCTCATAACTCTATTTTATTTTGTTTAATATTTCTAATTCTGCACCCCTCAAATCCTTTACACTATAGTAGGGACTCGAAAGCATTTGATCCTCTGCACTTATCGTAAATCCTCTTTCATCTTCGTAAGTCTCGTAATACGCTGTCTTTTTCTCGAATCCACAGATACTTTGAAAGATCGTGCTTACATGAAACCTTGCTAGTATATTCCTTAACCTATCTTCGGAGATGTCGAACTTCTTTAAAACGTCTATAACTTTAACTTTCGGGTTGATGTGTGATCTTACAATTCGTTTTTCTATGTTGTTAGTATTGTCGAATACCCTATACTCTAAAACTCTATTGTCTCCACCCCTTACAGCTACGTTTATAATCGACCTACTCACACCTAAAAACTCTGCACACTCCTTTTGTGTTTTGAATCTTTCGATGATCCTATTGTTTTTACGTACTACTATTGGCCTCATTAATCTTGATTGAATCGTTGTGCTTTTTCGAATGCCTTTTTCATCATGTCGTAGCACTTCTCTCTACCCTCTTCGTTTTCTTTACCTGCTACGGCCTCTGAGTTCGTTAAATTCAAATAGTACTCTATTGCCTCTCCCATTTCAGGTATCGCCTCTATGTAGTTCGTAAAGCCTATCAACTCTATTCTAGTGTCTGCGTACACCTCTGCTTTAGCCGTAGTCAAACCGTTTCTTTTAACCTCTACTGATGTTCTCGCACAATCAACTCCTGGGATTACTTGAAACTCTCGAATTTCTGCACGAACAATCTTACAATGTTTGTCTATTACTTTCATGGTTACTTGTTTAATATGTTTTTTACATTCGTCTGCCACATTGTAACTTTCTCACCACTAGCAAACGGCTGTAAGTTCTTCTTTAGTCTAACACCTTTATATCTGCAAGAGCAGATTCCACTATTCACAGTAAACCCTATCTCCTCCACTTTAATTATTTGGTGATGGTCTTGCAATATGTCGCCATATCTATATGGGTTATTCGCGGTCGCATACTCAATATGTAACCGTTCAAATTCCTTTGCGTGTTGTACAGATAGCACTCTTTTTTTTGATGTATAATCGTTTAATTTCATAATTTATCTTGTTTGATTTGCTTTAATCTCTGTTATACGATCCGCTAGTTCTTTGTCGTAATGATCGAAGTAGGACTTACGGTCTACGTGGTTCGCATGGTTTGGCTTAAACACGTTATCTACTGCTTCGTCTTCTTTGCGTTCGTTAAAAGCGTCTGTAATGGCTTCGTTTGCATTCATGATTATTGGTTTAGTGCTTTTTTGATTGCGTTTCTAACTTGTCTGTGAAATAAGCTGTTTTGACCATTAATATTCTTCGCCTCTAAAGCCTTATCGACCATTTGAAGTGCTTTTAACATCGTTGGTGCGGCTGCTATTAACCTTGCATTAGCTTGTCTTTCATTAACCGTTACAACCCCCTCCATTGATCCGAATTCACTCTCTTTATCGTCGGGGTCATTTGACATCATAGCACACACTGTAGCCTCTTCATTTGCAAATACGAAGTGTGATTTTGACCCGTCCCCTGAACAGCATGCGTACCAATCTCCTTTTGATCCTTTGAAATCATTCATAATTTTAAGTTTTTAACCTCCAAATCCAGTCCGAACCTATCTATTAAATAGTCGCTGCTGGGAGTGGGGGATGTCGCAGACCTACTGAACTGCGAATGTTGTTTAAGGTAGTTGTATTTCGTCTATTCGTATGTAATGAGTAATTGACTTATGTAGGGATGTTTCGTGGTCAAATCCATGATTCTCATGCCAAACGCTTTCGCCATCTGAAACCAATAATTCTACTGATGACTCCATTACCCTATGCTTTCCCATTGTTGTAACTTTCGCACTTGGTTGTCCATCATCTTTAATTGTTCTCCAACTCATAACCGTATTCCATTTCATATCGTTTGTTTTTAAGTTTTCGTCTTACTGACACTTCAAAGATACTAACATTATTATAATAAACAAGTCCTTTAGTAAAATAATTGTAGATATTTTCGAAACCCTAGCATTTACAGTACTTGTAGGCATAAATAAAGCCCCACTAATTATAATGAGGCTTCGCGTGTCACTGGTAAAACACTACCTAAAAAACTTAAAAATTCTAAATATGAATTATCAGATTTGGAAAACCTCTCGATATAACCAGTATGAGGCTAGAGCAAATATACTAATTATTTAATAATAGCAGTAATCAGTACTCCAAACACAGCACCCGCCGATGTTCCTATGATCCAAGCACGCTTCTTTTTACGCTCTTGTTTTGCCAATGATTCGGATAACTCAGTAATCGTACGTTCCTGATCCGCAATGAATAGGAAGGAATCAATTAGCTTTTGTTCTCGTTCTGCTGCGTTCTCCCAACACTCCTGGGCTGCCTGATCCATTTGAAGGCTATAGTGTATCCTTGTGCATGTATTTGTTGAATCTAATTGTGCGCATACTGTCAAGGGCTGCACGATCAGAATTGAAAATAGCAACGCTGTCTTTAATAATGATTTCATCTTGTGTTTGTATTTTGATTTGAAACTCTTTTTTGTCCTGTTCGTGTTCGTCGATTATCGAAGTGTCTTCACAATTGCCTACCAAAATTAGTATGCCAATTATGCCAAGTACACCAAAACCGAGTAACATGTATTTACTTATGGTCATAGCTTAGTTGTTTAAAACATATTCTCATGAAGTAACGCATACGAGAACTTATTGCCTAATCCATGCGCCATTTGAACTTTTGCCATACTATAAAGCAAGTCCATGTTTTCATTAGTAGATCCCCAACATCCGGCAGACCACTTATTAACGTTCTTTCCTAGCGTTCCCATATCATGACCGTTTGTATTGAATATCGCAAAATCTTCTTCCCCATCGAAATCCAGGTACTTATCTCGGTTTGCATCTCGCCAATACTTCATCTTTCCTGTTTGTCTAAACGCCTCTTGCCCTCTATGACCTCCTTTTTCCATGTACGTAAACGATCCACGGTGTTGTGCTCCATGCTGTATAATGGCTGTACCGTCTATTTGCATAGGGTTTTCGCGATAATAAAGCCCTGCATCTGTTGTACCCTCAATAACTATTGACTGAATACCTCCATATTTCGTGAAGAAAGACATAAAATGCCAATCGTTGAAAGTGTTCGATGCGTTGTCCTTTGTTCTAATACCCCCTAGTGTTACGTCGAAAGGTGTTTTAAAAACAGTCATTCCGTTCGCCTTCATTACTTTGTGAATCTCTTCAATTGTTGGTCTTTTCATAGTTATTGTTTTATGTGAATTTAACTAAATATTCTTGATATACATTTGAGGCGGCTATTTCACAATCGAACACACCTAAGTGTACCTTTTTACCGTTGATGTATATTTGCGAAATCCACTTACCAAGTGATTTTTTCCAACTAACCCCTACGTATTTACTTGTACCTTCACGGTCTTTAGAGCAGTTTTCCCTAGGTGTTACTAGTTGTAAATTGTCTAACCTATTATTTGTTTTGTCATTGTTTATATGATCAACTACAATTTCGTGTCCGGACGGAGCATGACCCAGAAACGCTATCGTTACTAGTTGGTGTATTTTTCTAACCTTCGCAGTGCCATTTTTAGATAAATTTACGGAATAATATCCGGCACTATCTAGGGTTCCTTTTAAAATTCTCTCTTCAACCCTGCGTACAGAATCGCCTTTTGATCTCATTGTTCGGGACAAGCTTTTAACCCTTCCTAGATTACTCACTTCGTACAGCCCTTCATAACCCTTTACAGACTTAAACTCTTCTTCCATAATTAATTGTTTTTTACTAAGTTACTAATTTTTGATTGGTGCTTCTTTTTAGCTATTTCAATTCTTAACCTCGTTTGAACCCAACGCTTTGGTGTAATTCCTCCCATGTTATACTGTTTTAGTTATTACCCTTCGTTTCGTGAATATTGCCGATTACTTCACCTTGCAATCCGTTGTAATATCCTAATGGTGAAATTTCCCCATCGTTCCACTTACGAACAAATCCAACGATATAAACATCTGTATCCAAATCGCCTTTAGCCGTGTACTCTGACCAAATAATAGTAAATGTAAAATCGTCCTCGTTCATTATGTCCCCTTCGTATATTTCCTTTCCGTTCTTGTCTTTTAAGCCTGTAGATTGCTCCAGTGTAATATCCAACTCAGGCATATTACTATAAGCGGAATACATAGTAAAAACCCATGATGGGCTATCGTTGCCGTCTGCTGCTCCAAATATCATTTTACCGCGTCTACCATCCCATGCTCTAAATTTAATTTCTCTACTCATATCATTTGTTTTTAATTTAACTCCCTATTATATAGTATTAGTTACTTCGTTTAAGGCTGTAATTTACCTTGGATAATCCATATCATTTGTTCGTATCCAAATAATTTACCGAAAACTACATCTGAAACAACAAATCTAGTTGTGTCTTCAATTTCTTTTAACGCCAACAGTCGCCATTCTTGCACTTTTTCTCTTGATGTTTCATATCTATTATCGAATTTTATATCTAGTTCGTCAAAGTCACTTAAATATATTCCGTCTCCTACATTTGGCCTTGAGTCTATTTCAATTTCACAACACCAACCACTATTTAAATCGTGTACTAATATTTTCATATTCATTTTAAGTTAGACAACAAAGATAGTATAATTACTTTAGTAAACAATAGCGTTGTGATTTAGTTGTATGCTTCGCTTGATTTATCTCACTATACACCCCTTACCCTTCGCACAATAAGTACTTAGAGCCTTTAGGCGATTCAAACCTTTTTACCCAACCTTACAAACCAATACGCCTTCGCGGTTTTCGTATCTAGTTGGTGTTTTATTCTTGTTGTACTTATTGTGCGTTTGCTAGTTGTCGGGGTGCGGGGACAGAGCTAGACTTTACCAACCATTGTAATTGAGTCTTTTCGTTTTTTTAATGTTGAAGAAAGGGAAACAAATAAACAACTATGTCAATTTGTTAGACACAAAAAAAGGCTTAACAGCACTACTTGTCAAACCTTTTAAATGTCCCCCTATTTGTGGAGGGTAAAATATCTTGCTTTGTTAGTAGTGCACAATCCAGTGATTGAATCTAACGATACAAATATACAAACATTATTCAAATAAAAAAGGGGCAACATCCCTGCTACCCCAAAAACAATTACTATGAAGGCACTAAGATAGTTCTTTTTATCAAACATGCTTCCAGATTCTTCGAGCTTTAATGTTGCTTATAGTACATTGGCTAACACCGTATTTAACGCTTAACTCTTTGGTTTTAATACCCTTTGATAGATTTTTTCTAATTTCCAAAACATCTTCTACAGATAATTTAATTGGTCTTTTATTTGTATTCTGCACGCTCCATGTCGCCCATCGTAAATTATCTATTACATAGTCGCCATCCACATCTTTGCGGTCTAGTGTATGAGAATCACTAGGCGGACTGCCGATTCTTTCATTCAAATCGTTTATGAATTTAGCTGAGTCATTTATCCAGTCTGATTGCATGCGTATACCTCGGCCTCCATAGTGCTTATAGGATGATAATTTCTTGTTATAACACCTGGACTTTATACCCGACCACCTGCTTCTAAGTTTTGTGGATAGGTCTAAATCAATGTTAGACGCACAGCCACAACTTCCGATGTCTCCACTTTTCACCCTTGTAAACCTACTGGTGAATTCGTTTCCACATACACAACGAAACAGACTTTTAAGAGTCCCCTTTTGCCCTAAATTAATGTGCCCAATCAAGATTAAGCCGTTTCTAACCTCTCGACCAAGACTATACCCTTCATGCCCACTATGTTTCCCTACCCTACTACACCCGCAACTTTTTTGCTGTCCAGAGCGTATAAGGTTCAAAACTGCTATAAAATCAACGCCACAATGACACTTAAATAGGCACTTTCTTCTGCCGTCATTTGAATATTCTCTTAAATATTTTATGTTGCTTACAACCGATTCACCTTCCTTGTATTTAATCTTGAAATTTCCCATACAACAAAGATACGAAAAACATTTAAACTAATCCTTACTCCCGAAAAGTATAGAGTCTTTTGACCGTAGGAAAACCAAACCTAATCCTGCCATAGTAAACGCCTCGGTCTGTGTTGTCTTCTCAGCCATCCACATGTAAAACGAAGCTCCAATAATTGCAATTCCCAATAGGGTTGTTACAATTCCATCTGAAAATAATCTCTTCATGATTTCTTTTTTTTGTCAAGGTAAGGAATTATTACTATATAGCCCTTCGTGTATCTGTCCCTGTAGAAATGCTACCTCCTTTTGTAATTGCTCTATTTTAGCCTCTGCTTCGTTTAAAGCGTCTAACAGGCGATCATATCTTTTCTTACCTCTGTTGTCCAAAGTCTTAAATTCGACGTTAAATAGCTCCTTAGAGTCCTCTATTGCGATTTCTTGGCTATCGTTCGTGCTCGAATTATCATTAATATCATCATAAGCCGTAAAAGCAAAGTAGCAAGCGGCAAATAAAATGCTTATAGGTCTCCACCATTTAGTTAGGAAATCACTTAGTTTATCTGTTGCGTCACTCATTTTGTCGAAGATAAGGAATTATTATTTAGTCTATGTGTTGTTTATTAGAATAATTAGTTAACTTTACCAAGAACTTAAAAAGGAATTTATGAGTGAACACAAGTTTCCGTACGAATGGACATTGAAAGATGCAGTATTTACAAAGGACAAAGGAACAGTATTTAGTTGCTTCGCATGTGGAGGTGGCTCTACTATGGGGTATAAGTTGGCCGGATTCGACGTTTTAGGATGTAATGAAATAGACCCTAAGATGATGGGAGCGTATAAAACGAACCATAACCCTAAGTATTCCTATTTAGAGCCAATACAGACGTTTAAAACGCGAACTGACCTGCCTAAAGAACTATACAACCTGGACATATTAGATGGATCTCCACCTTGTAGTAGTTTTTCAATGGCGGGTAATCGTGAAAAGGATTGGGGGAAAGAAAAGAAATTCAGAGAAGGCCAAGCGGAACAGGTATTAGATAATCTATTCTTTGATTTTATAGACCTTGCAAAAGAGTTACAGCCTAAAGTTGTTATAGCTGAAAACGTAAGCGGTTTAATGATGGGATCGGCGAAAGACTACGTTAAACGAATATACACCGAATTCCAAGCTGCTGGTTATCAGTTAAGGATTGAGCCTTATTTATTAGACGCATCAACTATGGGTGTTCCACAAAGACGTAGAAGGGTTTTCTTTATTGCTTTACGCAACGATTTAGCACCTCAATTTATGGAACAAGTTGATATGTTTCAAACCGCACCTAGATTAGATTTAGAATTTAATGAAAAACCTATTTATTTCCGTGAAATATATGACGGTAAAGGTGATCCAATAACCGATTACAAAAAACAAGCATGGAAACATAGAAAACTTACAGATAATGGAATAGCTGACAGTAAAAAACATGCTGGAATGAAAGTAAGTGATTTTAACCATGTTTATTTGTTTATGGATAAGGTTATGCCCACAATTACAGGTAAGGCACAACATGGAATGAGTTTATTTAACGAACCAATTAAACCAAGTGATAACGAACTTAGAAAAGGAGGGACTTATCCAATGGATTATGAATACCCAAATATGGGGTACATTATTGGAATGAGCGTGCCACCAGTAATGACCGCTCAAATAGCAAGTAAAATACATGAACAATGGTTAAGTAAACTATAAACAGAAAAGCCCCTCATACATATAGTGTGAAGGGCTTCGTTTGATTAGAGATAATTATTTATCTTTTATGTAGCGTTTCTTTATTTTCAAGATAATCAGCTTCAAACCTTTCAGCCCTGAGAAACCCAGTATGAAAGCCAAACCAAATGTAACATTTTCATTTACATTAGCCCAGTTAATCAATGCGGGTGTGAGGTAATTCGCTATAGCCCCGCCACTTAGAAATACGGTTATTTTCTGCCATGCTGTTAATCCTGCTCTATCCTCTAGTGATAATAGTGATCCAAATGCACCTGCTATTATCAATGCGGCATGAATACCAAGGTTTTCAAACCATTCTGTTATCTTGTCCATTTTTTGCGTTGTATTAAAGTGATAAGCATTATTAATGCAAATCCTGTCCATTCGTTATAGTCCATTTCTGTTGGATCAAACAATAGTTCGTCTAAAAGCGAGTTAATCGAAATTAGCCAAACCACGAACACAGCTAACGACCAATCCCCTGTTGTCTGTAGGTACAACGCACGTATAAAGCCTACAAACGCCAATGAGGTTAGATGAAAAAATGATGACTCCCATAGCAAAGGGTGTAATGAATATGCCATAACGACACTTACCGTAGCTATAAAGAACCATATTTTTGCCCACTTATTCATCTGTTTTTGGGTCTACCCCCGATAAAAGCGGTGATTGTTGTACTGGGTTCGTCATCAATTCCTGTCAAATCCCATTCTTCTTCTTCGCCAATATCCGAGATCCTTACACCGTAGTCTAAATCTACGTTTTCGTACTCCTGTACGATACCATCTACTTTAATTGTTACTGTAGCCATTTTGTTTATTTTTTGTATGAGTAGTCCTGCAATTTACCAAATAAAATAGTCACCTCCATCATTTGAGATGTACTTATTCTTATCGTACTGAGAACTAAGGGTATCCGTAGCGCTTCCGTTTATCGTTTCTGCTCCCGCCGTATCGACTGTTACAGCCCCTCCACCTGAATCGACTTTCATTACACAAATTACTACAGTTTTTCCTGCAACTACCGCCGGAAGTGTTACTGTCTTTCCAGGCGCTCCTGTCGTCATCTTTACGTATTCACCTGTACTAGCGTTGTGATTAGCCGATACGTCTACCGCTGGCATAAGGGTTTTAAAGAACTCCTCCAACTTATCAGATAGCTTATCTTTTGATAATTTCTCTAAATTACCACCATTTGTTACTGTACTTATGTATATATCTTCTGACATAATTTTATTGTTTAAGGGTTAAATGCTGTTACTTCTAATGCTATTCCTGCTTGACCCACGCCTATATCGTCGTTATAATTGTCTGCTGCGTCACCTCCTATTCGGCTTAGAACGAGAGTTATTGAGTCTCCATTTTCAATTAAAGTTCGATCTAAGGTAAATTCTAGTATTGGCTGTCTGGTATCTACTGTTAAGAATGTTAATATTTGTGTTACCAATAGTGTTTCGTCGGGAACCATAGTTGCTAGTTCACCTTCTGCAATGTACGTTGCTTCTAATTGCCACCTAACGGCGTCTCCTGTCGTTACTACGGGTGCTGCCACACTAAATGGCAAGAACTGTACGATCGGGTCTATATCGTCAAACACAGCACGATTTATTGCGTAGAACATTGTTACTTCTTTCTCGGTTGCATTCTTTGCGAACAAAATAACAGGTACGTTTGCAATGAAACCTGCGTCCCCCCATCCGCCTCCAGTACCAAAATCACCTTTCGACGATAAAAAGAATCCTTCTATCCCTGTTGGTGGTGTTGGAAGTACTGCTGGTTCGAGTGATCCTAGATTAACACATAGGAACAAGTCTAATTCGTCGGCACTCGCAAAAGGCACTCCGTTCTGATCTACTAAATCGGCGAAAGGGAAATCTACTTGGCCTACTTTTTCAGGAGTTGTACCAGGAGTGTCTACTAATCCAAGTTTCATTAGCCTCGACGCACTGCTATTATTTACTACAGGTGCATTCCAGAAAAATGAAAAAACATCTGTATCTACATCTCTATAAGGCATCACTTTATCACGTGTGACACTTATTAAACGTAATGGGGGAATTGACAAGTCCGTTACAACTAGCTGATTACCCTTTATTTCTACTTTAATTGCCATCGTTACTGTTTGTTAAAATGTGATCGTTCGTTCAATTGCTTAAGAACAAATGTTTGCTTAATCTCAGCCTCCCTATTGTATTTGAAGTAAGTTATGTCTGGACTTTCACCATCTTTTATAACTACAGGAATATCAAAAATAAGATAATCATGGTTTTGTCGGTTATGATCTGACATATATAATGTCTCAGCACCAATGAAATATAAATCCAATATTAACCTAGTTGAGCAAATACTAAGAGGATTAGACTCTAATTCGTAAGTTATTGGGTTAGTTACCTTGACCCCCTCGTTTACATATCCCTTACTTATTAAATGAACTGCCTCTGTGTTCGTTTGTCGCTTACCAAATAATCCTTCTACACGCAGCATATCTTCGAAATTAGAACCTGTGAAGTCTATTTGTTGCTTGCGTTCGTCTGCTACAAGATTTGTATTGAATGTAGCCCATATACGCGTCCATCCCTGTGCGCGTTCTACGGTAAATGGAATTAAGTCGAATTCACCAATAACATAGCCTCCCGTTTCCCCACTAATTGTAAAGTCTACACGTATTGTATACCCTCCAAACCCAAAGGTTGATGCATACTGTCGCCAATCGTACATAAATCCACGCGCTAAAGCGTCTTGAGGAAATACCGCAACTTCTCCTAGTTGGGTCAATGCACCTGCTGTACCACACTTCTCTATTGAGAATGTAACACTATCCGCAAGGTCTGAAATCTTCACTTTAACACCCTTTCTATCGTTCTTCTCGCTATCGGTGCTCGTAAGGTCGGCAAACGCAGTAAACTTTTTACAGCATACGTTCTTAAGCCCTCTGTCCTCTTCCTCGAATCCCTCTGGAAAAGTTATTATTTCTACGTCAATTTTTTTTCGGTAATTCATCAGTCTTCATCTATGTTTATCGTGAACGTCTTAACATTTCCTAACGGGTCTAAGTCGCCAATGAAATAATAAAAATCACCCTCACTACCTACGTTGTGTACTCCTATAAATGCATCTTGCGTAACGTTTTCAGGTGCAGTAGGCAAACCGTAAAATTGTTTAGCTATAGCCTCGGCTGAATGCGTTGCGTTTATATTGTTCCATGTATACCCTTCTACTTCTTTAATTGCCATATCTAGTATATTCCGTAAAAATTATTAACGTTTAATTCTAATGCAGCGAATTCTGATTCCTTATTTTGCATATATAATACCGTTTCTTGTATTAGTCCATTGTGATGATTGCTGCTTCTTTTTCCAATAGCATTCCAGAAGAATAAACCGTTTATTGTTGAATCAACTTGCGTTGTTAATGCCGAACCATTCAGCCTCATAACATTATCAAATCCAACAGTTTCACGGTTATATATTAACAAGAAATCACCCGTATTTGAATCTGTTCCGTGTACGTTTACAGTGCTACCTATCATAGACCTTACTGAATTACTCGTATTCCAAAGCGGAGCAACTGGTGAAGTGTTAAGGGTGTAGCCTAATGGTATTGAATTGATACCTGTACTTGCTCTATTAATTACAGACAATGTACAAACAGGCTCCGTATTAGCCGCGTTTGGAAACCCTAAGAAATCATTTGAACCGTCAAACTCCACTGCGGGGAATCCGTTTTGTGGGTCTACAATAGTTACGCCTAATCGTACAATCTGAGGCTGATTTGCCAGCGTTGCCTGTGTAGCATTTTGACCGTTACCACCTTGATCAAACCATGTAACAACGTATCCTGCACCCGTTGGATCACCACCTGAATTAGTTACAAACGTTTCCATTGCTGCCGTATCTAATACATTACTCGTAAACCCTATGTCTAATTCTGCATTGTCTAAAGTTCGACGAACCCTAATACAAGGACTCGCATCTGGATATATCGAATTATCAGACAGTTTACGCAGAGAATAAGCGCGTTCTGCCTCCTTTAAAATAGTAAGCAAATAGTCAAATCCTGCCGTATCATCGGAAAACACTCTAAACGAAAGCGACACTTCATTAACACTAATCAAGTTAGTATCAATATTAGCCTTACAAGTAAGTGTATCTGTACCTGTTCCTAAAGCCTGTATAACAGTTAGTCCTGCAATTGGCTTTAATGGGTTGTTTGCAATATTACCCTGATCTAATACACTCGACATTACCCAACGATTACCATTTTCGAAGTTCTCTACCGTAAATTCTACCCACTCATTTGTGAATAAGAATCCAGGCCAATTGAATATTGTTTCTATTTCAATTAATTCGTTATTTACCAAGGCATTAGGGGTAGCGCCCGTTGAAAGCACCGTAAAATTGGTAACCGCTGTAACCGCGTCATCTTCATAAGGACGTATCCCCACTTCGTAATAGTTGAAATCATCTACACCGTCTAAACGGGTAAATATCTCAACACGGGTGATCCAATCACCACTATCTGAGAACGTTTGCCAATTAGCATTCTTTCCATTAAACTCATCTGGCACAGTATAATCGAAGAAATCATCGTCTACACTAGCGTTTTCTATCCAGTATCTCCAATCGTTTAACCATCCATATTCAAGTGTTAACCCGTATTTACCACCACCATCTAAAGCAGCGTTTCGAACTAAGCTAATGTGGTTCCTATCCGAAGTAGGAGGTAAATTAAAGTTTCTTGACTGTAAATAGTTTACTTCAAATATTCCACCAACAAAAGGAACGTTCGTAAAGCTGATAAATGTTGGCTCCTCTAACGTAAATTGCTCCTCAGTTACAGTGTTAAACGCTGTTATTCTCAGTCTAATTCCCTCGTAAGGTAAGTCGTCTAATAACTTAAAGTTCGTAATGTATAGTACATCGTCTTCTGTTGTTGTTTGTGGAAGTGGTACATCAATATCGTTACCATCATGATCAAATAGATTTTGATCTTCTATGTCTGGAATTTGTACACCGATGGTAGGGGCATCGTAATTATCTTGATCCCATAGCTTCAGAGAGACTCTCTTAGAGTTGTTCGCTCCATCTGTGGTGAAATCACCTATTGAAACCCATACAGTACTCTTACGGCCTCCATTTGGAACGTCAACAAATAACCCTGCTGCTGCTGCATTGGGAACGATTGTACCAATTATAGTTACTTCGTTTGCCGCTGTAAGCTCTATATTTACATCTTTTAAATCCCATTGCGCACCATCCGTATTAAGTCCTGGCAAATCTCCTATGTATGGAAACCCTGGATAAACCGTAGCATCCGTTACCGCATCAGCTATAAAATCATTATCAGGAGCAAGCAAAAGCAAGTTATTTGCCAAGCTTGGTATACGTTCTTGATAATAAGTACCGTCTGTAGGCCTCCAAATCAACCCTAAATTGTAAGTACTTGTTGGGTCTACCTGACCTGGAGCACTAATAACCGCCGTAAACTTACATTCCCCACTATAATCGAGTGAGTCTATTGGATTGTTTAGAGCATCTACCCAACTTGTACTAATTACCGTGTATAAGCTGTTACCACCATTATAGTTTTCATCGAAACCACCCGTATTTGCTTGGGTATTTTGAGTATTCCCAATGATTATTCCGTTAGGATTACCGAATTCAGCGAAGGCCTTAACCCTATTTAGGGGTGCAATGTGATCTATACCGTCATAATAAGGTGGGTTATCTGTAGTAAATCCATCCTTTATAAATCCCCACTGAATGAACGTAAAGGTTAGTTTCCAATCTTTCCACCCGTTTCCTGCGTCTGCTACGTATTCTAAGAGTATGTCTTTTATGTAACTACCTGAAGCATCTCCAACTTGAACCATTGCAGTTGGCGTACTAATAACGATTGTATCAGTATCTTCTAATTGTAGTCTAGTTAAAGACGTATCAACAACAGATCCAAGTGAATTCGTTCCATTTGGCGTTAAGTTAAAGAAAAACTCTATCGCATTTGGTCGCTTATCAGCAACAATACTCATTCCAGATAGTGCTCCGTCAGTAGGGAATACCGCACCGTTACCAATACTCGATGGAAGGCCTGAATTTAATTGTATCTGTCCACCACTTACGTAGTTGATTATTCTAACCTCCGATTGTGCGACACCAGAAGGGTATTCTGTCCATGTGATAGTGATAGAATCACCTACCATAAATCCCTGTTCGTCGAAATCTGTCTGCTGAAACACTAAGGAAGCTGTCGTGGCGTTCTCAACATAAGTTAAAGAATCAGCCGTACCACTTCCTACTTGGAATAATGTTTGAAACGTTACAATACCATCTACCCAATCCCCAGCGTTTGCTCGAATCGTGTTCTGTGCGTTATAACTCTCTGATACAAATTGTACTACTGACATAATTATTTATTTGCGTATATTTTCGTTTGGTGTTCAATATCCTTCATCAACGAATTAACCTCAGCCAACTTAGCCGATACCGTAGTACCCTTCAAATTGAAAGATTGTCGAGCACCTATTAGAATATCCTTCACTTCTTTAGGTAATACAGCCTCCATTTGTGGAGTAACCATAGTATTCAACACATCTAAAGAGGTCTTTCTTGTACCTTTTAGATTCTTACCCAAATCCTTTAATTGCTTTTCTAAATCTTCTTTCGTCATTATCCGTTTATTAGTATGGTCTTCGTGTTAAATCCTTCGTTTGAAAGAACAGAGTATGTAAGTTCTATTTCACTGCTATCCGGTTCGTAATTTGCCGTTCTTACCTTCAAACTTGTTCCCGTTTCGTCGGTTATAAAGTTGTTATTCAGTAATTCCTGGAAAAAAGCTGGTGAAAATGGCACTCTAGCATTGTAAATTCTTCTAAAATTCTCCTTCACCTGTTCTACTTCATGGTAATCAGTGTATAATTTACGCGCTCCGATCAAGTCTAAATAGTTATCAGGCTGTCTACCATTAACCGCATACATAAACTTAGTGATCGTAAAATACTGTTGGCTAATTTGTGTAATTCCTACACGCCCTTGTATTTGTGCTGCATAATCCGAATCTCCACCAAAGAATTGAACCGTTTCATCCGCTATCTTCGCAAATGGTAGCGCCGCCTCTTCGACAAACGTTAATTTATCCTTACGAATAGCAAAGGCATAAGGCAATGCAATATCTGTAAGACCTTTTATAGATAGTAAATCACCATGATCTACCGTTACAGGCTCCGTACTATACTCTACGTCTGTTCGTTCGATCTGATCAAGTGTATGAACATCGCTTGGGTCTGTTTGGTAGTGTATGTAGTAACGTTTCCACCATACCGAACTATCGTAACTCCATTGGTTTTCTCTTGCGTCCTGTAGATTAAGTGTGTTTGTTATCGTAACAGCACTGTTATCTTGCCAAAATTCATCACCTTCAAAGAATACAGTATTACCAATAACACGAAGTTCAGCGTTAAATTGATCTTCTGATTTATCAATTAATATCCCAAATGTTGATATAGTATCGTTTGCTGTTGGATAACCTTTCGTGTATGATCCGTTATCTAAGCTGAATAGGTTCGTGAAAATCGAAGCGTTTGTCTCCTGTAATGGAACAGGAAGTATCGTTAATTGTGGTTGGCTCTCAATTATAGTACTACTGAAGTTATACCCAAACTTAGCACAACCCTTTTGGAACAACTCAAGCAATGTACACCCCTTAAACTTTCTGATCGGTGGAAATAACAATTCAATGATTTGCTTAGTAAGATCAATCAAGGCCAATGTGATAGCCGCTAAATACACCACGTATACAAGTATTCTAAGCACAAAAGCTATAATTGCACCTACATTTGTAACTGGCCCTGTAGCGCCCACCGATGGGACTGAGCTTTCAACGACTCCTGCCGCGATAACATCTACCAATCCCTGTATACCTTCGACTAACGCCTTAACAAGTGTGTAAGTGGATATAGCAAGCATAATAAGCATCTCTAACTGATTATCTTTTACAATTAGGTATGGAATGTCAATAACAGTAATTGGGTTCGTTATATTCAATGCTTCAAAACTAAGCCCTGCTGCCTGTTGTCTAAACCAATCTACTGCCTTTCGCCGCTTAATACTTACTATAATTTCTGTATCACCATCACCACTAATTCTAGTTGCGGGATCTGTAAAGTCGATGTAGTAGTTAATTTGAACACCTGCTATAGTCGCTGTGATTGGCATTCCTTCGAATACTCCTAGTGCCTCGATATGATCCAAAGCAAACTTTCTCCCATCGTTTACTAGAACGAGAGTATCTACAGTTAATTCTGCCTCTTCGAAATCTCCGGTGAAGTCTAGCTTAATGCCAATTTCAGGAGCATTGAAAGGAACGAATGTACTTCCCTGATAATCGAATGTGGGTAGTAAACTCATTTCTTAGAAATTTTATATTTGAACGTCTTCGAATCCTTCCCTGTTGTAATATTGTGATCGAATGTCATATAAGTAGCAAGCACGTTTCCTACCTCCAGGTTAGATACTGGACGGTTCTTTATCGTTTGGTTTACCATGTCGAGCTTATCTTCTACACTCATTAATCTCTCCACTAATAGTTGACTTTCCCAATTACCACCTAATTGCTCTCCACCAACATAATTACCAAGCCTCTTAGCCTCCATCGTTTGAGCCACTTCTTCGTTAGAATAATCTCCTATACGATTGTTTTGATTCTCTGTTAATACACGCTCATTCTTATGGGTGTATCCTGTAATTACTCCATGTTCATCTCTAAATACACCTTGATCTCCCGTGTCTTCTGTACCGTCGTGGAATCCTGCTAATGAACTAATGAAAGTACTAACCACTGCTTGACTTGTAGCTGCCTTAGTGAACGCTGTTGTACTGTCATCTCCTGCCGCTAAGTTTGATGTATACGCCTGTAAGAACGCACTAACCGCTAATATTTGTTGTTTACGTTTTTCCTCTTGCTCAAGGGCTGCGTTTGCCTCGGCTATGGCCTGATTTTCGGCTGCTAAACTTTCCTTCGCTGTTATATTACCCTCTGCTGCTAATTGGGCGAATAGGTCTGCTTGTCTTTGGTGAGCATCTATTTCTTCGTCGAGTTTCGCTATGCGTTCATCTGCCGCAGCAATAAATAAGTCAGTAACAATACTAATAGCCTCTGCCTGGAATTCTAACAACTCCTGATCAGACTCCATTATTTGCTCGTTCGTAGTCTGAACTAATTGTAGCTTGTCTAACTCTGCTTGCTCCGTAATTACTGCGCGTTCGTTTACATTGTCAACAGTAGCTAATGTTAAATCCCTTTCAGCGTCTATTTTGTTTTGTTGTAATATTATTAGTTCTTGCTCAAGCTCATTTTGAAGTTCGATATTACCAGCAATTCTAGCCTGTTCGATTTCAATTTGCTTTAACAATACCAAATGCTCGGCAAATAATACTGCTCTTTCCTCTTCAATATTCAATTGTTCTGCTACTAAATCAGGATCGAAAGTTAATAATAGTTGGTTTCGAACTTCCTCTAAGGCCTCACTTTGGAATATTAATTCCTGTGTTACCTTCTTTACTTTAACTGAAGCTGTTGTATTTATCTCGTTTACAACATCCTGAGCATCGCCAAACTCCTTAATACCTTCTCTTAATGCATTTATCTGTGTTGTTCGTTGAGATTCTTGTGCTGTCAAGTTAGCAACGCCCAATCGTGCCTGTTCAAGTATAGCTATAGATGAAGCATCAAGGAAGTTTTGTGCTCGCTTCAATTCCATGTCTCTTACGATTGCCTCTGCTGCCTTTTTACGTGCTAATAAACTCTTCCTTTCTGCTGTTAATTGCTCTAACTTAAGTGCTGTTTCCCTTACTGCTGTTTTGTTTGCTTCTCTCGTTAATCTTATTAACTGCTCCTGAGTCTTCGCAAGCCCTATCGTTTGTTCGATTCTCTTACGCTGATCATTAAGGAATCTAGCCGCCTTTTGTATTCCTTCGTCGTTTGCTTGATTCAATAACTCTTGTGCCTTTCGTGCTGCATTCGCTCCACTTACTATGTCAAAGTATGCAAGTGCCAATGCTGTTGCAAGTGCTATAGCCGCCGCAAACCCTATTCCTTTTAATGCTTTACCAAACTTATTTGAACTCGCTTGTGATTCGTTTAAACTCTCTCCTACATCCTCTATACTTATTCCTAGCTTTCTAAAGTTTTTGATGTTCTCTGCTAATCTAAGTGCAAGCATGGTAACCTTGAAGGCAATAAACGCAGCTAACACACCCCCAATAACCTTAAGTATTGTACCTAGATTTTGAGCTAAAAATGTAAGTGTGCCTCTTAACTTTTCCCCAACACCACCCGCTTCATCCATTGCGAGTATTTGACCTTCCCAAGCAGAACGAAGTAACGCTAATGAACCATCCAATGTAGCTAGTTGCTTATCTGCCATTTCCTCGGCTGCCCCTCCTGCGTCATTTAACTTACCCTCTAAGGCTGTTATATCATCACCATTTTCAGCTAAAATCACCCCCAATGTAGCACCACGCTTACCAAACAATTCTAACGCTGCCGCACTTTTATCAGAGGCAGTATTAATTTTCTCCATTGCTTGCTCCCAAGTCAATCCTTTTTGGGTTAACGCTAAGAATATGTTACGTAATCCTGTACCTGCTGTGCTTGCGTCAATTCCTCTATCGGTAAGTGTACCAAGTATAGCCGTAGTTCGTTCGATGGTAAGCCCCGCAGTTTTAGCTACCGGAGCAACAGCACTCATAGCGGAACTGAATTTTGCCATATCCAATGATGAACTAGAAAATGATTTCGCCATTACATCAACTACCCTTTGAGTCTCACCAGCATCTAAACCAAATCCTCTCAATGTTGCACCCGCTACAGTCGCCGCTTCTCCAAGTTCTACACCTGCTGCCGCCGCTAATTGCAACGTGCTTTCGGTCATATCGGAAATCTGCTGCTCCGTGAATCCTAGCTTTGCCAGTTCGAGTTGTAATTCTGACACTTGGGACGCTGTAAATTTCGTAGTTGCGCCTAGTTCCTTAGCTTGATTAGTTAAGGCTGCCATCTCATCAACATTAACACCCAATACAGAAGCTAAGTTCGCTTGTGCCTGTTGGAAGTCTTTTATGATATTGAACGAATCCTTAATTAAAGTGAATGCACTAAACCCAAGTCCCACCTTTAAAAGAGTATTTCGAAGACCTCCAAGAGCCTTAGTGTAACGACCAATACCCATTCGTTGTTGACCTAACTTATCACTGTTCTTTTCAATGAACTTATTGTTACGATCTAATTCAGAGTTGATTTGCTTTAGTCTAGTGCGCCCTTCCTTGGTTGCTAGGTTGAGTTTCTTACGCTCAGCTGTTAACTTCTTATTCTTCAGAGTTAATTTCTCTAACGTGCCTAAATTCTTTTGTTCTAGCGCGATCTCTTCTCGAAGTTCCTTATTGTTAGCTTTATTAGCTTCCTGTATTCGTAACTTCTCCTTTATTAATTCACGATCTATCTGCTGTTTTGCCTTGCCTAATTCATTTGCTTGCTTTGTTAACCTATTGAGTTCTTCAATGCTCTTAATGTCTTTTGGCTCTACTACGGATAAGTCCTTTTTCGTCTTCTTAGCTGCCTTATCTACTGCCTCAAGTGCAGTAGTTAATGCAATAACAACGGTCTTTGCTTCCCCTGCGCTTGTCTTAACATTAAGAAACGGGTCTTTATCCCCAATACTATCTTTCGTTATCTTCCCTTGATCTGCCAAATTCCAATGTGCTTATAAACAAAAAAAAACGAGCATCTACTTAAAGATACTCGTTCCATTAATTGCGCTTTTTTCGCGTTACGGCATAAAGGTAGGCAAAATTAATTTAATTGGTTAGAATGTAACCAAAAGAATCATTATGGATGGTTAGTTTTTAGTCTGTATTAAGGGTTTAATGGTAACTACCATATTTCTTTTTTGTGAATAGGTGTTCAGGTAAACAATCTCCATTTTCAGGAAATTTAAAATCGTCTACCTTAACTATTTTCTGTTCAATCCCTTTTAGGTTTTCTTCTTTTACTATCGACCTTTTTGTAAATAGCAATATCCAAGCGTTTTTTAGTTTCTTCATCGTGTTATTTATTTTAAAATCAGCATCAGCAACCCAACCAATAGGGACTACACTACCTGTTTCGCCTTATAGGGTATCGACTCCCTCTTACTAATGCTTTTGCAGATTCGAACTGCTCTCTTCTTGAGTGTTGTTATTTAAATATGAGTATTGTCATTATAACGATCAGAGCGATCCAAATCCTGATTAACCACCCGTTTATTGATTTAAACTGTTTATCCGTCATAATGACTAACGTTTAATAATTACACCCGAAGGTGTCGGTCTTTCCCTGACGTCACACTCTGCTTTTAATTTCTATCCCAGAGAAGTGAGAAAACTGGCAAGATTTTACTGCGTTTTACTTTCTAATTCTTTCAAATGTTTCTCCGCTAGGGGTCATTATGTAGTAATGATGGCCTTCGTAAAGCGGAAACGATTCGTGCTTGTCACCATCATGATAATGTATAATAGCAAAAATACTATCCGAATCTGGATGGTGATCTGTAACACCTAAAGATTCTTTAAACTCTTCCGGCTGCTCTTCTTTTTTTACCACTGAATAACGATTCCCTAGCGACATATTGCTAGTGAAATGCTTCTTAGTGATGTGTCTTAAAATAAACATAGTGTATGTATTTATATATATATGTATGTATTGCGCTCCTACCATGTCGAGCTACTTTTACCAACGTTTAATTTCTGTTTGCTTTATGGATTCCTCTCCATGCTCCAAATATGCAAACCACTGCAAGTAACTTCCAAAAATTGTCGCCTAAAAATTGTGTTATTTCATTCATAATCTATCTATTTTTGTGATTCCCACTCTTCCAGGGCTTTGTCTAATTCTCCTTTCAAACGATCCTTTTCTAATTCGTCTGTTGATTCTCTAAGTTTCTTTAGCTTCTTAAAGTATTCGTCTAGTTCTGTTAGTGTTTGCATAATGTTATCGTTTGTTTAAACTAGTTATGCATTTCTTACAATTCACTCCACTGGTCTTCAAATCGTCATTGTTAGTAAAATTAGATATTGTTGACTTTTCCGACAATCCGCAATTTGTGTCTCTCCAAACTCTGTCGTTATTTATTATATCAAATCCTGATGAGTAATGCTTCCTTTTCATAAATTATATTTATTTGAACGTTTAATTTATAACTAGTGTGGTTGTGTTTTCATTTACAGTACACCAATCAACTGAAACAGCTTTTGCCTCTTCAACTGATCTAACCCATGATATTTTCCAACAATTGTTACACCAATACCCGTCATCACCAGAAGCCTGCTCACATAAGCTGTTATACCCCCTGACGTAATAACCTTTTTCTATTTTAGATGAGTTACAATGACCGCATCGTTTTCTCTTTTTGAATAGCCCCATAATTTATATTTGTTTTAATAAAATTAAATTCCTCAAAGGGCAAGTCACTAAAGACTCTTACAGTATCCCTTGTAGCTGCCTGTTATCTAGCTCGTCGATTCACTTCTTACAATGAATGCCGTTTTTAACAATTCTCACAACCCTAATCCCATCGTTTTCTCATGTATCCAAATCCGCTTAGTCTTCGGAGGCAAAACTATCACGTTTTAATAAGCCTGTTTTATATAGCGTTTTACTTTTGAAACTCTCATCGTTAAGGAGCGCGTCTAGTTGCTCACAATTCCAATTTCGTTTTCCGTACCCTTCAAAGAACTTATATTCAAATATACGTCAACTGTTTCGATTGAATTAACTAATTGTGATGAACGGTAAGATAGGTTTATGAACGGTAATTAAGGATATACTACTTAGCTTTTCTCTGTGAAAGCACCCATTTCTGGTATTCCTTCAAAAGACTATAGAACTTACGTACAGATATTTTGTGTTCGTCGATGTCCATCTTACGCTTCTGCTCCAGGGCGTCTATTGCGTTATCCAAACTTCCCTCACTTGGGCGTGTCATAATGTCCTTTAGGCGTAGTTTAAGGATGGTTATCTTGTTTTGCAATGCTCTTGCACCACCCATTGCTATATCGCACTCAACCATCGCTATTTGCTTCTTAAGGCTTAGGATTTCTTTATAGTCTTCACCTATTCCGAACTCTTTCAAGAATGAATCGTAGACTATTAGCCACGCTTGCATATCTGTTTCCTCTGTGTATTCGAAAATGTCCGGCTCTTTAGCTTTGACGAAAAACCAACTGAACATGAAAACTACTATAGCCCACCATTTACGCTTCTCAGGTTTGGCTTCTTTCTCTTTTAATGCTATACGGCAGTAATTATACTCTCCTTTCTCCTGGCATTTCCTCCAGGCGTGAAGATTCATATCATCTATACTACCGAAATATCTGGCTATTGGCATATTCTAATTCTTTTGCTAGTATTATTGCTCTTATAAAGGAAAGGTTTTCTTCGGTCAATCCAACATGTTCTTTAGAAAAATTCAGATCATTAACCAATTCATCGAATCTCTCATCGTCTACACTGATAAAAATAGCACTACTCGTTACCCTTACTTTCCATGAGTTATGATACATTCCGGTAACCCTAAAATCTATATGACCTACTTGTAGGCCTTGGGATCTTCTTTCATTTACTGTGAATGGTGCGTACTCACCTAATGAGCGCCCCAGAGCGTCTATACCGTCTTCGCCTAACTGATCTTCCGTATTCAATGAGATAACGTGCTCTTGCGTCTCTATATCAACAGCAAAGAACCACGCCTTATCAGAATCAAGGTTACTAGCTCTCTGCAACATGTCTAAAACGGCCTGTAGAAACATTTGATAAAGATAGCTTTTTTAAACGAAAGAAACCCCCCGAAGTTAATCAGAGGGTTTCTAGGTTGATGATCGGAGAAGTAGTTATTCTTCTTCTTTTTTCTTTCTTGGTCGCTTCGGTTTAGTGTCCTCTTCCGTGTGATTTGGGACACTTTTACCATTCGCTTCCTTCCACATCGAGCGCATTCGATCAGGGTCTACATTAGGCATTAGCCTGATAGCCGTATCTTCTGCGTGTTGCAAAAACCAAGACGCTTGTATTCTGTCTTGACTCTTGCCTGTTCCTCTCGATATGAACTCCTTTTTTGACTTAGCCATATTAAGAAGCTGCTACGGTAGCATTTGCTACAGCTACACCTGTTGCCACAACCTCCACACGGATGATATTTGTTGCGGTCATTGCTGGAACTGTGATTAAATAAGTACCATCTGGTGCTTCTGCTACTAGCGAAGGTATGATTGCCGCGTCTGCTGTCTCATCATATACTGTGAACGCTCCAATAAGCAATCCTACTACTGGTGGATTCGTTCCCGCATTACCTCCATTCATGAACACAACCGTTTGAAGAGTAATGTTTGAAGGGCTAGTAAGCGTTTGGAATCCTGAAGTCAATGGTAACAATGATGTAGGAAGTACACCACCTGTATCTACCATTTGCTGACCCGTAATAGCATAAGACTTAGAAATGCACTCGATACGATCTAAATCATACGATAACATAGTCTTTCCTTTTGATCCTGGAACTGCGAACGAATAGAACTTATCAATAGACTCTTTCGAGATACGATAAGCAAACAAATCCGTTGCCGTGTTCGATACCTTAGTACCCCAGAACTGATCTGCAACATCAACGATGTACATATCAATATCTTTACATCCCATTTTCTCGAATTCACGAAGAATCGCAAATACACCGTCACCAGCGTAATACTCTTGAAGGAATGAATAAATACCACCTTGTCCAAACAACTTGAACTTATCTCCGTTCGCTGTTGTTTCGTACTCAGTATCCGTTCTTGGAACTGTTGGGTTTTGTACTTTCAATGTAGGGAATAATCTCTCTACAATAGTTGTACTTACCTCTATCATTGCTTGAATATCAGCCCCTAATGTTGCTGAACTTACGTCGATAGAGTTTCTAGTGCCATCTGCCTTAAATCTATATTGGAATATAGGGAAAGACATAGGCTCCATTACTAGTGTGCATCCAGCGTTGTTCGCGTTTATCGCTGCTGGTTCACCACAAATACAGTTTTCACCTGCCATAATTTCTATTTTTTAATTTTTGTTTAACATTTACATTCGCCTCTGTCGTTTACAGGGAGTGTTAGGCGTAAATCTACTCCCGTTAAATTTGCATCAATGATATTAGCCACCATTCCTTCAGACGTTTCCTTTCCAAACTTTGTGAAGTTCTTTGTAGTATACTCTAATTCATCAGAGAAAAACAAAGGGTTTCTTCGTATAGTTTCAACGAATTCATCTACCATGTTGTATATCGCTTGTAATCTATTGTCATGCGTGTCTGTTGTTGCCCACTGTTCGGTGTTATTTGAATCTAAGAATACCATATGTAAGTCGCTTTCGCGCTCTAAGGTGTCCTGTTTATTCATAAACGTCTCAGTCGTAGGGTCTATCATCCAGGCAAAAGGTACTTTCTTTCTTTCATCAGCATTGAACTTTGCCCATTCTTTATTGGTAGCAATAGGCGTACCTACAAAGAAATAAGGTCTGATCAACACTAACAAAGTACCTGTAAACACATAAGCACCATTTGGAGTAACTGTTATCGTAAAAGCTACATGATCCACTGCCGTAACAGTATACGTGTTGCTTAACGAATCTTCAACAGTCATTCCTATTCGTGCCCATTTAGGGTTACAAACAGTAAGCACATCACCAACAATAAGACTAACCGTAACATTTACGTCCATCTCATCAATGATTTCTTGCTCCACTATGTAGATAATATCTCTCAAAATATTGGCAATACCGTTTTAGGAAGTCCCATAAACGTTGGGTAAACATCCATATTGTCGCAAATATAACCTTGGATCGCTTGGTAAGAAACAATTGATTCATCCCATCTTGACTGTAAATTAGCCTTCCACTGACTCGCAGCTTCGGAATTCTCTCCCTTCTTCTTTACCGATCCTATTGAAGACCTCTGTGTTTCAATATCTCGACTCCAGTAGAAGTAGACGATGCCTAATATAACATCGTCAACTCCTCTAGAATTTAATATTTCGCCACTTTCTAGCTGAACAGTAAACGGATCTCTTAGAAACTCATATATCGGATCAGCCGCGCCAATACCAATAACCCACAAGTCGTACAATTCTATACCGAACAACTCTTGTAAGGAAATAGTTTCGTACCTAACTATGTAGGAAGCCAACTCAGACGTATTAAAATCCGTTAGAGTTAACTTATACTTGTCTATAAAATCGTTTACTGTTACTGCCATGGTCTTACTTTACTTTTTTACCTAATGATCGACCTTCAAAAATCTCAGCTAAATTATCAGACATAGTTTCCTTAGTCCCTGATTTTTCGCCTTTAGACCATTCGAAAGTTACCCTTCTAGTAGATTGTGAAACCGTTAACGGGTCAAAACTATCTACTTTCTTAGCTTTCGCCTTCGGTGCTACAATTGGCTTTTCCACAACTACAGTTTCTTCAGCTTTCACTTCTTCAACTACAGGAGTTTCTTCAACCTTTGCCGCCTTCTTAGGTGTGTTTTTCTTTTTTTGTGTCATATCACTTAAGTATTAAGATTATGGTTTAGTCAATGCTGTAATAGCAGTTGAAACAACACCTGTAACAAATGCAGTTAGATCATTACCCTTAATACGGTTAAGACCTCTCCATTCACCCAAGATAGTTCTCATGTTCTTAGTGAAGTCGTTACCATCTAAACCGATGTTAATTGTGATTTCACCTTTTGAGAATACAGTATCTTTCGACCCGTCCATTGTCAAGAAGTTATCTACAGCAATTCCAATGTTAGCAACTACAGGGATACCATCTAATGTAAGTACTCCCGCAACATCTTGTAAACGATTGATGTACTGCTCATCTGTAGCCTTGGTTACTCTTAATTGAGTAAGGTCAGATGGGTGTACTACGTGTACCGTAGGGATGTGGTTAGCAATTACAATTTGGTTCGCTGCAACTGTCAATACGTCAACCAAGTTTGGAGTAACAATATCCAACGCGAATGTACCAGCAGCAAAAGCTGTTGCTTGCGTAATAATACCATTAAGGTTTTGACCTGTGTCATCACCGTTCAATACTTGATTATCAATATCAAGAGACAATCTCGACATCAACTCGTTTTCAATTTCAGAACGCATAAAATCAATATCTCCTAACATCTCTGTTGAAGCCTTGATAAATGCTGTACGCTTTCTAACGTCCTCAGAAACTACAACAAGATCAAAATCAATTTGATTCTTAAGTGTACCCTCTACTGTTCCTGCTGGAGCACCATCAACATTGGTTTGCTCAACCCATGAGATAACATTACCAACTGCTATACCGTTGTTTACAAGATCACGAATAAACGTTCTACGTCTTGCAACGTTGTTTACTCCTGGCTCTCTTTGCTCAACCGGAACATTACCACCTGAGATGTTGCCAACGATAGTCATATCTCCAGCAACCTTAAACGTAATCTCGTCACGTGTATTGTCCTTAGAAATAGTCTTAAGTGCTTCAATGTTTTCACCTAATGCATCCTTAAGGCTACCCTTGTTAGTCAATGAAATATCTTCCTTAGAAACATCATTCAGTTTCTTAATTGCCAAACCTTGCTCTTTCAACGCTTTATTAAGAGACGTTAATTGCTCAACTTGTGACGCAACTAATTCAGCCTTGATAGTTTCAATAGCTTCTGTGTTAGTCTTCTCAACATCTGCCTTGATAGCTTCTGCCAATTCCTTACGCATTTCATCGTTGTACTCTGCGAAATATCCTGCCATTACTTCAGCACTCGTTCCCGCTTCTTTGATTGTATTGTCTTCATTCAATACATCTTCTTTGATTTCGTAGCCCTTTTCAGTTAGCCACGCTTTAAACTTTTCGTTCATGTTATAAATTTTGTAAAAATGATTTACCACTGCTCTTTGCAGGGGCTTGTTTTGTTTGAGTGTCTTTCAACGGCTCATTTGTATCAGAATCTACGTTAGACTCTTTTGCTGAAGTGCTCGTAGCGGCTTCAACCGATATTGTTGGAGTTGCAGGATTTGACCCCTTTACAACTGCTGATCCTTCTATGATTTTCGCTTGACTCACTGCCCAAAAATAACCTTGATTCTCGGCTATCTCCTTATTGGCGATGGTGTTAATATGCTTATCCCATACTTTCTTCTCATCTTTATCAAACTTGCTTTCGCTATTGATTGCTAATTCCAATGCAACGTATCGCATACCTACTGAATGTTCCTTAACGAATCCCTGTGTATACTGATTGAACATGAATTCATTGCGGTTCTTAGAGATAGTAGCATCAAATACTAACGCCTCTGTGTTACCTTCGAACTTAAAGCCTAGCTCTTTCCATGGCATTGATTTTACAGAAACCTTTACATCGTCGCTTATGATCTTATCGAACTTCATTTGGTGTTCCTGTAGTAAGTAAGGGTTTTTGATTTCCTTAACTGACTTTTTCCATATACCGTTTAAATGCACATCTGAATGTGAATCCATTAGTAATGTAGTATTGATTACCAATTCAGCCTTAACCTTATCCAATGATGTTAAGTCTACATCTTCAGCCTTTATAACTTCACCTTCTTCATTCGAAACAGGAGGAACAACGATAACAGCGTCAGCTTCCTTGAGAGTCATTTTCTTAGTCGCAATTAAGTCGGCCTTATTCTCTCGTAATGCCTTGAACAACTCTTCTTTGTTTTCGAATTGCTTACCTGGAAATTCTTTTGCTATGATCATTTTCTGATAATTTTGTGTTTCTGCTTCTCTTCAATGTCCTTAAGTATCATCTCCTTAGTTGGTGAATCCTTCATCTTAAGTATCTTCTCCTTTACCTCGTTAATTGTTCGTTTCATCTGCTGCTGGTATTTGTGCTGATTGAGCTATCGTTACTTGGTTATCTGTCAGTGCTCCTAATGTAAGTAAGTCTCGAACCTCGTCATCCGTTAAACTCTGTATTGCTATTGTAGCTAAACGCTCACTCATGTTGTTAAGTGCTTGAGCTACTTCGTTTGTGCTTGCCTTAATTACCTCGATACTAGTAAGGTCAACTTTAATAACTTCCTCTACCTGTAATCTTTCAGATAAGAACTTACTTAGTGAAGCGTCAATCTTATTAGCTAATGGAATGTATACGTCTGTAAATGCTGTTTGTTTAGCCTCGGATACGTTGTTAAAAGTGCTCGATGCAGGATCATTAAAAAGTTGAGAGGGCATGCCGAAAACACCACATAGAATCCTTAAAGAACTAACAATACCTTCGAGTAGTTTAAGGTCTGACGGACTCATTGAGGTCTGTGTAAACTTTAGCCTCGTATTCGTTACGTATATAGAATTGAACTTCTCAGAGCCACCTGCCGCAGCATCAAAGGCCGCTTGTGTTCGTTTTCTCTCAGGCTCTAGCATAGGAATATCTGCATCTGTTGACGCGAAACCTATAATACCTTTATTTCTAAACATCCATGCCTCAGCATTGAACTTCTCGTTAGATGATTCTACCACAACCCACGCTGCTTGGAGTGGGCTTAATCCAAATTTAATTTCTTCACCCTCTGTATTGACGATGTTACTAGATTTGATGTGTAGTATATCTTCCGTGTCGTAGTCGATTCGACCTCCTGTTAATGGATTGTTATATGTATACTTTATAACAGTTCCTGTAGTGGAGCAAATTATATCTACATTGGCAGCTACCAATATTTCTAGCTCCTCACCCATTCCAACACCCTCGATAAATCGTATGAATGCGTTACCTGTAGTACTTAGGTATTCGTTTATTTCCTCTAGGAATTCTATTTGCCCCTGTTCGGGGTTAGGGTTTTGGAGTAGCTCAAGTATCTGTGATTGTCCCTCTCTTATCTCGTTACCATTCGTATCAAATGCCTTACGCTTAATACTCGCTGAACTGAACGAAATTTTGTGTACAATCATGAAGACTAACGGGTTTTCGCCGTATGCCCTAGTGAATGCATCGAAGTTAGCCTTTCCGAATAGGAATTTTAGTGAGCTTCCGAGAAGTTGTAAGACAGTTTGTTTGCCACCTTGCAGTGAATATGTGTGACTTTTGTTTAATATCGCGTTACCGAGCTTCTTAAGATAGCTGTCAGCCATTTATGGTTATCGTTAATTCATGGTAAATGTATGAATTAATTTTAACATTGACGGTTTATTAATCAAAGTGGCTGTAAACGTGCTTAGTTTTTAGTCTTAGATGAGGGCTTAATTACGGTTGGAATTCGTGTTTTTGATACCTCCACTTAAAATTCCAACGGCTGTACATTGTTAATCTTATATGGCTTGGCAACTTATTATAGTCCATTGTTGCAAGCTCAAGTGAAAAATACAAATCGTTCAAAAGTACTTCACGCTCTTTAGGGTGTAAACTTTCCCAATATTCTTTAACATTTCTAATTCCTTCCATAATCTATTTATTTCCATTCATACTATCCACGCATTGGCACCATTCATCCGAATCATACTCATTATCTATAGAACACCTATCCCCTAACGTCTGACCATTACAGAACATTACTAAGGCTACTACACCGAACATTAAGACAGCGGTTATGATAGCTTTGTATACGATTCTTTTCATGGTTATCTAGGTTTGTAACATCTGATCAACATTCTAACTTCATCGTTTGTAAGCGATTTGTTAGTACGGTAGAATGTTTTAAAACTGCATTCCTGGTGTGCTTCGAGCTTTATGTATAATGCCCATAGATAACACTTATCTGCTCTAGTCCAATTCATATCAATCGTTTGTATATTTCTAATGTTGCTCTACAGTCTCCTACTGCTCTATGTGATTCTTCGTTTACTATATCGAAATGATTACATAGGGCTTCGAGAGAATAGGATTTTAAGTCTAATTGTTCCTTGGCTATCTTCATAGTGCATTCGGTTTCGTCGAACATGATAGGTGAGGGCTGAAAGAATCTACCAAAGAAGTAAGCTAACCATGGTCGATCAAATCTATCAATATTCTGACCTATGAAGGATTCAACGTGATTAGATTCTAAGAAGTAATCAATCATTGCACATGCCTCTTCAGGCTCTACACCATCTTTCAATAGCTGATCAACAGTAAGTCCATTTACTTCCATCGCCTGATCCTTGTAGCTTACTAACTGTCCTTCGAACTCTTGGAGATGTGTCTCGCGCTCATAAGGTTTGATTAGTACTGATAAGCTGTCTATCTCGTTGTGGTGTTCGTCGATTGCGATAATGCCTATCTCACATAGGCCGTTCTTCTCCTTATTGTACCCACCTGTTTCAATATCTATTACTGCTTTATTCATCGAATTGTTTTATATACCTAGAAAATCTCGTAGCTCACAATATTGTTTATATTTAACCTCTTTTGCTTTACTAACATTTGTAACGTGATTCTCCATTACTTCTTTCTTTTGGTTGTGGTGATAATGGTGAGCCTCTGTTTTATCGTAATCCTCTGAAATCGTAAATATGTGAGAACAATGATCACACTTTATAAACTTGTCGTTCTTATCGCAGTCGTCATCAATGAGGGTATAAGTAACCGTGTACTTGGCGATTTTGTATTGCTCCCTATATTCAAACCCTCCATGACAATTAGCTGTACGCGCTTCGTTAGCACTTTTAAAATCATATTCATCATGACACGCACGACTATAAGACCCTACTGCATCTCCTGTTTTTCGGTCTATAATTCTAAATACTGTTTCAGGTTTCTTCTCTGATGGTTTCATAATTACTTCTTATTAGCATCGTTAATACAAAGGTCTTCGATATACTTCTTTAAGCTCTTATCTGACTTAGCTGCCTTTACTGCTAGTGTGCGCTTAGTTGATTCGTCTAAATCTATTAGTTTCTTCATGTTAGTTATTCGTTTAAAGGTTTAATTATACTAATGGTTCGTCCAACTTATTACCAGTTTGCGAATAAAGATCATCTTTAAGTATTCTCCACGTTGATGCATCAGTAATAGTTACTATAAAGAAATCTTTAATGTTAAATCCCTTATACTCCCTACTCAATATATCTTTATGTGTATCCTCTTGAAGTTTTTTCACGTCCAATTCGTCGAAGTTCAAATTCTTAACAGTCATCACCATAGCGTTTCTGATGATAGATGAAACAACCTCATTTGGCTCAGCGTACCCATTATAGAATTCTTTAACGTCATCTATGATATACCAAGTACTACTGGAGATCGTTACGCACTTACCGTCTTTTGTCAGGGTGCTTATATGGGTGGCTGGTATTTCCTGTAATCTAATTGCCTGCACATAGTATGAATCAATGATAGGGATGCGTAAATACATACCACCTTTTACTACTCTTCGAATCTTACCAAACCGTAGATGGACTCCTGCCTGCCATTCGTTGATAATGACCCAAAACTTCACTGAGTTGGCAATGTATTGTATTAGTGCTTTTAAGTCCATCCTATATCTATTTAGTTTTAAGTTCACCACAAATATAGCATTATATACTATATATAACTAATATACTTAAAAAATGATTGATTATATGTTATGCAAAGGTATATAGTGGATAACGTACCGAATCTAATCCATCGTCCCACTGCTTGACAGGCACGTCTAATATCGAATCGGTCTTAGTGTCTACCTTCCACTTATAGTTGTTGAGTTCGTTTTGGAGGTTAACCGAGTCTATGTGTACATGTATCTTGAATTGTAGCACCTTTCGAATACCATCTAACACACTTCCTGGGGGTTTCTTAACCGCAAACGCGGGTATACCTGCCCTAATCAAACTCTTTACACTCCTACCCTCTGTATTATCACATACTACATACGTGTCCCCTCTAGCTATCTCAGGCTCTAGGTTGATTATTCGTGCTATTTCGTCGAGATCATCAAGGTTGCTCTCATAGATAACCTCTTTAATATACAAGTCGTTACCGTTAACGATTACCTTAGTACAGGCTAATGGATGATTAATGCCCCAATCTAACCCAAAGAAACAATGATCATACCCCTCTGGTTCATCTTCGTACGTGTCCCAATTAGGATATATTATCTCCTTACCCTTGAATACTAAGCCCTGACCATATATGCTCCACATCCTTTCGTCGGCTGTACCCTGTTCAATGTTCCTTGCTATAGGCTCGTAACTCTCAATCTCTCGAATCAACTCATCCTGTAGAAATGGATTATCCATGTATGTAGTCCTGAACTCCTTTACGTCATCCCTTTGATTAAGTCGATATACCCATGAATTCGGCTCACTTGGATTACAGTCTAATATCCACCCTTCCTCACATCTTTGGTTTAATTGGTTAAAGGTGTGTTTGTATGTTGCTACCGCTTCGTTAATGTAGAATATATCTGAACGCAATCCATATACCCTCATGGGATCATCAAGCAATCCGATAAACGTTATGGTATTTCCGTTAATATCTGCGAATAACTCAGCTTTGTTTAGCCTCATATTTGGACACATAGCAGCATAATCCCCAAGACCATAACATAACGCTTGAAAATCTTTTAATGTAGTACGCTTTAGATTCGTTAAGGTGTCTCGACAAATAACCACCTCTTTTCCTGTATGAGTTAAACAGTAAATGATGATCCATTGTAATGCTGAGATAGTTTTCCCTGATCTAGTACCGCCTGGAAGCACAATACCCCTACACGTATCGAAGTTGTCGTCTAAGAATTCGTAATTGATTGTCGTTTGGACTTCTACAGTGCTCATTTGCTGTTCATTTCTCTTAAGGCTGGTCTCGCAGCTATACGATTTTGTATATCATGTATGTCTCGTTGATATTCACGCATGTCATCTTTGTGTTCTATGTCAAGATCGAGTAAGGCATTCCACAACTTAATGGTTAAATCCATTGCTAACTTTTCTTTATCATTCATGTTTAGGGTTTGTGTTTTGATTTTTGACCCATCCATCCAATTTTAGGCTTAGTTGTTTTTGGTGGTTTTTTAACGTTAGTTATCACCTTTCCCTCTACTAATCTTGTCTTTCTTTTCATATTAGCCCATTTAGCAAAGCATCAATAGAAGGCTTCAACGTGTCGTAAACCTGTTGCTTATCTTTTGCAATATCCGATCTATCAGTTCCCATCCATATCAAAATAGCTAGGGGAGTATGTAGTTCAATAGCGATAGAGTTTAACATTGATGGACTTGGGTCTTTATGACCTCGTTCAATTTGGGACAAGTACGGCTGTGTTATACCTAACCTTTTTGACATAGCACCCTGATTAATGCCTTTTGATTTCCTTAACGTTTTGATTGATGCACCTATATTCATGCTGTTTTTGTGGTAAATATAGTGTATTATTACTATCCACTGGTAAATATTGGTAATTATTTTTACTTGTAGTAAATATTAACTCTTGTTCTTCTTACCCTTAACCACTGTTACAACCATTTCAGTTGGATGGTCTGTTTTGATCTCTTGCTTATCGGTTAAGCCTTGAAGTCGTTGAGTAATGCTTGGATTAAAGAAGCCTAACATACCTCCAATGATTTGATTCTCACGTATTTCATTCTTTATAGCGCGACAGACACCAATGTACTTGTCGTAAAGGTCATCTTGATTTGTGAAGTATTGTTCTACTGTCCCAATGCCTGTATCGTGGCAATACCTCTTAAAACCCTCGAATGTAAGTGGTATTTTCTGACCATCTGTAACCCTTTCACCTTCCTTACCTACGTATTGTACCTTTAGCCATTGTTGGGACTGTTCACCGACTTGTACTTTGTATTCAGTCCATAGAGATTCCATGTGTTCTATGTCCTTTATGTTTGGTGGGTGTCCTGCTGGCATATCGTTCTTAGTTGAGTCTATATGGTTGTAATACGATCTTAGCGTTTATGAAGTCTACTTCTATAGCTAGAGCTTCGGCGTTATGCATACCACCATAGAATAATATATGAAGGTCTTGGCATGATATGATCGTTTTGTTCATACTCAAAGGTAAGGAAATATATTTATAGTTGTTATTCGACACTAAGGGTATACCCTATGTTGTCATTTATTGTTGGTTAGGTTGTTTATGGTGTATAGTGTGATTCGTTCTTAGGGGTTTCGAAAAACTCACCATTTTACAGTTTTCTTGATTTTGGTGAGCTTATGATGTATTAAGAACTGCTCTCTATTCTTGCATTTGTGTATTGAGTACTTTGATACACCATCTACTACCTCCCCTGTTTCGTTCATACACCATAGGCATTTTATCTTAACTATCATTGGGGTTGCTTCTTTTATGAATGTATCCCTCGATAATTAACCCGAAAACATACCCTAACAATCCTACTATTACATAATCCATAATCTCACATGTTATTCTTTACGTGGTTCATTACTAGTATTACTTCCTTAAGCGTTATCTTTTCGTCGCCATACTTCAATGATGCCTTGTGTAAGATGTTTTTTATAGCTTCTAGGGTCGTATTATAGCTTTGTCGCCATTGTTCCATTGCTGTATTCGTCGAAACCTTCTTTATCTTGGCCTGTTGGAATACTCTATCAATTAAGCTTAGAGGGATTCGTTTTTGCTTAAAGCCCTTCGTAGCCTTCTTAATGTTTATCACAATGTCGTCTAGCCCATCCTTGGCTAATTTCCTTAATTGTAGTTCTTCTTTCATATTATTCCGGCATTGGCATTAGTGCGTATGTCTTTTTGTTTCCCTGTTCGTCGATTCCACGTACTTCGAACTGCCCCATGATAGATATTTCGTTTGAGGCCATCGCCACACTCTGTTCCATTACTTCCCAATGTGGGTCTTCTTCCAGGTGTACCGTTACTGCGTTACCACTTACGGGTGCTATTACTGCAAATACATTGTTCATATTATTGGTTTTTGTTTAAGTTTATCGTTTAATTCTTTATTAGTGCTTACCCTTATTAAATATTTTGTCGAATAATTTAAATAGTGGCCTCGTTAATTCTCTACAGAGTATTGTAAACGCTAACCTACATTTCAGGATGTCACCTGATAGAGTGCCTTGAATTATTAGTTGCCTTTCGGCTATGTTTAATATTGGTCGCTTCATGCCGATTACTCTTTAAGTTTGTTGTCTTTCTTCGGTCTACTCTTTCCAATCTTTTTGAATAAATCGTTTAATTTATCTTTAATTTCAGAGGAAATTTCTATTTGGTAAGATTCAAGACCGTTACACTGTGAACACATAGCCATATTACCCCCGTGAACACACATGCCGTAAACTATATCCAATTTATCCGTCATAACTATAGTTTATTCGTTTACGTTAGGTTCGTCATGATCTCTCGTTGAAAGAACCGCGTATACTAAGAATCCCGCGAATATCAATGCTATTAGTATCAGTAACATCCACATCCAAAACCATCCAAATATTAGATTCGTAGTGAGTAGTGCCGCCATTGGTACTAAATACAGTAAATCAGATAATAAGGGGCTTCGTACGTTCGTCAATACGTTGTTATCCGTAGCCGATCTGTCTGCGTAGTCTTTTAACTTTGGGACTGCTATCCATACCATTGGGAACTTTACAGCCTTAGCGAGCATGTAAACGATCAATACAAGGATAAATGCTAGTACTTTTTTGGCATATAGCCATACTTTCTTCAAATTCTTCATCTTTTTTTCTTTAAATGTAGTGTTTTTATGGTATTGAGTTATCGAACTGACAATTGTCTTCGCCGTTACATAGCTCATGGTAGCCTACTTCTGGTTCGTCGATCTCAGGGTTTCTATTCCATAGGCCAATTACTACCCCTCCAACTAATCCGGTTATTAGTATAAATCTCGTTACTGTACCTAGTGTTAATTTCATTGTATCTGTTTTAGTCGCCCGTAGACGAACGATTTACTGTACATCTGTTTGTGGATCGTACTCAGCTATTAATTTCCCATCAAGCGTGAATACTTCCGTTATTATTCTTATCGGATCAGGAGAGACACCTCTGCGTTTTTTAGTACAGATAATAACCTCTATCTGTCTAACTTCATCCATATTAAAACTCTTTCTTTCTGTCATAGTGGTAAATTGTTATTTTAATTCTAAACTGTTCAACCTATCGTTAACTTCAAGAAACTCCTTGATCATAACATCAACAACAATTCTTCTACATGTGTCGTTCGTATTAGCTTTTGTATGTGCTTCGCTTATTGCTGGTATTATTTGTTCAATGTAATGTGTGTTTGAGCGAACCCTAACCATTGTAACTATGTTGAGAGTTAAGTTCGCAACAATAATTATCGACATTACGTATAATAATTTTTTCATATCTATTTTGTTTTAGTCGTCGCTAGACGAACGTTAAATTGAAATATCTGTTAGACTTCCATCAACATCTAACCTACCACTATTCCAAAAATTTCCAAGCCCGAACCATCCTCCATTTTTAGTTCTAGCAAAGACACCTTCCCTCCCTTCTTCACCATTTTTAAACTTGATAAAATAATCGGTTTCTTTTGAAAATAACCAGTGGCAATCTTTTACTTGGTCGTTCCATATATCTAATGTTTCACTATCAACTTCTGCAAATGGAATTACCTCTGTAATGTCAACGGTGTATTTCCTTGACTCTGATATTTTACCATCATCAAAGCAATTGTATGTTTTATTTATTTTAGGTATCATATACTAACGTTTAATTATTCAACATTCATTCCGCCTATGATCAATTTGAAACATAGGAACCCGCATTCAGTGTAGCCCCTCTCTTGAACTTTAAAAGAATATTTGTATGGCTTCAAATGCCAAAGGGATAATCTTATCATAACTTTGTAGTATACTTTTTCTTTTTTCATAACGAAAGATTAATTTGTACTGTTTTCAACTTCTCGTCGCGCAATATCAAGTTTATTCTTTAAATGATTCAACGCTACTATCTTATCATATTTCTTTAATGAACTGCCTTTTATTTTGGCGGTTAATTCCTCTGATTCGTTTTCCCAACCCTCTACTCTTTTGGTGACTTCAATATCGTAGTCCGTTGGTTCTCTATCAAAACTGCTTGCTCTCATATGTTTGTTTTTAAATTAAGGTTTGTTTAGGACGCCTTGATGCATCCGTTGCCATTACATACACATTCACCACCTGCGATTGTACATTTTTTGTTTTCTCTAATCATCATTGGAACGTTTAATTTTTGTGTTCTTGATCAATTCAGTTATTTTCTTGTACGCCTTGGTCGGGTGTATCTTACCTTCTTTTACCTCCCAGAGTATGTCTATTAATTTTTCATCCATGATTTCTATTCTTCACTTAATACTACTACATCAACATCTTCTGCCAATGGTGTTTCGTCACCAACTGATTCGTAGAAATTGATAGAAGCGACTCGCGCACCATTCAACTCCCCAAATTGGAACTCTGTACTTCTTTCATCAATGAACACATCCAGCCCTTGTGGAAGTTCCTGTAATTTTTCTATAAGCGTTTTCACTGTCATATCTATTTGTTTTAGTCGGATTTAACCGAACGTTTATTTAATTCCATTGTAACTAGTTCACATTCTTTTAGATTATCGAAATACTTATCAGTAACAAATAAGTTGCCCATTATGTCTTTCATCATTTTGTGCTGTTCAATTATCATTTCAATAGTTGTGTCTTTATGAAATAGTGACGGCATTGAACCCGTATAGATTCCTTTCTCTAGTAAGTTCATGTCAACATACTGCCCCATGAACATTAAAACTCTAAATTCTGACTGTCTCATATATCAAGTTTTAATTGTTACTACTTAAATCCTTAATCCCCATAAACTCAATCCAACCACTTGACTCTCTCCCAAAAACAGGAATATATTTATAATACTCACAAGTTGATTGAATCAATTCTTTATTCTCCACTCGAATAGAGAATCCATTATTGTCAATATTTAAGTATCCCTGCTCAATCTTTTGAAGTATTCGACCAAAATGAACTCGGTACACGCTAGTG
>SDBT01000883.1_pt1 | contig 50081 bp, 39 predicted proteins | sample 2277101 | NCBI WGS metagenome assembly SDBT01 (sample SAMN10404973, study PRJNA504765) | marine sediment metagenome | isolation source: marine sediment core GS10_PC15, 103 cmbsf | place: Arctic Ocean: Southern Knipovich Ridge | collected 2010
ACTTCGGAAGTCTCAAGAGCACCCTATCCAGCGGCTTTTGAGGCGATTTCAAGTCGCTTTTACCTTCAAAGCCCTCAACTGAAGACTTCCGAAGTCTATCCTCAACCGAAATGAAACGCACCCAAATCAAAAGGTGCTAGACAAAAGTGGTCTAATTGAGGCAAATGTGCTATAATATGTGCAGTTGCTCGAAATCACTCGCCGGAGGTCAGAACAATCATGATAGGTACTAAAGCAGTTTCCAGAACGAGCGCTTTTCTCTACCTTTGCATCATCGGTGGGCTGTTCCTGCTGCCTCTCCTCGGCAGCTGCAGCCCCTCCCCGCCCCTCACTCCCACCCCCACCAAGACACCCAAGCCGCCAGTCACACTCACACCCACACCCATCCCCACCACGCCGCCCACAGCCACCCCCACCGTGCCGCCACCCACGGCCACTCCCCAACCGACCGCCACCCTAACCCCCATCAGCGTCCAGCTCGCTACGGCCACCAGTACCCCCCTGCCCCCGCCGACGTCGACGCCGGTGCCGACGCCGACGCCGATGGAGACGCCGATGGAGACGCCAACATCCATGCCGACACCCATACCGACGACATCGGCCGACGTTTGGCCCCTCACTGGCGAGGGGGTGAGCGACGTCTCGGTGCTGGAGCGACGCCCCCTGGCGGTGAAGATCTCCAACTTCCCGCCGATAGTGCGCCCCCAGGCGGGCCTCAGCTACGCCGACGTCGTCTTCGAGCATTTGTCCGAGGCCGGGCTGACGCGCATGACCGCTATTTTCCTGAGTAGGGGTGCGGAAAAGGTGGGCTCCATCCGCAGCGCGCGCCTCATTGATCTGGAGATTCCAGCCATGTTCAAGGCCATGTTCGCCTACTCCGGGGCCAGCGGCGGGGTGAAGCAGAAGATCCAAGAATCGGACTTCTTCGACAGGGTTGTATCCCCCGACTTTGGCCACTCTGGCTTTGCCCGCATCCCCAGCGAGGGCAAAGCCTACGAGCACACCCTGTTCAGCGACACCCAGAGCCTGTGGGAGATCGCCGAGGAGAGGGGCTTGAACGAGCGTCAGGACCTTTCGGGATGGGTCTTCTCTGAGCAGCCGCCAGAGGGCAGCAGCCCGGCCGCGAGCCTCGAGTTCCTCTACACGCCCAAATACGCATCGGCCGAATACCAGTACGACCCAGGACGCCAGGCTTACTTGCGTTCTGTCTTAGGGGAGCCCCACAGAGACGAGCTGACCGGTGAGCAAATCACCGCCAGGAACGTGGTGGCGATCTACGCAAACCACCTGGATACGGACATCGTCGAGGACAGCACCGGGCCTCGTATCTACTATTCCATCGAGATTCAGATATGGGGAGAGGGCCGGGCCATAGTCTTCCGCGATGGCCAGGCCTTCGAAGGTAAATGGGTCAGGCCGCAACGTTCCGACCTGGTTCGCTTCGTTGACGACACGGGCAACCCCATCCCACTGAAGCCGGGCAACACCTGGATCCAAGTGGTGCCCTTCGGCTTCGAGATCGAGGTCGAGTGAGGGGTCAATCAACTCAGGTGCGACGCACTTTTGGACCACGCAGGCGTCAGAACCTGGGTGCAAAACGGCTGTGACAGGCTGTGTTTAAGGAGCCATGTAAGTGCGTCGCACCTTAACTTAACGACATTGGGGGAGGAATGATATGGTAGTCACCAGGAGAATAGGACTGAAGACTCAGGGGAATTGTCACATCATTGATATAACGAGGCAGGTGGCCCAGGAGGTTGCCAGTTCGGGCCTGATGGATGGTACAGTCACCGTGTTCGTGACTGGCTCGACAGGAGGGGTCACCACGGTGGAGTACGAGTCGGGCTTGATTTCCGATCTCCGGGACCTCTTCGACCGCCTTGCTCCCTCCAGCATCTCCTACCAGCACAACCTGCGCTGGGGCGACGGCAACGGACACTCCCACGTCAGGGCTTCGCTCGTGGGCCCCTCCTTGACCGTGCCCTTCGTGGACCAAAAGCTCACCCTGGGCACCTGGCAGCAGATCGTCTTCATTGACTTCGACAATCGCCCTCGTTCGCGGGAGTTGGTTTTGCAATTGATGGGGGAGTGAGTCACGGAGAGTAACGAGTAACGAGGCAATGGGTAACGAGTCCATGAATCGCCGCGATACACAGACGGGCGCAGCTCTTATTAGCTGCGCCCGTCACACGTGAATGCGGTGGGATAGGTTACAGCCATCTACTCCAGAGCTACCAGACTGCGCTTGAGTATCCGCAGCGCCCGCTCTGGGTCAATGCGGCCATAGAGCCCACCGACGATGGAGACCATGTAGGCTGCGTCCAGAAGCACCTCTCCCTGGGGCCGCAGGAGCCAGCTTTCAGCCTCGTTGTACTGCGTTCCGGCCGCCATGAGCTTCAGGTCGCGCCCGAAATCGGCGCCGTCGGCTGCCGCCTTGCACTTGTGATAGATGGTGCCACCGATGAGCAGGGTCGTGCAGGGCTGGTTGAAGAAATTGACCCCGTACTGCAAAAAGTAGGTGTCGGTCTCTTTGACGTGCCCCAGGTTGCGCCCCGTGGTGGCGGCCATGATCTCCTTGGCCAGATAGGAACGCACGGCGTTCTCCTCGTCGGCGGTAGGCAGAGCATGAGGGTTGGCTGTCAGCCAACTCAGGTAGCGATCCAGGTCGAAGTCCAGACTACTGTCCAGCCACCGCATAAAGCCCCCAAACTCATCGTCGCCTGGATGAAAATCGGGATACTCGTGCAACAGGAACTCTTCCAGATCGCGCTTCATGTCCCCGCTCTGGAACCGCTCTAACTCCTTCACATTCTCGGCGTCGTAGGCCAAGCCGTATTTGCCCTCGACCCGCCGATAGGCCAGCGGGGTGTTGGGCGTCTTGAGGATGGTGCGTTTCACCTTTCGTCGCGGATCGTCGCCCGGATACGCATAGAGCGGGTTATCGCTGACGTTGGAGTAAAAGTCGGTCGTCGCCCCGCCGATGTCCAGGGCCATGATGTTGCCCAGCCCCGCCTCATCGCCATACCCCTTGGCCAGCAGGTTGATGCCCCGAAAGGCCGCGCGCGGCGTGGGGATGAACGGCGCGCTCATGTACTCCTCCACCACATCGAAGCCCTTGCCCCGAATGATGATCGTCTGGAACACCTCGCGTATAGCCTCGTTGACCACCTCGATACGAAAGGTGTTGACCTCCGGCATGACATTGGGCGTGAGGCGGATGTCCACCCCCTCGGCCTGGTAGATGCGTTCGATCTCGTGGCGGATGTCCTGGTTGCCAGCGTAGATCACCGGCACGCCGTAGCGGGCATAGGTGGCCGCTTTGGAGAACCTGGCCAGCAGGCGAGCGTTGTGCAACTGTGTCTCAGTATCCCCACCAAAATCCACCCCGCCGGCCTGGAGAATGATCTCCGGCTGGTCTTGCTCGTAGATAGCCAGGGCCTGTTCCTCAGTGAGCATCCCCTGGTAGCTGTTCAGCAGCTTGGCCCCGGCGGTGAGGGCTGCCAGGTCGGCGGCAAAGCCACTCTCCTCTTTGACCAGGGCCACGGTGACCATCTTGAGCCCCCCCTTGGCGCTGGAACAGGGCAGCTTGATGTCGAACTGGGCCATCTCCCGCGCCAGCGGCTCCCAGTCGCCTCGCCGCTCACATTCTTCTTTGATGCCCAGCCCATCGGCCAGGGAGAGGCGCAGGTCTTCGACGATGGTGGGCACGTATTGCATGGCGAATTCCTCCGTCGCCGTGTCAAAGACGCCGATCTTACTAAAGGTGCTGCCGAAGTCCACCACCAGCACCCTTTTGCCCTCCAGGTCTGCCTCACTGCGGATGCCCATCTGCCGCCGCGCCTGGGCCACCACGTCCTCGTCCATCGCCTCGGCCGTTTCGGTGATGTACAGGTCATCGTCGGCCTGGTTGATGTTCTTGTCGAAGAACCACGGGCTGCGCTCGCGAACTCGATCCACGCGCTCGATCTCGTCCTCTACTTTGACCCCGTCAAACTCGTCAATCACGCAGCCGCCGTCCACGATCTTGGTGCGGCATTTGCCCACCATCTCGTAGCGCTTGTCCAGCACGGTGATCTGGGGAGCCTGGTACAGCCCCACCTGCAGGGCCAGGTCCAGCGTGTCGGCGCTGATCATGCCGCATTGCCCGGTGGGATAGTTGGGCTCGTCAATGAAACTAAGCAGCATCGCTTCGTAGTTGCGCCTCCACTGGCGAGGATGATCGCGCTTGCACGCCTCCTCTGGCGAAATGGCCCACTCGAAAAAGTTATCCAGCGTGACCGGCCCCTCGTAGCCGCCCAGCAGCGCCAGGTGCAGGATATTGTACATCGCCCCCAACTTGAGCTGCCTTTTGCGGCTCATCAGCCGGGAATCGGCCCAGATGTCGGGCTGATCACCCTTGTAGAAATCCTCGGCCACCTGCTTGACGATGTCGCAGCTCTCGACGACGTCCTGGGCTTTGGCCTCGTGGTGGGCTTCGGAGAAGCTGACCACGTGGATGATGTCGGGCTCGACGTGCATCTGCCAGTAGGTGGAAGTGGCCAGGTGACCTTTGGCCCGGTCCAGGTTGGGCGGGAAACTGGAAAGCCCGCCTCGTGTCTCTTTGATGATGTGGAAGTTAAAGTGGCGGGTCAGCGGCTCAATCAGTTCGTAGGCCGCCTGGAACTTGGCCAGGTCATTCAGTCCCGACGCGCCTGGCGGCAGGTCATACATCAACTGCATCACGTAGTGCTTGACGCCCATCTTGAGCGCCACCACGCCGGCGACGACGTGATCGGTCACCAGCAGGTCATCGGTGCTGTTGCGCAGTTGCCATTGGTGCGGATCGTTGATCTCGACGGCCTTATCGCGGGCCGCCCACCAGCGTATCACCTCGAAGTGCTCGTCAAAGCTATCGCGGATGGAGATGGGGCCGCGACCATCCAGCTTGTTGTAAAAGAAAATCGGCACCGCCGGGAAGGGCATGCGGAACTCGCCCTCGAAGAGCTGGGCCAGCTCGACCAGCTCGTCGGTGCCGGAATAGATGCGCGTCATGGGGTAGTTGCCCCGCTGCGTGGCCTTCTTGAGCCGCCGCAGGTCTTCTTTGCTGCGGATGGGCACGCCGCCTTGCCCCTTGAGGTACTTGTCCGGGTCCTCCTCGCCGCGCACAAACTTGGCCAGGTATTCCTGGGCCGGCTGATCGGGCGCCAGCGAGACGATCTCCAGACATTCGGCCTCGGCCAGCATTTCGACGGCCTCCACCGTGGGCTCGATGCTGTCGGCGGCGATGCCGATGTGGGCGCGGATGATGGGCCGGTTCTCCAGATCGCGCACCTGGCGGACCCGCTCCAGCAGCGTGTCGGCCCATTTCACCTTTTGCTCTGTCGCAGTGACAGCTCTGCCCTGGGCGAAGGCTTCCAGTTCCTCCATGGTGATAAAGTCGTCCACCACCAGGCCAAAGAAACCCTGAAAGGCGTCAATGTCGCCGTAGTTCTCGGCGATTTCGTCCAGGTCGTAGTGGCGATCCTCCGGCGATGAGAACTTGTCCTCCTGCACCGGCTGGCCAGTCATAGCCCGCACCAGGTTGGCCGCTGGCCGCAGCCCGCCAAAGGCGTAGCGGATGCCGCTCTCGCGGGGCAGCAGGCGATGCTTGGCCGCCTTTTCGATGAACTCGCCGATCAGCTTGTCCACGTACAGGTCGCCCAGGCGCATGGAGATGGCCACCAGTTCAGGCCGCGATTCGCGGATCTTGTTGATCACGTCCTCGATGGGCACGGCTGGGCCCAGTTTGACGGCCATGTAACCCTCGCCCCGGTCTTCCATCCACTCGGCAAAAGTCTCCACTCCCAGCGAGTGGACACAATCGCCGATGGAGCCGGCCAGCACGCGGCGCTTTTTAGTCGGTGTTTCCGTTTCAGTACTCATAGTACTCCTCCTTAAAAAAGTAAAACGTAAAACGTGATGCGTGAACAGCCAGTCACGCTTCGCGTTTGTCGCTTCAGGCGATCTCGGCGATATAGACTTCAAAGGGCGCTATCGTCAACTGAGACAGGTCGTCTGTATCACCGTCACGCGCATGGCTGGAAAAGACCAGGCGGGCCGCGTGGGCGTCCAGGACCTCGGCGAGCTCGGTCGAGCCGTCGAAACTCAACGTGCGAGCCTGATCGGACATGTTCAACACCACCAGGCAGGCCTGCCCTTCCGCTCCGCTAGAGCGCAGGAAGGCGAGGTAGCCTTCCGCGTCCTCGTGCAGTGGCGTATAGTCGCCGGCGATGAGCGCGGGGGTCTGCTTGCGCACGCGCAGCATACGATGGTAGAAGTTCAACATTGAGTCTGGGTCAGCCAACTGGTCGGCCACGTTGACGCCCTGCGCGTAGTTGGGATTCACCGGCAGCCAGGTCTGCACGGCGGCCGGGCTGAAGCCGCCGTTGGGCGCGTTGGCCCATTGCACGGGTGTGCGACATTTGTCCCGGCTAAGGCGGGCGGCAAGGGCCACGGCCTCGGCCGGGGGGAGTCCGAATTCGTCAACCGCGGTGTGGTAGATCCAAACGCCCAGATTGTCCCGAAATTGATTGATGTCCTCCAACAGCAGACTGGTCATGCCGATCTCTTCGCCGTTGTAGAGGAAGGGCGTGCCACGCAGGGTGAGCATGAGTGCCAGGGAGAGCCGGGCGAGAGCCTCGTCGTTTTGCCCATCGCTGTAGCGGCTGTAGACGCGCGGCGAGTCGTGGTTGCCCAGCGTGTTGCAGGGCCAGGCGCCGGGCGGCAGCGCGGATAGGCGCTCCTGCTGGTTAGCGCGCACCCAGGCGGGCGTGATCCGTTCGGTCTTCATCAGCGGGAAATTGAAGGCCAGGTGCAGTTCGTTTTGCCCGTCGCCGTGGTAGGCGATCTCGCCAGTCTCGCCCACCAGCACGCGGTCGGAGTACTCGTCAACGACGGCCCGCAGTCCCTGCATCAGATCGTGCACGAGAGGCAGGTCACGCTGATATTGGAACATCGCTTTCTGCTGCTCGGCGAGCTGTGCCCGCTCTTCTTCGCTCCCGGCGGTGGCGAGGGCGTAGTGTAGTTCGGGCAGCGACGTCTCAGCGTTCTGGTCGGGCAGCGCCGGGTCCTCAAAGATCGTGCCGATGGCGTCCAGGCGAAAGCCGTCCACGCCTAAATCGAGCCAGAAACGCACGGCGTCCCACATGGCCTGCTTGACCTTCGGGTTGTGCCAGTTGAGATCCGGCTGTTCCTTCATAAAGTAGTGATAGTAGTATTGGCCTGTGGTTGGGTCATATTCCCAGGCCGAGCCGCCAAAGCCGGAGTACCAGTTGTTGGGCGGACCGCCGTCCACCCCATCGAGCCAGACGTACCAGTCCCGCTTGGGGTTATCGCGGCTGGAGCAGGACTCGATGAACCAGCGGTGTTGATCGGAAGTGTGGTTCAGCACCAGGTCGAGGATGACGCGGATGCCCCGCTGGTGCGCGCCTTTCAGAAACAGCTTAAAATCTTCCAGCGTACCATACTCTGGCTCGACGCCGGTATAGTCGGCCACATCGTAGCCGCAGTCATGCTGGGGCGAGGGATAGTGGGGCGAGAGCCATAAGGCGTCAATGCCCAGGTCATGCAGGTAATCGAGGCGGTCAATCATCCCATAGAAGTCGCCGACGCCATCGCCGTTGCCATCGGCGAAGCTGCGGGGATAGATCTGGTAAAAGACGGCCTTCTGCCACCACTTCAATTCTTGCATTGATACTGCGTTGTTCACTGAATCCTCCTGCTTTTCTTACGTAGTGACGACTTCAGTCGTTCATAACAAAGCGACTGAAGTCGTCACTACAACTCCTACCATCCTGCCAGGGCTTTGTCAGATAAAGAGGGCCAGAACCGAAATGGCTACCTCCTCCTTGCACCTTCTCTACACCCCCCTCAGTTGTAGTTCCTCAGCGCGATGGCAGGCCACGAAATGCCCCGGCCTGAGATCCCTCCACTCCGGCGCCTCTGTCTTACATACGTCTTCGGCGTACTGGCAGCGGGGGTGGAAGTAGCACCCCGTCGGCGGATTGGACGGATCCGCCACGTCGCCCTTCATCACAATCCGCTCCGCTTGGTATTTGGGATCGGGCTTGGGCACGGCGGACATCAAAGCCTCGGTGTAGGGATGCAGCGGGTGTGTGTACAACTCCTCCGCGTCGGCCATCTCCGCGATCTTGCCCACGTACATCACTGCCACGCGGTCGGAGATGTGCTGGACAACACTCAGGTCATGGGCGATGAATACGTAGGCCAGATTAAAGTCCGCCTGCAAGTCCTGCAACAGGTTCAGCGTCTGCGCCTGAATGGATACGTCGAGGGCAGATACCGGTTCGTCGCAGATGATAAGGCGCGGATTCAAGGACAGGGCGCGGGCAATGCCGATGCGCTGCCGTTGACCGCCGGAAAACTCGTGGGGATAGCGACGCATATGTTCCGGGCGCAAGCCAACTCGTTCGAGGAGCCGGACGACGGTCTCTTCGGCCTGGGATCCGGTTCCCTTGCCGTGAATCACCATAGGCTCGCTTATAATCTCGAATACGCTCATTCTGGGGTTCAGGGAGCCAACCGGGTCCTGAAAGATCATGGCCATTTCCTGGCGAAGCAGCTTCATTTGTGACTTGTCAAGCTCCGACAGGTTCACCATTTGAGGCTCACCGCTTGGCGATAGCAGACGGGATTTAAAAAGCACGGTGCCCGCGGTGGGTTTATACAGGCGAAGGATGGTTCGACCTGCCGTGGTTTTGCCACAGCCACTCTCCCCGACCAGCCCCAGCGTCTCGCCTTCGTTGACGTACAGGCTGATGTCGTCTACCGCTTTGACGTGACCCACCGTCCGCCGCATTAGCCCAGCCTGGATGGGAAAGTATTTTTTCAGGCCCTTGACGTCCAGCAGGATGTTGTTGTCGGTCTGTGTGCGTTCTGCCATGTCTCACACCTCCTCATAAAGAAGACATCTGGCCCAGTGGTTCCCTCCCACCTGCGTCCACGATGGCGTAATCCGGTCGCACTTCCCCGGCATGTAGTCCGGACAGCGCGGATGGAAGACACACCCCGATGGCAGGTTAAACGGGTCAGGCACCATGCCCTTGATGGAGGCCAGCCGCTCTCTAGTTTTCTTGCCTATGTGGGGGATGGACTTGAGCAATTCACGCGTATAAGGGTGCTTGGGTTCGTAGAACACCGCGACGACGTCGGCTCTTTCCACCACTTTGCCCATGTACATCACGCAAATCTCTTCGGCCATCTCGGCTATGACGCCCAGGTTGTGGGTGATGAACAGAATGGCCATGTCAGCCGTCTCTTGTAGATCGCGCATGATGTCCAGGATCTGCGCCTCGATGGATACGTCCAGCGCCGTCGTCGGCTCGTCGGCGATCAGCATGGCCGGCTGGCAGGAGAGCGCGATGGCGATCATGACCCGCTGCCGCTGCCCGCCGCTCAACTGGTGCGGATAACTGTCCACCCTCTGTTCCGGTTTGGGTAGCCCCACCTTGTGCAGCATCTCAATGGCGATCTCACGGGCTTCTTTTTTGGTGACTTTACGGTGCGCCCGGACTGCTTCCTCCATCTGGCCCCCGACCTTGCGGATGGGCATGAGCCGGTGCAAACTGACCGCCTCCCTGATGTGCGTGCCAGCGGTGTAAACTGGCGTGAGGGAGCTCATCGGTTCCTGGAAGATCATCCCGATCTCGCCGCCGCGGATCTTGCGGATCTCCCGCCCATCGGGATCCAACTCGGTGATTTTCACATGGTCAATCAATTCGGAACCATTGGATTTGACGCGGCGGTGGTAAATGACTTCCCCATCCACGACCTTACCGGGCCTGGGCACCATCTGCAGGATGGCCCTGGCAGTCACGGACTTGCCGCAACCGCTCTCGCCGATGATGCCCAGCGTCTGGCCCCGCTTGATCTCAAAGGTGGCCCCGTCCACGGCTTTGATGATGCCATCACGCACATCGAACTGAACCTTTAGATTCTTGACTTCTACAAGCATCGGATTCTCATTCATCACACACTCCTCCTATCGGCCAGTGTAGGGATCCATGGCATCCCGCAGGCCGTCGCCCAGCAGGTTAAAGGCCATGATCACCAACATGATGAACAGGATCGGGATCAGCAGCCACGGGGTGTAACGGATGGCGCGTATATTGCCGCCCTCCTGCAGCATCACCCCCCAGCTCGTCATGGGTGGGCGAATGCCCAGGCCCAGCCAGCTCAGCGCCGTCTCCGATAAAATCATGCCCGGAACGGCCATCGTCGTGATCACGATGATGTGGCTCATGGCGCCGGGGATCAGGTGCCGGAACAGGATGCGCCGGTCGCCAGCGCCAAAGCTCTGGGCCGCCAGCACGTACTCCCGCTCCCGCAAAGACAAGACCAACCCCCGCACCTGCCGCGCCAGTCCCCCCCAACGCACGAACGCCAGGATGATGGTGAGCAGAAAGTATACCAGGATGGGCGACACGCCTACCGGGATCACTGATGCCATAGCCATAAACAGCGGGATGTCAGGAAAGGCTCCCAGGAACTCGGTCGAACGCTGCACGAACATGTCCACCGCTCCGCCATAGTAACCCGATATCGCGCCCAGCGTCGCGCCGAAGGACAGAGTGAGGATCACGCCCGTCAGGCCGATCAACAGGGAGATACGGCCGCCAAAAACCAGGCGTGACAATTGGTCCTTCCCCAGCCGGTCCGTTCCCAGGAGGTAGACGTGGGCCCCCTCCTGGTCGGGATGAACGCCAAAAAGGTGCCTATCCGACTTGATCAGGCCCAACAACTTGTAGGACTCGGCCCTGACGAAAAAGCGGATCGGGTAGCGCTTGCTGGTATCCACCACATAGCTGCGCCTGCGCGTTGCCAGGTCTATCTGCTGTTCCAGCCCGTACACAAAGGGCCGCAGATGCCATTTGCCTTCCACATCCCTGAAGCGCGGCAATTGGGGCTGCGTCTCCAGAAAATCCGACTCGGTATGCACGCCGTAGGGAGCAAAGAACTCTGCCAGAAACACGCAGCTCACGTAAAACGCGATCACGATGATACCACCGATTATGGCCAGCCGGTTTTTCTTGAACTTCCACCACACCAGGCTCCAGTAGCTCTGGCTGACTTGTTCTTTCTCCGCCTCAGGGGCGACCGATGTTTCGTTCGTAGCCATAACGCTTACCACCTCCTATTCGAGCCGGATGCGCGGATCCAACCACGCCAGGCCCAGGTCCGCGAACAGATTGCCGATCAACAGAAACATTGTGAAAAAGACAATGCCGGTGCCCGCCATATACATATCCTGTTGTTGCAGCGCCTCCACCCACATGGGTCCCATCGTCGGCAGGTTCAACACGATGGCCATCAACGCGTTGCCGCCGATGATAGACGGCAGCGCCTCCGAGCCCAGGATCACGATCAGCGGGTTGATGGCGATGCGTACCGCGTGTTTCCAGGTCACAGTGCGGTTCTTGAGGCCCCGGGCGCGCGCCGCCTCGACGAAGGGCTGCCCCATGGTGTCCAACAGGTTGCCCCGCATGATGCGGATCAGGCCCGCCGTACCGGTGAAGGCGCCGATGATGGCCGGCACCCACAGGTGCTTGAGCAAATCTGCTACCTTGCCCAGGCTCCAGGCGGCGTCCCGGTATTCGCGCGAAAAGAGGCCCACCACGTCCTGATCGAGGATGACTACGGCGATGAACAGCACAATCAGGGCCAGCACGAAACTGGGTGTGCCCAGGCCGATGAAACTGATAGTGGTAAAGACCTGGTCGCCCAACGAGTACTGGTTCACCGCCGAATACACCCCGATGGGGATGGCGATGAGCCAGGTCACCGCCAGCGTCGCCAGCGTCAGGACTATCGTCATCATCAGGCGCTGGCCCAGCAGGTCCGCCACCGGGCGTTCATACTTGAACGACTCGCCGAAATCCCCCCTGACAAAGTGGGTTATCCAGTTCCAGTACTGCGACATAAAGGGCTCGTCCAAACCGTAGCGCGCCCGGTACTCCTCAATGCGGTCCTGGGCGCTCCGGTCGCCCCGAGCCTGCAAGTCCGCCAGTTTATGGGTCAGGTAATCCCCCGGAGGGAGTTGGATGATGATGAAACTGACAAACGAAACCAGGACGACCATGATGAGGGCATAGCCCAGACGCCGTACAAGATAGGAAAGCATATTATCCTCCTATTCTCAGTGGATCCGAAATCGCAGTGTTTCGTGACTACTCAAGCTGTCATTGCGAGCGAAGCGAAGCAATCCCCATGCTGCTTAAGGAGGAGATTGCTTCGTCGCCAAAAAACGCTCCTCGCAATGACACGGCCTGAGCAGTTACAGCGTTTCTCTATAAGGGTGTGGCGGGCGGAAGACCCGCCCGCCACACACGGCCACTTATTATAGGGGCCTACTTTTCGATCCAGTACTGCTCGGGATGCTGGTTGCCGGGGCTGGCGGGCGCCCACGGACCGAGTATGCCATACTCTGACACGTTGTGGAACTTGTCCGAAACGACCACGACCATCGGCTGGTCGCCAGCCGCGCCCAGGTTGAAGGGCCCTTCCTCCATGTGGATGCGGATGGCCTCGTACACGATCTGGTGCCGCTTCTGCTCATCCGGCTCGACTACGCCCTGATCGTACAGGGCCTGCAGCCGTTCGGCGACGCTGCCGGGCTCTGGCTCCCAACCCTCTGTGCCGCCGCTCGCGCGCCACTTACCCTGCATGGGCCAGGAGCGCGCCTGATCTCCGCCACCCCGCAGCGGGAAGATCCAGTCCGGGAAGGTCCAGAGGTCCACCTCGGAGGCGTGGGCAGCGCGCAGCATGTACGTGGCTTCCTTGTCGCGCACACCCCATTCGGGCGAGCCCTGCAGGTTGTTCTGGATGACCTGGACGCCCACCTCTTCCAGATTCCCGGCGAATACCTCGGTTCCGGCCTGTGGGACCACCTGCCCACCCCAGAATTCGAAATCGATGACCAGCTCAAAGGCTGCCCCGCTGGGCAGGTCGCGCCAGCCGTCGCCGTCGGCGTCCACAAAGCCGATCTCGTCAAAGTAGGACTTGGCCAGCTCGGGATCGTATTGCGCGTCGGACTGCTGCCACTCCTCAAAGAGCGCCTGGCCTTCGGGGTTGGCAAAGTGCCAGGCCTGCGGGCTGATGGTGTTCTGTTGCGGCGTGCCGATGCCGCCCCAGACGACGTCTATCAGGCGATCGCGGTTCAGCGCCACCGAGAGCCCCTTGCGGAACTTGACGTTGCGCAGCAGATCGCGGATCTCCTCGTCGGGCACGTAGTCCTGGTTGATGATCCACATCGGCCAGCCGCCCGCGCCGTTCATCCAGCCCTCCTGCAGGTGGTAGCCGCTCCCCTCCGCCTGTTCCAGCAGGAACGGGATGTCGTTGGGGTCGTCGGTGCCGCGGAACGAGGCCTCGTACCTGCCTGTTGACAGCTCCAGCACCCGCACCTCTTTGTCCGGGATTTCCGCGACGTCGATCCTGTCAATGTACGGCAGTTGGTTTCCCTCCGTGTCCACCTTCCAGTAGTAGGGGTTGCGCACGAAGACCGTCCGCGCGCCCGCCGTGAAGCTTTCCACGTGCCAGGCAAAGAGCACCGGGAAGTCAGGGTTCTCGACCCATTTCCTCTTCTGCTCCAGGTCTTCGTAACCCGTCACGTCAGAGTTATACTTGGGGTGGAACTGCGAGAGGTAGTGCTTGGGTGTGATCAGCGGCTCAAACTCCCAGAAGCCCTGGGCCACGACGTAGGGGGCGATGCAGTTCGGTTTGAAGTTCTTCCAAACCATGGTATAGTCGTCGGGGAACTCAATGTCCATGGGGGTGCTGCCATCGGCCTGCCAGAGGTACCAAGGCACCGTGACGACCTTAAAGTCCTCGTCGAGGACCAGGTCGTTCCACCAGAACCCAAAGTCCACCTTCGGGATGAACGGCTCGCCATCGGACCACTTGATGCCCTCGCGGAAGTGCCAGGTGAGCTCCGTGCAGGCGTCGTTCATCTCGAACGACTTGGCCAGGCCCGACTCGTAGCCGCTGTAGTCCGGCTTCCAGCGCCAGGGCGGATCGTACAGCTTCATCTTGATGTTGCCCGGATCAGAAGCATTCCAGGTCACGGTATGCCAGATCCCGCCGTACTCGCCGATCGAGTCATACACGTCAATGACCTGTAGATCCTTGGGTAGACGCTCGTCCACCGGCGGCAGTTCGCCAGTCGCCACCAATCCCGCTAGCATCGGCGCTTCGTTGTACTCGCTCACTACGGGGACGGCGGTCACCTCTACGATCTTCTCGACCTCGACGGTCTCGATGACCTTCTCTTTGACGATCACCTCTTTCTCCACCTCGACGGTGACCGGAACCTCTACCTCGACGATCACCTCTTTCACGATCACCTCCGGGGTGGGCGTGGAGCAAGCGGCCAGCACCACCAGGACAAACAACAACGCTACTAACTTCTTCACTTTAGTTACCTCCTCCTTTTTTTATGGAACTTGGCTTTGGGACGCTTCCTTCACGGAGCATCCACCACTAACTCAGCAGAATTCGATACCTCACCCCCTTTCTTTGTTTATTCTACAGGAACACAGACGATCAAGCGAGTGGAGAGTTTGACCTGCGGTGAAAACAGCATCGAAGCCCACCTGGGCAATGTCCTCCGGCACTCGCTATCACATCGTTGGTAGCAAAAACGGCGGAGGGATTGCCTTGTCAAGCAGCCTTTCCATGGCTATGCAGCCACTAGGCTCTCAAGGCAATCCGTCCGCCGTCAGACTCTCATCGAACGGGGTAAAATGCTCCTTCAGGGCCAGCTCATGGCCCTCGAAACGTTCGGAGACACTCAAGTCGCGAAACCACTCATAGTTGTCGGTGACCACGAGCTCACCTTCTCTCAATGGTTATCCACTAAAACCGGAGGTATACCTTACAACTTATGCGTAAATTATATCAATAAAAAAGGATCTTGTCAAATAATTACTCAGACCCCGCGCCCCATAGCCGACCCGTTCGGCCCTTGAGGGGCGAAGATGGGCAATCCGGCTAGATTGTCCTTGCTCATGCTGCGCATCCCCCCTTTCGGCGTGACATTCGATGTTCGCGCAGTAAGGCCAACGGTCTGTATTATAGCATACTTTGACTTGTTGGCAAAATGGAGCGTTTTGTGCTATAATGCTTGACTGTAGATGCGTCGCTTCTCTAGCTCAATTGTGCAAACAATCATAATCAAGGAGGTACAACTTTGGCAGTAGACTTACGATCATACATTTTCCTCGACAGCTTGCAGCCGCAGCTCACGGCCTTCATCGGCTCCACGGCCAGGGGGTTCCTGCCCCTCGTGGGCGACGCTTCTCTCTGGGTGGAGATCTCGCCTGGCATCGAGATCAACCGCATGACGGACATCGCGCTGAAGTCCACCAACGTGCGGCCAGCGGTGCAGGTGGTAGAGCGGCTCTTCGGGCTGCTGGAGGTACATTCCCCCTCTCAGGCGGACGTGCGGGCAGCCGGGGCAGCCATATTGGACGCCCTGGATCTTCAGCCGAGCGACCGCTGGAAGCCCAGGGTCGCCTCCAGCCAGGTGATCCGCCACGTGGACGACCATCACGCCCAACTGGTCAACCGCAACCGCAAGGGTTCCATGCTCATCCCTGGCCAGACCCTCTACATTCTAGAGGTGGAGCCCGCCGCCTACGCTGTGCTGGCGGCCAATGAGGCAGAGAAGGCGGCCGACATCACCCTGATCCAGGTGCGGCCCTTCGGCAGCTTCGGGCGGCTCTGGCTCGGCGGCGAGGAACAGGACATTATGGCCGGCTACGGGGCTGCCCTGGAAGCCATCGAATCAGTGACGGGGAAGGTGCTGGAGTCCAAAAGAAGAGCGTAGGCCAAATTCAAAGCTGAAAGCTAAAAACTCAAATATAAAAAGGGAGGTTTTACTACAATGGCAGAAGCGTTAGGTATGATCGAATGTAAAGGTTTCGCGGCGATGGTGGAAGCCTCGGATGCCATGGTCAAGGCGGCCAAGGTCGAGCTGGTGAGCTACGAGAAAACCGGCGGCGGCTACGTAACGGCCATCGTGCGTGGCGACGTGGCTGCTTGCAAGGCGGCTGTCGAGGCTGGCGCCCGGGGCGCGGAGAGGGTCGGCGAAGTGGTCTCTGTCCACGTCATCCCGCGGCCGCATCTCAACATTGACGCGGTGCTGCCCCTGGGCCGCTCCGAGCAGGCCCAGGGCGAGATAAAGGAGTAATGAGTCACGGGTAACGAGTGACGAGTCTGCCTCGTTCCTCGTTACCCCATTGACTCGTTACCCCTACTTCAGGAGGCGAAAATGAACCTATGGCGAGAGTTACCGCCGGGCCCTCGGGCGCCCGAGGTGGTCTTCTGCATCGTCGAGATACCCAAGGGTTCCCGCAACAAGTACGAATACCAGGAGGACACGGGGGTCATCAAGCTCGATCGCGTCCTCTACTCCTCGATGCACTATCCTGGCGACTACGGGCTGATCCCCAGAACCTTCTGCGGGGACGGTGACCCGCTGGACATCCTGGTGATGACCAATCAACCGACCTTTCCCGGCTGCCTCATCGAGACTCGGCCCATAGGCGTGTTCCGCATGCTGGACGCGGGGCTGACCGACGACAAGGTGCTGGCTGTGCCCGCTACTGATCCCATCTTCAACGACTATCACGACATCGGCGACATCCCTCAACATTTCCTGGCCGAGGTGGCCCATTTCTTTCAGGTCTACAAGGATTTGGAGAGGGTGGGGATCGAGGCCCTGGGCTGGGAGCCGGTTGCTGCAGCTAGAGAGGTGATCGCTCAGGCTATCCAGCTTTTCGAAGACCAATTTGGGTAGGGAGGAAAAAAATGCTAATAGGCAAAGTGGTAGGCACCCTGGTCGCCAGCCGCAAGACGGAGACCATGGAGGGCTTGAAGCTACTGGTGGTCAAGCAGGTGGACATTGAGGGGCGCGAGGCGGGCGACTACGTCGTCGCTGCTGATGCCGTTCAGGCTGGCGTGGGCGACTACGTTCTCTACGCCAGGGGCTCTTCGGCCCGCCAGACGGTCCAGACCGACCGCCGTCCCTGCGACGGCGTGGTCATGGCCGTGGTGGATACCTGGGACGTCAATGGGGAAGTGAAGTACAAGAAGGGTAACGAGTGATGAGGAACGAGGCAACGAGTAATGAGGCAACGAGTAATGAGGCAACGAGTAATGAGGCAACGAGTAATGAGGCAACGAGTAATGAGGCAACGAGTAATGAGGCAACGAGTAATGAGGCAACGAGTAATGAGGCATACTCGTCACTCGTTACCTCGTTGACTCGGTGCCTTCACTCTGAAAAGAGGGTAACATGTCTCTACATATCGACGAAGAGCGCATTGATGCCATCGTGAAGAGGGTGGTAGCGGAGCTGCGCCAAGAGAGGAACAACGGACGGCAGGATTTAACGGACACTTCGGGTGTCGGGCGGCAGGATTTTATGGATACTCCTGGCGTCTTCGCGGACATTGACTCGGCCATCGCGGCGGCCCAGGTCGCTCACCAGCGACTGATGGCTCTCCCGGTGGCGCGGCGCGATGTCATCATCTCCCAGATGCGCCAGGCAGCGCGGGAGAACGCCCAGGTGCTGGCACACGAGGCCTGGCAGGAGACGGGCATGGGCCGCTACGAGGATAAGATCGAGAAGAATCTCCTGGTGGCGGACAAAACCCCCGGCACGGAGGACCTCGAGCCCCTCGTCTTCACTGGCGATCACGGCCTCACTTTAGTGGAGCGGGCTCCCTATGGTGTCATCGGAGCCATCACCCCTAGCACCAACCCCACCTCGACCATCATCTGCAACGGCATTGGCATGGTGGCCGCCGGCAACGCGGTGGTGTTCAACTGTCACCCAGGGGCGAAAAAGGTCTCGGTGCACACGGTGCAGATTCTCAACCAGGCCATCGTCCGCGCCGGCGGTCCCCCCAACCTCATCACCACTACCCCCGAACCCACCATCGAGAGCGCGCAGTACATGATGAAGCATCCCGCCATTAACCTCCTGGTGGTCACTGGCGGACCGGCGGTGGTACAGGTGGCTATGAACAGCGGCAAGAAGGCCGTTTGCGCTGGGCCGGGCAATCCCCCGGTGGTGGTGGACGAGACGGCGGACATTGAGCAGGCAGCCAGGGACATCATCAAAGGGGCCTCGTTCGACAACAACATCATCTGCGTGCTGGAGAAAGAGATCATCGCTGTGGAGGCCATCGCCGACCGGCTCAAGGCGGCTATGCTGGCCCGCGGGGTGGTCGAGCTTAGCCTGGGGCAGTTGAACCGGCTAATGAGGGTGATCCTGCAAGAGGATCATGGGCCAGGCAAGCACGGCGTGATCAACAAGGCTTTCGTGGGCCAGAACGTGAGCGTCATCCTGAAGGAAATCGGGATGAGGGTGGACGATCAGGTGCGTCTGGCCATCGCCGAAGTGGACCGTATGCATCAGCTCGTTTGGACGGAGCAGCTCATGCCTATCATCCCTCTGGTGCGGGTGGCCTCGGCCGACGAGGCCATTGATCTGGCTAAAGAGGTTGAGCAGGGCATGGGCCACACCGCGGCGATGCACTCCAAGCACCTGGACCACCTGAGCCGCATGGCCCGCGAGATAAACACCAGCATCTTCGTCAAGAACGCTCCCTCGATTGCTGGGCTGGGCTTCGGCGGCGAGGGTTATGGCTCCTTCTCCATCGCCAGCCCCACTGGTGAGGGGGTGACCAGTGCCAAGGACTTCTCGCGGGTGCGAAGATGCACGCTGGTGGAATCGTTTAGGATTGTGTGAACCCTTTATTCTGGACGCGGATTAACGCAGATGAACGCTGATGCCGCTTCGCTTACATCTATCTGCGAAAATCTGCGTGAATCTGCGTCCTAATGCTAATTGAGATGCCTGAACAGATCATTCAAAGAGTCAAAGAGGCCGGTGTCGTCGGCGCTGGTGGGGCCGGCTTTCCCACTCACGTCAAGATAGCGGCCCAGGTAGACGCCGTTTCCACTTCCAAGACAGTCATCGCCAACGGTGCGGAGTGCGCCCCCCTGTTGCGTTGCGATCAGCAAATGATGGCTGCCCGCGCTGCGGAGATCGTCGAGGGGCTGCGGCTGGTGATGCGGGCCAGCGGAGCCGATAGGGGCATCATAGCCCTGAAGCGGGAGTACACCAGCGCCGTGGCGGCCTTGCAGTCCAATATCCAATACCCAATACCCAATACCCAACACCAAGGCGAGAGCATCTCGCTGCATTTGATGGAAAGCCACTACCCCGCTGGCGACGAGTTCGTTCTGGTCTACGAGGTCACGGGGCGGCTGGTTCCGGAGACGGGGCTGCCTCTTCACGTGGGCTGCATCGTCCAGAACGTGGGCACGCTGTTCAACATCGCCAGGGCGCAACAGGGGATTCCCGTCACCCACCGGCTGCTGACTGTCACCGGCGCGGTCAACGAGCCCAAGACCCTGAACCTGCCCATTGGCACTCCCATCGGCGAGGCGGTGGCCTGGGCTGGCGGGATCAAGATCCCCCGCTGGTCGGAGCGGACCGAGGAGGATTACGCGGTGGTGGTCGGCGGGCCGATGATGGGGCGGCTGGCTCAAGACCTCTCCGAGCCTATCACCAAGACTACCACTGGCCTGATCGTGTTGCCCAGGAACAGCCCTGTGGTTCGCTCTCTGAGTCGCCCGCTGGGGTCGTGGGTCAAGCGGGGTCGCTCCACCTGCGACCAGTGCCGCGATTGCACCGACCTCTGCCCTCGCTACCTTCTGGGACACGACCTGGAACCCCACAAAGTAATGCGCTCCATCAACTACGGCCTGACCGAGCCCACGGCCATCATAACCGCAGCCGTGCTCTGTTGTGAATGTAGGCTGTGCGAGGCTTACGCCTGTCCGCTGGAGCTTTCGCCCATGGCCTACTACAAAGAGATCAAACGCCAACTGGCGGCCCAAGGTTGGAAGAACGTCGTCCACAAGCGCTCCGACCTGACGCCTCATGCCATGCGCGAATATCGCCGCGTGCCCATGGAACGCCTCGTCGCCCGACTGGGTCTGACTGAATATGAGGAATGTGCCTGTTCTCTGGACGAGCGGGAGTACCAGCCCAAGCGTGTTACCATCCCGCTCAAGCAGCACATCGGCGCGCCGTCTCAGCCGGTGGTCAAAGTCGGCGACGGGGTGCAGCGCGGAGATCTCATCGCCCGGATTCCCGAAGGCAAGCTGGGGGCCAACGTTCACGCCTCGATCTCTGGCAAAGTGGAAGCGGTGACTAGCGAAGATATCGTGATCGTGGCTTGATTTTTAGACCCACCGTTCGCTTATGCATTGGTTGAGTGAAGTGTGAAGCGCGAAATAGGGAGGGAGAATGATGCACTGGCAGTATAGTCCTTATGTGTTGCCTTTGGTCATAGCAGCGACCATGTCGGCCACCATCGCGTTCTTCGCTTGGCGACGCCGCCCTGCCCCCGGTGCCATGCCACTGGCATACCTCACGTTGGCCGCATCTGAGTGGTCCCTGGGGTACGCGTTGGGAATGGCGAGTGCTGACCTATCGGCCAAAGTCTTTTGGGCTAAAGTTCAGTACTTTGGCATCGTCAGCGTGCCCGTCATGTGGCTGATCCTCGCGCTCCAATATACGAACCGCGAAAAATGGCTGACGCGCCGCAACCTGGTTCTGTTGGCAATTGTGCCCCTTCTCACGCTGCTGCTCACCTTGACCAACGATGGCCACGGTCTGATCTGGAGCGACATGAGACTGGACACCAGCGCTTCGTTTTCGGTGCTGTATCTGACTTATGGCGCGTTTTTCTGGGTGTGGGTGGTTTGTTCCTACTTGTTGGTCCTGCTCGGTTCCCTTCTGCTTCTCCAGGCCCTTGTTCGTTCACCGCATCTGTATCGCCAACAAGCTGTCGCTTTGCTGATTGCCGCGCTGGCACCGTGGGTGGGAAACGTGTTGCGAATCTCAGGTCTTGATGTCTTTCCGCATCTGGACCTGACGAACTTTGCTTTCACTCTATCAGGCCTGGCGGCCGCCTGGGCTCTGTTTCGCTTTCGCCTATTAGACATCGTGCCGGTGGCGCGCGATGCCGTCATCGAAGGCATGAGCGATGGGGTGATCGTGCTGGACATGCAGAACCGCATCGTGGACCTCAACCCAGCGGCACAACGGATCATCGGCTGCCCAGCCGCAGAGGCAATCGGGCAACCGGCTGCCCAGCTATTGCCCGGTCAGTCTGATCTGGTCGAACGCTACCGTGACGTGACAGAAGCGCGTGAGGAGATCGTCCTTCGGGCTGAGCCGACTCGACTGAGCTCGTCGCAGGCTCAGGACGAAGCCCTGGGTGAAGGTGAGGCGCAGCGCTGCTTTGACCTGCGCATCTCGCCACTGTATGGCCGGCGTGGCCGCCTCACTGGCCGGCTGGTTGTCTTGCGCGACATCACCGAGCGCAAGCGGGCGGAGGAGGCACTGCGAGAATCAAGTCAACTATTGCAAAGAATGTACGACGCCATACCGGATGCGATATTGATACACGATACAAAACTCAATATAGTTTCGTGTAATCAATCGGTGCAGAGAGTCTTCGGCTACACCCCCAATGAGCTTATTGGAAAGCACTATTCGATACTTGTGTCAGAAGAAATGTTTACCGACCCCAAACAGAAAGCAAGGGAAGCGGAGCTGTTCGAGAAAGGATACCTCGAACAGGACAGATTCCTTTTCAAGAAAAAGAACGGCGAATCGTTCCCTGGAAGTTTTGCAGTTGCTGTGCTCAGAGATGAGGAAGGCAACTTTGCAGGGACAGTGGGTACCGCTCGCGACATCACCGAGCGCAAGCGGGCGCAGGAGGCGCTGCGGGAGTACTCCGAGCGGCTGGAAGAGATGGTGGAGCAACGCGCCCAAGAGCTCCAAGATGCCCAGGCGAGGCTCATTCAGTCGGAGAGGCTGGCGTCCACCGGGCGCCTGGCGGCCAGCGTGGCCCACGAGATCAACAACCCCCTGCAAGGAATCAGTAACTACCTGTCCCTGATCTCCCAGCAGGTGACCCAAGACGACCCCCTGCATGAGAATCTGGACATGGTCAAGCTGGGCTTCGACCGCATCGCCGAGATCGTCCGCAGGTTACGCGCCTTCTATCGTCCCGCAGGCGAGGGGATGGAGCCCACCGACATCAACGGGGTGGTGGAGCGGGTTCTGGCCCTGGTCGGCCACCAGTTCTCCCTGGGAAATGTAGAGGTGAAAACGGAGCTGGCGGAGCAGGAGCTGCCGGTTCTCGGATCGGTGGGGCAGTTGGAGCAGGTGCTGATCAACCTGGCTCTGAACGCCCAGGAGGCCATGCCTCAGGGTGGGGAGTTGATGGTGAGGACGACTCGGCGCGACAACGTGGTTCAGCTTCAAGTGTCGGACACGGGACACGGGATGAGTGAGGAGGAGATGGGCAGGCTGTTCAAGCCCTTCTACGGTGGGAGAGAGGGCAAGGGATTGGGCCTGGGGCTGTGGATCTCGCACAACATCATCGAAGGTCATGGCGGCCACATCGAAGTGGAGAGCCAGGTGGGTGAGGGGACGATTTTCACCATCAGCCTGCCGGCGTATCAGCGAGAAAGGTAGGGCAGCATGGAAAAGCAAAGCAAAGTACTAGTAGTAGATGATGATCAATTTGCCCTTCGGAGCATAGCCAAAGTATTGGAGGGCGACGGCTATCAGGTGGTGACAGCCGCCGGTGGATCAGAGGCCCTCGACCTGTTGAAGCAGGACTCTTTTGACCTGGTCTTGACCGACCTGAAGATGCCGGGGGTAGACGGGCTTGAGGTACTGAGACAGGCCAGGGAGATCGCGCCCCAAGCGGTGGTGTTGATCTTCACGGGGTATGCCTCTGTGGAGTCGGCGATAGAGGCTTTGCGCGAGGGAGCGTATGATTACCTGGTGAAGCCCTGTTCTGCCGACGAATTGAAGCTGAAGATCGAAAGGGGGTTAGAGAGAGTCCACCTGGCAGAGGAGCGCCAGCGGGCGGAGGAGGAACTTCGACGAAGTTACGTGAAATTACAGAGAGCCCTGGAGGGAACGATCCATACCCTGGTATCAGCCATCGAGTTGAGGGATCCTTACACCGCTGGCCATCAACGGCGGATGACCCAACTGGCCTGCACCATCGCCAAAGAGATGAGCCTTCCTGAGGAGCAGATCGAGGGAATCCGCATGGCCGCGCTGATTCACGATATGGGCAAGATTACCGTGCCTGCTGAGATTCTCAGTAAGCCCGCTCCGTTAAGCGACCTCGAATACGGCCTGATCAAAAATCACGCCCAGGTTGGTCACAATGTGTTGAAGGAGATGGACTTCCCATGGCCGCTGGCCCAGATCGTGCTCCAACATCACGAAAGGCTGGATGGTTCTGGTTATCCTCAAGGGCTGTCGGGTGAAGAGATCATGCTGGAGGCGAGGATCCTGGCTGTAGCGGACGTCGTCGAGGCCATGGCCTCTCACCGGCCTTATCGTCCGCCTCGCGGGTTAGATAAGGCCCTGGAGGAAATCTCCCAGAATAAGGGGCTTCTTTATGATTCTGAGGTGGCAGACGCTTGCTTGAAGCTTTTTAGCGAGAAGAGGTTTAAGTTCGAGTAGGAGATGAGGGCAGCCACTTCACCTACCGATCAGTTCACTTGTCAGGCGCCAATCTTTTTTCGGCGGGCGGAGCAATGAAATGGAGTACATCTTACTGGGGGTTCTCGCTTTCCTGATCGCTTTCTTCTTCGATCTAGCGACCATAAAGCGCATTCCTTACCTCAAGCAGATCATCGGGCTCGCCTCTGCTTCGCTGTTTGGCTACTCTTTGCTCGCGGTTTGCCTTGCACCGGTGAAACTGCGGCTGCCCGACTGGCTATCCTGGGTGGGCTGGCCTTTCCTCATCGTCTCCTTCTCCCTACTCGTTTACTCCCTCTTACTGGAGATTCCCCTCCGGCAAACGTACACCGCCGATGGAGCGGGGAACAGGCTGGTCAAGACTGGAACCTACGCTCTGGTGCGTCATCCAGGCGTCCTCTGGTTTTCCCTCTTTCTGGTCTCCCTCATCCTGGTCTCCAGATCGAGGTTGCTACTTGCAGCCGCACCGGTTTGGTTCTTCATGGACGTGCTGTACGTGTGGATTCAGGAGCGTTTCTATTTTATGAAAATGTTCGCGGGCTATGAGCAATACAAGCGGGAAACACCCATGCTGATCCCTAACAAGGAAAGCATCGCCAAATTTGTCAAGACCCTGAAAAGGGGTTAAAATAAGCATGTCTTGGCTCGCCAAGACCCAAAAAACTCAAGGAGGGAAGAAATGACAACGGCAGTTAAGCTAATGAGGCAAGGGCGGAGGGATGAAATCTGGAAGAAGTACTGTGGCTTCATTGATCTCAGCCTGGAGGAGTTCATGGGGGTCCAGAAGCGCTTGCTGATGGAGCAGATTGACCTCCTCAGCAAGTGCGACCTGGGCCGTAAGCTCCTGGGAGAGAAGGCGCCAACCAGTGTGGAGGAGTTCCGGCAGAACGTGCCGCTGACCACGTATAAGGACTACGTCCCTTACCTGACCGAGAAGCGGGAGGATGTGCTGCCCGAGAAGCCCTACGTCTGGGCGCGCACGTCGGGCCGCTCGGGGGAATACGAGGCCAAGTGGGTTCCTTATACCAGAAGGCTATACACCAAGACCAATTCCTACATCCTGGCTCTGTTTATCTTTGGATCCAGCGACCGGAGGGGCGACTTCGTGTTCGAGGAGGGGGATGTGACTTTGGCCACCCTGGCTCCTGCTCCATATTCGTCCGGCGCAGTGGCGGCGCCTGGTTTGTTAGAGCACTTCCCGTTCAGGTACATTCCCTCACTCGAGGAAGCGGAGAAGATGAAATTTCAAGACAGGATTGCAGAGGGCTTCAAACTTGCACTCAGTGAGGGGATAGATGTCTTCTATGGTCTCTCCAGTGTTCTGGCGAAGGTCGGCGAACAATTCGAACACCGCTCGGGTGGTATGAACCGAAAGCGGCTCCTTCATCCCAGAGCCATGGCTCGGTTAGCGAAGGGGCTGATCAGGAGCAAGTTGGCTAGAAGACCTCTACTGCCCAAGGATCTGTGGCGTGTCAAGGTGATAGCGGCCGGGGGTACGGACACGGAACTACTCCGAGACAGAATTGAGCAATACTGGGGCAGGACCCCTGTGGAAGCGTATGCCTGTACTGAAGCAGGGATCATCGGTTTCCAGACCTGGGGCACTGACATGACTTTTGTGCCTGATATGGGTTTTTGGGAGTTCATTCCTGAGGAAGAGCACCTCAAGTCCAGAGAAAACCCTAACTATCAGTCCAGCACGCTTCTATTGGACGAAGTCACTGTTGGAGGTGTCTACGAGATCGTGGTCACTAACTTCCATGGCGGGCCATTTGTCCGCTACCGACAGGGCGATTTGATCAGGATAACAGCCATGCAAGATGAGAAACACAACATAGACATCCCGCAGATGACCTTCCACTCCCGAGCCGACGATGTCATTGATCTGGGTGGCTTCGCCCGCCTGACTGAGAGAACCATCGCCTGGGCCCTGGCGAATGCGAAGGTAGGGCCCGTAGAGTGGACGGCGACCAAAGAGGTCGAAGGGGAACGGCCAGTATTGCATCTGTACATCGAGCTGAAAGCGGATGAGCGCCGAGGCAAAGAGGAAATTGGGGAGGCCGTTCACCAGGCCTTGAAGGACCTTGATCCAGAGTATCGCGACTGGGGTGAGATGCTGGGCGGGAAACCACCATCTGTGACGCTTCTTGGAGCGGGCACATTTGAACGCTACACCTTAGAGAAACAGGCCGCTGGAGCGGACCTAGGTCATCTCAAGCCTGTGCGGATGAGACCATCCGACAGGGTGATCAGCGACCTTCTGCGTTTGAACGAGGAGAAAACGATCCAATGAATCTGAACGTTCTAATCCCGCTCGTGGCTTTCGTTGTCTACGGGGCACTACTGTTCGTTGTTATTCGACAACATTCTAGAAGCAAAGTGAATCGGACCTTCGCTCTGTACCTTCTGGCTATGACCGTTTGGAGTTTTGGCTCATTCATGATGCATGCCGATTTTCCTGTTCGGACTCCTCTATTCTGGAACAAGTTCATGGGCATTGGAATCTTGGCAATGCCCACAGTTTTTTTCTATTTCGTCCAGGCGTTTCTAAATAATGTGGAGGAACGGAGAAGGTGGCTATATCTGGGTCTTGTCTCGTATCTTGCACTCCTAACCGCTAATGTAATGGGTTATGGGATGAGAGAGGCTTATGTGTTGGATGGGGTTCTTCACTATGAATTCGGGCCAGCAGTACCCTTCATAGCTCTCAATTGGTATTTCTTTGCTGGGTTCTCCACATTTGACTTGATCAGGCGATACAAAAGGTCAAAGGACGAATTTCATCGCAATAGAATTAGATACCCTTTAGTGGGGATCAGTATGGTGGTACTGGGTACTTTCACTAACTTTACGCCCCTGGGAAAGTATCCGGTTGACATCACCGCCAACGTTATCAACGCCCTCCTCATCGCCTACGCCGTCCGCCGCTACCAGCTCCTGGACATCACCGTCGTCGTCCGCAAGGGCTTGCTCTACTCCATCCCCACCGTTATCATCGGCGCTGGCTACTTCCTCATCGTTTCCCTCGTCATGAGGCTGTTTCAGGCCTTCGCAGGACCTCAGATCCTCCTCCTCTCCCTCCTCGTGGCTGCCATAACCGCTGTGGTTGCTCAACCCCTGCGGGACAGGGCCCAACTGGGGATCGACAGGCTCTTCTTCCGCGAGAAATACGACTCCAGCCTGATGCTCCAACGGCTCAGCCGCACGGCGGCCTCCGTCCTCGACCTCGACAGGCTGACGGGCATGATCTTGGACGAGGTCACCACAACCATTCATATCGAGAGAGCAGCCTTTTTCGTTAGACAGGAGGAGAGTGGAGGGTTCCGGCTGATAGCCCAAAAGGGCCTGGAGTGGAACGACGATTGGAGGCTGAGAAAAGACCACCCTATCGTGGATTGGCTGTCCAGCCACGAAAACACCCTGACCAGACACGACGTGGAGATGATGCCGCAGTTCAAGGCCCTCTGGGGCGAGGAGAAAGAGGAGATGGAGAGGATGGGGGCGGAGCTCTTCATCCCGCTGGAGGCCAAGGGCGAGCTGGCGGGAATTCTCACGGTGGGCCCCAAACTCTCGGAGGTGGCTTACTCGCAGGACGATCAACTCACCTTGACCACGCTGGCCAATCAGGTTGCCATCGCCATCCAGAACGCACGGCTGTACAACGTGGCTAAGCAAGAAATCACCGAGCGCAAGCGGGCGGAGGTAGAGCTGAAGGAGTACTCAGAACGGCTAGAAGAGATGGTGGAGGAGCGTACCGCGGAACTCCAAGATGCCCATACAAGACTCATTCAGTCGGAGAAGTTGGCGGCCACGGGACGTCTGGCGGCCAGTGTGGCCCACGAGGTCAACAACCCTCTGCAAGGGATCAGCAACTACCTGTACCTGATCTCCCAACGGGTAGCCGGAGATGATCCCCTGCACAAAGACCTGGACATGGTCAAGCTGGGCTTTGACCGCATCGCCGAGATTGTCCGCAGGCTGCGAGCTTTCTATAGCCCCGCAGGCGAGGGGATGGAGCCCACCGACGTCAACGGGGTGGTGGAGCGGGTCTTGGCCCTGGTGGGCCACCAGTTCTCCCTGGGGAATGTAAAGGTGAAAACGGAGCTGGCAGAACAGGAGCTGCAGGTCCTCGGATCGGCGGGCCAGTTGGAACAGGTGCTGATCAACCTGGCTCTGAACGCCCAGGAGGCCATGCCCCAGGGTGGGGAGTTGATGGTGAGGACGACCCTGCGCGACAACGTGGTTCAGCTTCAGGTGTCGGATACAGGACGGGGGATCGGTGAGGAGGAGATGGGCAAGCTGTTCAAGCCCCTCTATACTGGGAGCGGGGGCACGGGATTGGGTCTGGGGTTGTGGATCTCACACAACATAATTGAGGGTCATGGCGGCAGTATCGAAGTGGAGAGCCAGGTGGGGGAGGGGACGACTTTCACCATCAGCTTGCCAGCCTATCAAGGAGAAAGGTAGAGCAAGGTGGAAAGGCAAAGCAAAGTCCTGGTGGTGGATGATGACCAATTCGCTCTTCGGAGCATAGCCAAAGTGCTGGAGGGCGAGAGCTACCAGGTAGTGACAGCCGCCGGCGGCTCAGAGGCCCTCGACCTGTTGAAACAGGACTCTTTTGATCTGGTCTTGACCGATCTGAAGATGCCTGAGGTGGACGGGCTCGAGGTATTGAGACGGACCAGGGAGATCGCGCCCCAAGCGGTGGTGTTGATCCTCACTGGATATGCCTCTGTGGAGTCGGCGATAGAGGCTTTGCGCGAGGGGGCGTATGACTACCTGGTGAAGCCTTATTCTGCCGATGAGTTGAAGCTGAAGATCGAAAGGGGGTTAGAGAGAGTCCGCCTAGTAGAAGAGCGCAAGCGGGCGGAGGAGGAGATCCGGCAGCGCACGGCCCAGTTGGAAGCGCTCCGACAGGTGGGGCTGGAGATTATCTCCGAGTTGGACTTGGACGCTCTTCTCCACTCCATCGTCTCGCGGGCCGTTGAGCTGATGAGAGGGACCTCAGGCGGGCTTTACCTGTATCGGTCAGAGCGGGACGTACTGGAGTGGGCGATGGCCGTCGGTCCACACCTGGCGCCCATCGGGACAGTCCTCCGCCGTAGCGAGGGGCTCTCCGGCAGGGTTTGGGAGACCGGCGAGTCGCTCATCGTAGACGACTACCAGGCTTGGGAGAAGCGGGCAGCCGTCTACGAGGGCTACCCCTTCAGGGTCGTGGTGGGCGCACCGGTTCGCTGGGGAGAGGAGTTCCTGGGGGTGTTGAACGTGCTGGTGGATCCTCCGCGCACCTTCTCCCCAGCCGACGCCGAACTGCTGAGCCTTTTTGCCACCCAGGCCGCCGTCGCCATCCGCAACGCCCAGTTGTACGAGGCTGAACAGGAGCGGCGCCACATCGCAGAGACCTTGCGCCAGACCTCCACCGTCCTCAGCTCGACGCTGGAGCTAGACGAAGTGCTGATGTTGATTCTGCAGCAACTGCGACAGGTGATACCCTACGACAGCGCTTCCGTCCAACGGCTGCAGGGCGAGCACCAGGAAATCGTGGCCTGTCAGGGATTCGAGGAGCCGGACAAGGTGGTGGGCCTGGTCTTCCCCCTCGACCCCAAATTCCCCAACCATCGCGTGGTCACGACCAAGACTCCGCTCGCCATTGAGGACATCGCCCAGGATTACCCCCATTTCGAGGACGAGGCGAACACCTACGAGTCAGGTCGCATCCGATCCTGGTTGGGGGTGCCGCTGATGGTGAAGGATGAAGTCATAGGCATGATCGCTGTTGATCGAGCAGAGGTGCACCCTTATACCGCTGAGGAGTCTGAACTAGCAATGGCTTTCGCCAACCAGGCGGCCATCGCCATCGAGAACGCTCGCCTCTTCGAAGAGATCGAAGAGCGCCGTGTGTATCTGGAAGGGGTGCTGGGAGCCGCCCCCGATGCCATCGTTACCCTGGATGCTCGCCATCGGGTCGTGGAATGGAACCCTGGTGCAGAGAGGTTGTTCGGATACTCGCGGAGGGAGGCGATCGGCCAAAATATTGACTACCTGGTCACCAGCCCCGGTGTGTTCGAGGAGGCGGTCGGGTTGACCCAGATCGTCATGAGCGGGAGGGAGGTGCCTCCCACAGAGGCCGTCCGTTATCGGAAGGATGGTTCTTCTGTGGACGTCATCGTGGCCGGGTCCCCGATCCTGGTGGGGGATGAGTTGATCGGGGTGGTCGCTGTCTACACCGACATCACCGAGCGCAAGCGCGCGGAGGAACAACTCGCCTATCTAGCCACCCACGACCCGCTGACCGGCGTGCCCAACCGGCTAGGATTCTTCACCCTGACCGAACAGCAGTTGAAGACGGCCAACCGGACGAAGACGAAAATGCTGCTGCTTTTTGCTGACTTTGACCACCTGAAGTGGATTAACGATACCCTGGGCCACCCTGAAGGAGACCGGGCCTTGATCGAGGTCGCCGATGTCCTCACAGAGACATTTCGTGAGTCGGACATCATTGCTCGCATTGGCGGCGATGAGTTTGTGGTTCTGGCGGTAGAAACCGATGAGGCCACCCCCGAGATCCTTACTACTCGTTTGCAAGAGAAGCTGGAGGCCCGCAACGCCAGGGGGGACCTTCGCTACAAGCTGTCGATAAGTGTGGGCATAGCGCGCTACGATCCCGAATCTCCCTGTTCCATTGATGAACTGCTGGCCCAGGCGGATAGAGCGATGTACGAGCAGAAACGGGGCAACCAGAAGGCTCAGTAGATCCAAAATCGTCAGCGGAGGCGACTCCCATGCCTGTCCTGAGCTTGTCGAAGGGCCGCCGATCCGCGGGCGTGGGAGCCCACTCTGCTTCACAATTGTGATGTACTGAAAGTGGAGGATTGTCATGATGATGGAACCCGCAATCGGTCTGGTTGAAACCAACAGCGTCGCAGCTGGCATCGAGGCTGGCGATGCGATGATGAAGAAGGCCCCCGTGGAACTGCTGGAGGCTCGCCCGGTGTGTCCCGGCAAGTACATCGTCCTCATAGGCGGGCTCACCGATCCCGTGTACGAGTCGCTGCAGGCAGGTATCGAGATCGGGGCCGACACCGTCGTTGATCAGCTTTTCTTGCCCAACGTACACCGCTCCATATTTTCGGCCCTGGCTACGGCTACCACACCGGGCAAGGGCGAGGCCCTGGGCATCATCGAAACCATCACCGTGGCCACCTGCATCGTCGCCGCCGACGCTGCTGCCAAAGCTGCCGACGTCTCGCTCCTGGAACTGCGCCTGGCCAACGGCCTGGGGGGGAAGTCGTTCGTGCTGATTGAGGGGAAGGTCTCCGACGTCGAGGCCGCGGTGGAGGCAGGGGCGAAGTTCCCAGAGCAGGAAGGGCTTTTAGTGCGCAAGGTCATCATCTCGCAGTTGCACGAAGAGATGAAGGACAAAATCTTGTAATTGGAAGTTGGAGATTGGAAGTTGGAGGTTGGATTGTCAGACCTTCCAACCTCCAATCTATAATCTCCAATCTCTAACCTCCAGTAGGTAAAGGAGATTCCCATGCAACTGGCCAAAGTGATTGGCAGACTGGTGGCCACCCAAAAATACAAAGGTTTGGAGGGGATCAAGCTCTTGATCATCCAGCCTTTGGACAAGTTCCAGAATCCCATCGGTGAGCCGGCGGTGGCTGCCGATGGGACGGCTCTGGCCGGCCCCGGAGACATCGTCTTCTTCGTTGAGTCGCGGGAGGCTGCACTGGCTCTGCCGGAGAAGTTTGTGCCCGTAGACCACGCTATCACGGGGATCGTGGATGAGGTGGACGTTCCTGAAAGCTAAAAGCTGAAAACTGAAAGCTCAAATTGAGGAGTGTGCCATGCACATCGGGAAAGTCAGCGGTACGGTAGTAGCCACGTTCAAGGATAAGGTCTTCGAGGGCAAAAAACTGCTCATCGTGGATCGCCTGACGCCAGAGGGGGAGCCCACGGGTCACTACTGGATCGCCGTTGATGACGTGCAGGCTGGCGTGGGCGATACAGTGCTGATCATTGACGAGGGCAACTCGGCCAGGCAGGTGGTGGGCATGGACCCGGCCCCCATCCGCGCCGTCGTCGTGGGCATCGTGGACGAGATAGACATAGCAGCCTGATCTTGCAAGATAAACCAGGGGCTGAACACCTGAAGAAGCCATGGACGAACACCTGGACAAATTCATCACCTACCTCATAGCCGAGAAAAATGCCTCTCCCTACACCATCAAGAACTACCGCCACGAGATCAGGCAGTTCCTTGACTTTTTGAAAGAGCAGGGGATTGATTCCTGGGATGGGGTGGATCGCTACGTCCTGCGTCGGTATCTGGCACGACTGCAAGCCGAGGGCTACGTCAAGGCCAGCATAGCCCGCAGAATCTCAGAGATGCGCTCCTTTTGCCGCTATCTCGTGCGGGAAGACATACTGGACGCGAATCCCATCAGGACTATCTCCTCGCCCAAGATTCCCAAGCGACTGCCCGATTATCTGGACCCGCACCAGGTCGAGGCCCTGCTGGCAGCCCCAGACGCGACGGTTCCCCAGGGCCAGCGCGACCGGGCGATCATGGAGGTGCTCTATGCCTCAGGGCTGAGGGTCAGCGAGGTGGTGAGCCTCAATCTGAGTAATTTGGATCTCCGCCACGGTGAGCTTAGGGTTTGGGGCAAGGGGGGCAAGGAGAGATTGGCCTTGTTCGGCCAGCCAGCGTGCAGAGCCCTGACGCGCTACATTCAGGACGGGCGGGCAAAATTGATTAAAGAGAACAGGGCGACCAACGCTCTTTTTTTGAACCGCCTGGGTAGTCGCCTCTCGACGCGCAGTGTGAGCAACATCTTGGACAAATACGCTAAACTGGCCGGATTGAGGAGGCGTGTTACGCCTCACGTCATGCGGCACACCTTCGCCACCCACCTCTTGGACGGCGGCGCCGACCTGCGGACAGTTCAGGAACTCCTGGGCCACGCCAGTCTCTCCAGCACCCAAATCTACACCCACGTCTCCCAGGCCCGAGCTAAAGAGGTATACCGAAAGGCGCACCCCAGGGCGAGGGAGAGAGAATAAACTCGTGTAATTCGTGGCAAAGAACTTTAGAGGAGGCCAAGTATGAGATTAAAGAAACTACGTGAGACCTTAATAACCGAGGGCCTGGACGCCATCCTGATCACCCAGCCTGAGAACCGTCGCTATCTCAGCGGCTTCACCGGCTCGACCGGGGTGCTCCTGATCTCCGCTGATGAGGCCATCATAGCCACCGACTTTCGCTACTACGAACAGGTCGAGAAGCAAGCCCCCGACTTCCGGCTGGCAAAGGTTACGGCCAAGTTCGTGACAGTCCTTCCCGATCTGGTGCATCAAGTGGGGGCGAAGAGAGTTGGCTTCGAGAGCGTGCATCTCACCGTTGAGCAGCACCGGGAGTGGCAGGAGGTCGCCGAGGACGCCGTTTCCACTTCCAAGTTTGAGCTTCTGCCCACCAAAGAGTTGGTGCAAAAGATCCGCGCTGTCAAGGACGAGGGCGAGCTGGGCAAGATCAAGAAAGCCATCGCCCTGGCCGACCAGGCCATAGCCCACATCGCAGACTTCATCGAGCCGGGCTTGACAGAGAAAGAGGTGGCCTGGGAGCTGGAGGTTTTCATGCGCACCCACGGCGCGGAGAAGTTGGCCTTCGACCTCATCTTTGGCTCAGGGCCCAACGGGGCCATGCCCCATGCCACCGTGTCCGCGCGAGTGATTCAGGCTGGTGAGCCCATTGTGATTGACATGGGGGCGATGGTTGACGGCTACAACTCCGATCTGACTCGCACCATCTGCGCGGGCCGACCGGACGATAAGTTCCAGGAAATCCACGCCATCGTCCTGGAGGCCCAACTGACAGCCGAGCGGAACATCCGGCCTGGGATGCAGGGCAAGCAGGCCGATGCCATAGCCCGTAAAGTGATTGAGGAAGCGGGCTATGGCGAGAACTACGGCCACGGGTTGGGCCACGGCGTGGGGCTGGCTGTGCACGAGAAGCCTGGGGTGGGGCGCTTATCCGAAGACGTCTTGCAGCCGGGCATGGTCTTCACCGTCGAGCCGGGCATCTACCTGCCGGGCTGGGGCGGTGTGCGCATCGAGGACATCGTGGTTATGAGGGAAGATGGGGTAGAGGTGCTGACCCAGGCCAGCAAGGCACTCAGTGGATAGTTCCTCAACTTGTCGAAAACGGCAACTTGTGATAAAATGTGTCAACATATCATTGAAATGGGGGCAATCGCTGCCAGAGCCGCTGGAGGATGACGCGCAACTTCCCCGAAGTTGCGCCTCCTCCTGCTAGTAATGAAAGGTGAGGGGAAATGGATGAAATCATGGCAAGAATAGGACGCGAAACTCTCATTGGGTTAGTGATAGGGCTCGTCGTGGGGCTGATCATCGGCCTGCCTATTTTGGGCTGGTGGGTGTTCCCAGTGGAGTGGTATGATGCCGACCCCTTCGACCTGCGCCAGTCATACCAGGAGGCTTATATCAGTATGCTGGCCGATTCCTACACCCTGAACACCAACGTGGCGCTGGCCAGACAGCGGGTTGAGGGTTGGGACCCCAAGGACCTGGGCCAGGTCATTGGCCAACTCCAGGCTAAAGCCGACGACAGGGCACAGGTTCAGCGTCTGGACAAACTGGCGGCAGCATTGGGGGTGAGGGCGGAGGTGGCGACTTCCGAGCCTGCTGCGCAGCCAACGACGGCAAGTACACTGCTTCGACGTCTGGCGCCTATTTTTGGCGTTGTCTTGGCGGCAGTCCTGGTGATCGCTGGGGTGATGGTGGGCCTTCCGCTCTTGCGGGGACGCCGCCCGGAGGAGTCGGCAAAGCTGGGCAGGCGGCCTCCTCCGGCGCGGCAAGCGGCCAAGCCAGAGGATGGCGGAAAGCCTCGCTATGGGGAGCCGCTGGGCCATTTCGTCGCCAGCTACACTTTGGGTCAGGACAGCTATGACCAGTCTTTCAGCATCGAGTCGCCCACCAGCGAATTCCTGGGTGAGTGCGGCATGGGCATCTCCGAGATAGTCAATGCAGGGCCGCCTACCAATGTCACCGCGTTTGAGGTCTGGCTTTTCGACAAGAACGACATCCGCACCGTCACCAAGGTGTTGATGAGCAAGTATGCCTACGACGACGATGCTTTGCGGGCCAAGCTGGCTCCTAAGGGAGAGGCCGTCCTGGTCGAGCCTGGCGAGATCGTTGTCTTGGAGACAGCCACCCTGCGGGTTGATGCCGAGATAAGCGAGATGGAGTACGATGAAGAGGCTACGCCCCTCCAGAGCTATTTCACCAGGCTCACGCTCAGTCTGACGCCTAGGCCCAGCGTCCCCGCAGAAGAAACGGAAGAGACAACTCTGACCGCGTAGGTCTCCAGCTTCACCAAGATTCCCAGCGGAGGCGGCTCCCATGCCTGTCCTGAGCGTAGCCGAAGGGCCGCCGATTCGCGGGCGTGGGAGCCCGCTCTGTTCAGGAAGAGATTTCAGATATCAAAGACAGGGCGTCGGGTTCTGAATGCTACCCGACGCCCTGTCTTTGAACTGTTGACCCTGTCTCCCGCGTCATACGTGTTCCCCGTGCTCCTGCCTCCACCCGTTCTCCAGCCCGGCCTCATCGAAAGCTCTCAACGCCTCCTCGTACTCATCAGTGGTGATCTTGCGGCCCAGGATGGGGTGGCCCACGGCCTTGTGAGCGGGGAAGTACTGATCCATCAAACTGACGTGGACGCGGGGCGACAGGTTCTCGGCCAGCCAACGCAGCACCTTTGGCGTGCCTGCCAGTCCGTCGGGTAAGACCAGGTGGCGGACGATGAGGCCCCGCCGGGCGATGCCTTCGTTGTCTAGAACCAACTCTTCGCCCACCTGGCGGTACATCTCTTTGAGGGCGGCGTGGTTGGCCCCCACGTAGCGCACGAAGCCCGACAGGCGGCGGGCAGTTTCGTCGTTGGCATACTTGGCGTCGGGCAAGTAGATGTCCACCACACCGTCAAGCAGTTTCAGCACCTCCACCATCTCGTAGCCGCTGGTGTTGTAGACCAGGGGGAGGCGGAGCCCTCTCTCGATGGCGTGGGGGAGGGCGGCCAAAATCTGGGGCACGAAGTGGGTCGGTGTGACCAGGTTGATGTTGTGGCAGCCCTTGCCCTGCAACTCCAGCATCATCTCCGCCAGGCGTTCCACGGAGACCTCGTTGCCCACCCCCAGTTGGCTGATGGGGTAGTTCTGGCAGAAGAGGCAGCGGGCGGTGCAACCAGAGAAAAAGATGGTGCCTGAGCCGTGGGTCCCGCTGATGGGCGGCTCCTCCCAGGGGTGGACGTTCCAACTGGCTACCTCGGGCTTCGCTCCTACTCGGCAAAAACCCTGCTTCCCCTGCAAGCGGTTCACCCCGCACTCCCGAGGGCAAAGGCGGCAATCCTCCAGAGAAGCATAGGCCCGCTCGATGTGGCGGGCCAGTTCACCATTTCGGTATAAGTTGAGGTAGCTGGGAAACATTTCCCCACTCATCAGCGAAGACCTCAATGTTGGATGTTGGAGGTTGGAACACCTTCCAACTTCCAGTTTTGCTAACGCCCCAGTTTCCTCACTCTCTCCCACTCAGGCACATCCTCTTCCATATCCGACAGCTCACGGCGCAGGTCGTAGATCTGGTCGCGCAGGAGGGCCGCCTTCTCGAACTCCAGCGCCTGGGCTGCTGCCTTCATCTGCCTCTCCAGTTCCTTGATCAAACGGGCCAGCTCGTGCTTGGGTATCTCGGCAGCCACTCGGTACTCGGCCCGCTCCTCGGCCACAGCCGTTGCCACTTCCGAGGCCCGCACCCGGGCGGTCAGGTCGCGCACTTCCTTGACGATGCTCCGTGGCTCGATGCCGTGCTCCTGGTTGTAAGCCGTCTGGATGCTGCGCCGACGGTTGGTCTCATCAATGGCCCGCTTCATGGAGTCGGTGAGCCCGTCGGCGTACATGATCACCTGGCCGTTGATGTGGCGAGCCGCCCGGCCGATGGTTTGGATGAGAGCCTGGCTGCTTCTCAGGAAGCCTGCCTTATCGGCGTCGAGGATCGCTACCAGCGACACCTCAGGCAGATCCAATCCCTCCCTGAGCAGGTTGATCCCCACCACCACGTCGTAGACGCCCAGGCGCAGGTCTCGCAATATCTCCACCCGCTCCAGGGTCTGGATCTCCGAGTGCAGGTAGTGCACCTTGATCCCCATCTCGGCCAGGTAATCGGCCAGGTCCTCGGCCATACGCTTGGTAAGGGTGGTAACCAGCGCTCGCTCGCCTCGCTCCAACCGCTGGTTGATCTGGTGGATCAGGTCGTCTATCTGCCCCCTGATCGGCTTGACGGTGATCTCGGGATCCACCAGGCCGGTGGGGCGGATGATCTGCTGCACCACCTGGGCCGAGTGTTCCAGCTCGTAGGGCCTCGGCGTGGCCGAGGTGTAGATGACCTGATTGATCCTCTCTTCGAACTCTGCAAAATTCAGAGGGCGGTTGTCCAGCGCGCTGGGCAGCCGGAAGCCGTATTCCACCAGGGTCTTCTTGCGGGAGGCGTCGCCGTGGTACATGCCCCGCACCTGGGGGATGGTCATGTGGGACTCGTCCATGAAGAGCAGGAAGTCGTCGGGGAAGTAGTCGAGGAGGGTCCAGGGGGGGCTGCCGGGCGCGCGCTGGGAGAGGTGGCGGGAGTAGTTCTCGATGCCGCCGCAGTAGCCGACCTCGCGCAGCATCTCCAGGTCGTACTTGGTTCGTTGCTCCAGCCGTTGGGCCTCCAGGAGCTTGCCCTGGGCCCGGAGTTCCGGTAGACGTTTCCCCAATTCTTCCTCGATGTCCTGCAGGGCCAGGGCCAGCTTCTCCTGTGGGGTGATGAAGTGCTTGGCCGGATAGATGGCGATTTCCTGGTGCTCGGTCAGCACCTCTCCAGTCAGGGGCTCGATCTCGGTGATGCGGTCTATCTCGTCGCCCCAGAACTCCACGCGGTAGGCCAAATCGTCGTAGGCGGGGAAGACCTCCAGGGTGTCGCCCCGCACCCGGAAGCGGCCGCGGGCGAAATCCACGTCGTTGCGCTCGTAGTGGATGTCCACCAGGTGGCGCAGCACCTTGTCCCGCCTGCGGGTTTGCCCCCGGTGCAGACTGACCACCATCTTGCCGTACTCTTCGGGATCCCCGATGCCGTAGATGCAGGACACCGAGGCCACGATGACCACATCGCGGCGGGAGAAGAGAGATGAGGTGGACGCCAGTCGCAGGCGATCAAGCTCCTCGTTGATGGAGGCATCCTTCTCAATGTAGAGGTCGTGGCGGGGCATGTAGGCTTCGGGTTGGTAGTAGTCGTAGTAGCTGACGAAGTACTCTACCGCGTTGTGGGGGAAGAACTCACGGAACTCGGCGTAGAGCTGGGCGGCGAGCGTTTTGTTGTGACACATTACCAGGGTTGCGCGCTGCACCCGCTCGATGATCTGGGCCATGACGTAGGTCTTGCCGGTGCCGGTGGCCCCCAGCAGAGTTTGGTGCTTGTGGCCCTGATGGAGCCCCTCCACCAGCTTCTCGATAGCCGTGGGCTGATCGCCCGTGGGTTGGAAATCTGATACGAGTTTGAACTCTGGCATTTGTGGCACCTGAATTAAGGGAGCGGGAGACACCCCCGGCTCGCTTGAGGCGAGCAGCGGCCTGAAGTTGATCGCTACGACGACGCTCCGCTGCTCGGTGCGACGGGGCATTCCCAATCCTTGGCTCCGTGAAGCCTGGGGCTAGACGGATCAGGAAGTCTGCTCCGAGTCCTGCGGCACCAGGTGAATCTCGACCTTGGCCCCCAGAGCGGCCGCGACCTTCTGCACGAACGCCAAGGACGGCTTGATCGAAGCGTTCTCCAGGCGTGAGATCCCTGATTGCTTTGTACCCACCCGCTCTGCTAGTTCCTTCTGCGTCCAGCCACGCTTCAAGCGCAGCCTGATGACTTCCTGGGCTACCTGGAACTCTGGTTCCAGTTCATAATAGGCTTTGGCGAAAGCCTGGTCTTGCAACTTCTCGGCAAGGTAGTCTTGCCACTTGATGGTCATGTTAAGCCTCTCTTTCCAAGAAATCAGCCATACGTCGCTCGGCAAGTTCCAGGTCTTTGCGCTGAGTCTTTCGAGTTCTTTTCAGGAACCCGTGCAAGAGAATGAACCGTTGCCCAGGGTGAGCGAAGTAGATAATACGATAGGCCCTACGTCCGGTACGGATGCGCAACTCCCACAGTTTGCCGCGAAGATGCTTCGTGTAGGGGGACCCAAGTTGCAGTCCGAACTGTTCGAGCAAATCAATAGTCCTGGCTATGCGTCCCCTGGTGTTTTTCAGGCAGACTATCAATGAAATCGCGGACGGGAGCATTGCCTCTGGCATCAGTGTAGATTTCGACGGTCCAAGCCATGCTGATTTACCTTTAGTATAACACGGGTGTTATCCAGTGTCAAGCCGATTAGGATCACGTTAGGCTAAAAGCTATCCACTTCGTAGCGTCGCCTTTAGAATTATACCTGACTTGGCTGTGTTTGTCCAGCCAGCGCGCCGGCTCAAATCAAAAGGTTCTGGCGAACTGTCTGCCAGAACCTTCTCCCCGTGCTCTATTTCGAGACAGAGATTGCTCTAGCCTCTGTACTATCTCCTGCCCACTCTGATAACCGTTAATAGGCCGATTACTCCTGGGTAGTCTTTCTTACGTACAAAGACCACTGTCCTACTTCGCGTCTCTTGAAGCCCTCGTTTTCTAGCCAACCCGTTATCGTCTCATTGACTTCAGCAGGTTTGGTTTTACCATAGAGGATAACGGCCGGATTTGTGCTTATCTGTTCATTCAACCAACCACTAAGCCCACCAGGAGTACTGGCCTCGATTAGATTATGTTCTCCGCCATTGATAACTATGTGGCGATTCTGGTTCGTTCTATGTAGTAAAGCCAGTATTTCGGGCCTACCTATGGATAGAAGATTGTCATTGTCGCCTGTCAAATACCGTGACTCAATCCTCTGTGCCCATCGAAGTTGATTGTCGAGTCCGTTTTCCGATGTTATGCGATACTCTCTTGCGGCTCTTCCTACCAGTACTACGCATATCACCAGGAAGACTAGTTGTCGTGTGAATTGTCCGAAATGTTCAATTTCCTTCAAAGATTGCAGTGCAAGAGAGAGCATCCAGGCAAAACCTATTGCAGCGTAGGGGAGAAAAACATAGAAGTCGGGATATCCTTGGAAATCTATAGTTGACCAGATAACCGGTGCAGGAAACGATAACAGGAATGCCGCAAACAAGTCATTAGATATAAATCGTGAGATACCTCCCTGTGCTCTAATACGCCACACATACAATAAGCCCATCATTGAGAGCCCGAAAAGTATAGGGATTGCCATAGATGAATAGCCGCCTTTTCTGAATATGATGATATCAAATATCCTGAATATCCGATCCGAGAGTGAAGAACTTTGGCGTTCTAAGTAGTATATTGGGAATAGGATAGCGTCTGTGACAAACTCATCGAGTGCACCTCGATATAGAAAGTATGTGCAGATCACTATTACAGGGCTCAAGAATCCGGAAATGGCACGGATCAAGTTCTTGATTCGCTCTCGTCCTTCTGCTTGCATAAACGCTAAAGAGATGGTTAGAAGTGGGTAGACCACTGTCGGTTGCCATGTTAGAAAGGCTAAGGAACCAAACATTCCTGCCCAAAACCACTTTCTACGAGTAGTAAGAAGAAGAGCCAAGATCTGGAAGAGAACCATCAGAGTTTTTGGGCGAGGACCGGAGGCGGCATGTCTGCCAAATCCCCAGAATCCAACGAAGACGAATGCCGCCAGGAAACCCACCTTATGAGACTTGAAAAGAGTGGAACCAAGAAGGTGGAGTGTAACAGCCGCAAGGCAGCTTATGATAAAAAAGGTGACTCTGATCGTCAGTATGTCATTGAACCCGAGGTGGTTTGCGAATGATGCCGCAAATCCAGCAACAAAGGCCGAAGCAGGCGTTTTAGGTTGAAAGACGCTAACGTAGGGAGGAACGCCCTTAGCCAACTGCTGTCCAGCGTAGACAAACACCGAATCGTCTCTTATTAGAGTGCCATTAAAGCCATATTGACTGAAGACGCAAGCAGATATCAAGAAAACCAGGCTAGCGTAAATGAATGGTTTAGAGTATGGTCTGATTCTCGTCTGAAGCATTTGTATGCACTCTCCTGAAAGCAAATGTGTGGAAGAAGTATTGAGCCAGCCCTCCCAGCAGTGTGACGAACGACTCCGCCACAAAACGGTGGGCGCATTGCTACACTAATAGTAAGGCTGATTTACCTTCCGTCGTTTCTTTTTCAATTCACGTCGAAGATCGGCGGCGATTGACTTTCTAGAGGGGTACAGGTTTTCTATCTCTTGGGGGTCATTGACCAGATCATACAGCTCATATTCATTCTCATACCCATCGTAGCCAAAGTAGTGGATCAGTTTATATCGCCCCTTAATCAGAGCCATTGTCCCCTTGGTTAAGGGGGCATGTTTCGGGTTCTCCTTCGCCTCTACTGAAAAGATGCTGCGCTCACCGTCGGCTGCGCGATTGCCAAATGTGGGCAGCACTTGGCCTTCACACCAATCCGGTATGGTCCGTCCGGCAACGTGAAGGAGCGTCGGCAACAGGTCTACGCAACTTGTCGGTGTGTACACGTCCTCGCGCTGTCTTTGCCCTGGTTTGGAAATAAGGAGCGGAATGTGAATGAGTGGTTCATACAATACTGGTGTGATATGACCTTTGATCCCCCTCTCGAACATCTCGCCGTGATCGGAGGTGAGCACCAGATAGGTGTTGTCCAGCAAACCAGCCTGAGCCATGAAGTCATACAGGCGCCCAAATTCTGAGTCAGCGTAGGCGATATACTCATCGTAATGACGTCGCCCTCGGTTTAGAGATTTGTTGGAACGATCCTCAGAAAAAAAGTGAGGTTTCTTGGCCACAGGTACCCATTCGTCATCGAAACGACCTATGAACTCACGACGAGGCTTGTAAGGTTGGTGTGGTGGCATCAAGTGAAAGTAGGCCAGGAACGGCTGGCGCGAACGGCCTACCACATCTTGGATGCCATCAATGGCGTGCTCAAGGACGAAGTATGACTTCATAGTTCGCGGTAGTCCCCTGGGATAACGGCTGGCATATTCTCCCATTGAAGCATGTTCATTGTAAGCATCAATTCTTATCCTATTGACCAAAGAGGAAAATAGCGAGCCTGCAATTCTCTTCATTTCGCGCTCGAAAACACTATGGAAAAGGAGTCGCCTACTCTGATAGGCGATGTCGGCATCGTTGGCGAACGTTGGTCCAGGGTATGCATTGAACAGAAGAAACTCCCTCGGGTCTATGTAGACATCCACGTCTTCACGGAATCGGTAGAGCACCATGTTGGCTACCCAATTATGCGTATAGGCAATTCGGTTGTAGGCTTCTCCAGCAAGCGTGAACAAGCTCCTGCGGTTGTAGCTTTCAGTCACTGTTGACCAGGTGTTGATGGCGCGATGTGACCAGGGATATGTACCGGTCAAGAGAGAGGCTGTGCCAGGGTTCGTGAAGTTGCCGCCAGCATAATGGGCGTGATAGACGGTGGCCCTTTCGGCAAATCGAGCCAGATGGGGTGTGGTTTCCCGCTTGTACCCATATACCGACATGTGTTTTGCGGAGAGGGTATCGAACAGGAGAATGAGCACGTTGGGTAACCTTTGGTTCTGGGGTCGTCTGCCCGTTTCTTCAATGAAATTCGGTTGCTTACCGTTAACGTGTACTAACGACAGCAACCCCAGTAACTTAAGGAATTCACGCCTGCTTATTTGTGAACGCATTCAATTGCCCCTTGACAAGTTCCGAAAAATGACGATGACTACACTCAGGAGACTGACAGGCACATAAACATACAATAGCACTAATAACCGTTCTGCAAGAGAATTGAGAGCTTCTTCGACGCGCCTGTAGCGATAGATCAGAACATAGAACCCCCCGATTGAGGCCAGACACAACACTGCCCCTAAGAAGAAACCTTCAGAAGGCCATACAGAGACTATCCCAATGTGGGTAGCAATGGCCCAGCCTGAGGTCAAGAATACCCCGATGCTGCCTTGAGCTACGAATTTATCTCTAAGAAGCCGTGCCGGAAGGATAGCACCCCAGAGAACCAAGCCAAGCAGGATCGTTGCACTCTCTAGCAAAGCAAACGTTTGGGCATAAGCAAAAACACCGATTATGTCCCAGGTGCTCAGGTAGAGTAACCAGGCTGGTAACTCTCTTAAGAACATCAGGATTGACCAGGTATAAACTGGAAAAACACAGGAGGCAAACATGAGAATAATGTCCTGAGTCGAAGCGAAACGATTCCTAAAGGTAGCCAAGACTTCTTAGCCTTTCTTCGACAATCTCCTGATCTTCATCATCACTATGAGAGGATGGTGGCGGAGCCGAGTCGTTTGGGCCGAGAGCTGTACCAATCGTCAACGCTGGAATATCCCGATATGACGGGTGAGGGAAATTACTTAGGTCTTGATTGGAAAAGAGAACACCGGGTACAGCCTGGGGGGCGATGCAGTGGTCCGCCCTCCAATGATCACGATTGGGCTCGATGCTGGTTCCTTCCCACTCGCCCAGTGCAGTTTGGGAGGAGGCCCGGTATCCTGGAGAGAACCCCACTACGACATCCGGGCCATAGGCCGCCATTGGCCCCGTAAATATCTCCCCTCTTTCTGGCGCCTGTTGAATCACTGGGCGGCCATCTGGCCCCTGCCATGCCAGCAATTCATGGCGCAGCTTGCTGATCAATTCTTCCCGCTGGCTCACTGGCACGCACCCTTCCCCTTCTCGACCGGCCAGATTCAGGTAAACACTGTTCAATCCAATCGCATACGCTTGACTTTGTGACCAGTCTACCTGCTGTAGGCTGCCCGATTCACCGTTTTCCTCTGTCACCAGATAGCCATGCTCAACCAGCCAGTGATTGAGATGGACTTTGTAATCGAACGCTGAAATCCCGTGATCGGAAACAATGACGATTCGGGTCTGGTCCTGGCCCTGATCGGCTAAATGCTCTTCAACTCTGCCGACCAGGGCATCCAGTTGCACGTACCACGACTCAACGATATCTGGCCGATCATGCCAGAACATGTGCTGGATCCTGTCTAAAGAGTCGAATACGCAGGCGAGTATCCCTTCACGGAAGCGCTGAAGGTGATGCATCAGAATGCGTTCGCGAGTGTCGAAGATTGATTGACACAGATCAAGAAAGTGATCATCGGTGATGCACTGTTCTTCAAGCGCTGTCGTATCCTGGGGCCAGCCGACGGTGAGAAACGGCCCGCAAGCCTGCCAGGTTCGCTTCACGAAGGAGCGCGGGGTCGCATACGGCCACGGCGAGTGCAAAGGGTGGAGTTGCAGGGGTAAGGCATACAGGTTGACGTCAGGCCGCACCTGGGTCAGGATGACCCGCGTCAGGGCACGAACGGATACAAAGAACCCCAGTTTGAAGGAAACTTCCAAGATCGGGCTCCATACCCCTTCAATCACGTTAGTTGCTTGTCCACCAATTGTGAGGCGAGCCGATTTGTCACCGGTCAGGTCGAGTTGCAATTCGACGGCAGACTCCTGCATACCCCTGCGCTTCTTTCGAATGGGCCCACTTAATCGGCCAGCGTAGCGATTATTCCCACGTTGGTGAAGGGTTACGACAGCCGTTTTGCGTTTTTCATCAGCCAGGTCACCATCGGTCGAGAATAGAGTTCCCACACCCCAGCGGCCGAGCAGGTCCGGCGTACCAAGTCCTGGCAACGTGCGCACCGGCGACCCTGGCCGGGCTGGAAACGTCCCCGGCCACCACAAAACAGTCGCTGGAAAACCTTCACGGACGGCATGGTCGAATATCGTGCCCACGGTACAGGGAGGCACGAATTGGATAGCGCCAAACCGGCGCTTTGTCGGCAGCAATGACAAACTCAGGCCGTATGTAGCCGGATCACGTTGCACAAAATCAAAGATACCATGTCCGCCCGGGTCCAATCCTGTCGCGATACTCGTCCACGAAACCTCACTTTGAGGTGGGTTCGCGACAGTAAAGCGGGCATAACCACCGGACTCCACATATTTGGTCAGATTGGGCAACCGTCCCGAAGCAGATAATTGCTCGAATATGGTTGGATCAAGTGCGTCCAACCCTAGTATCAATGTCTGCATTAGTCGGACTCCGCCAAGAGAGGTTGGGGCAAGAACGCTCGGATTCCAGGCCTCATGCCAGGTCGCAGCCCAGCTTTTTAGGGTCAGCGAGAAAGCAGTTTGCGCCGGACATTACGTAGGAAGCGCTTAACTCGGGCGAAGGCCATGCGAACCTGAGCCGAGAAAAACAGCAGTATCGCGGTAAAGAAGGCAAATATGACTGCTAATAGTTGAAAAACCAGTCCCCCTGTGTTAGGGTCAAGGTAGGCCAGAGCGGGTTGGGCACCTACCATGCTGACAACCACGGCTAACACAATAGATTTGAGAATACTGTTCTTTTTCATAATCAATCCTCGAAGGAATACCTCTGCAAGAACGGGAATCCATCTATTTTGTTTGCACAACATCAGTCAATAGTCTCACTCAAAGAAAAAGAGTACTCGGTGCTACCTCTTTAGGTCCAGTCTGCGCCGTTCCATTACGTCAAAGGTGGCCCCATCCAGCCCAATTACGAGTACACGTCCCATCGAATGATTTCTCTATCTGGCGATCACGGATTCAGGCCATTCGTCTCTTAACCAGTGCAAGCCCAAGGGCACCGAGCGAAACCAGCGCCGCAAGACCCAGCCATGCTGCCAGAATCTCCGGTCTGTTTATCGGTATGATGATCCCGCCGACTGGCTTTGTGTCAGGGTCTTGGTAGTCCGGTATACCGTTGCCATCGGTGTCACGGCAGGGTAACTCGGGGCACTCGACCCTGTCTGGGTAGCCGTCGCTGTCGCTGTCGCGGTCCAGGTAATCCGGTGTGCCATCGTCGTCGGTGTCAGGGCAATCCGGGGGATCTGGACACTCGATATCGTTGGGGATGCCATCGCCGTCACTGTCGTCGGGCGGGTAGTCGCCACGAATCGCACTCAGAAAGCCAGCGCGGGACTCCTCGAGTGGAGGAGCATAGGGGCTCGACGGCGGGCCAGCTTCGGTCATTTGATTTTGATACAAAGTGAGACCCAAGATCAAACTCACAAATCCCAGAATGGCTAGCAGCGTCCAGGTACGATGCGCTAGCGGGCCCGTCTGTTGATCGTTGTTCAGCCATCTCATACGTAGAGACCTCCTTCATAGTAAATAGTGGCTAGCCTAAGGCTTGCTGTCCGCTACCTCTGCTTGCCCCTCTGACATTTCCAACTGGCGGATCATATCGCTCCATGAGCGAACATATTCCGAATTCTCAGTGCCTCCATTCTGACTCGTATAGAGGCGAATAGCTTCTCTGTACTTCGAGATAGCCTCATTTGCAAGGCCAGTTCGGCGGTAAAAGTCCCCGAGGGCGGCGTGAAAACCCGGTATCTCAGGTTGCAGATGGATGGCCTGTTTGTATTCGGCCAGGGCCGTGTCAGGCCGTCCCCGCTCTTCGTAGAGGCTAGCCAGGTGATAGTGCCAGATACCCTGTTCCGGTTCCATCGCCGCTGCCCGTGCATAGGCTGCCTGGGCTTCTTCCCACATCCCCAAGGAGCGATATGCCTCCGCGATGGAGCCATGAGCCTCTGCTGTGAGGTTAGTGAAGCGCTTCGCCTCTTCCAAGAGGGCCAACTGGGTTTGATTCTTGCCGGTGTACAATACTTTGGCCCTGCCTTCAATAGCTAACTCAACGTGCGGTTGAAGCTTCAGCCACTCGATCACCTCGCCCGATTTGTTGAGATCAATGCGACGGTCAATAACGATCCAGACTCGGCTGTGATTAGCCAGTACGTCTTCCATCTGGCTGCGGTTGTCAACCACGATGACGTTGGCCTCTTCGGGTTTGGGGCCGTAATAAGCCATGATGTCCTCAACTGGCATGGTAAGGAGCGTAAGCGAGAGAGGTACGACGGCATCTTGCGGTTGCATGTTGCTAATCAAGAGTTGTCCCATGCTCTTCCAACGGTCACTTTGCCAGGCATAGACATTGTCCAGGCCCGAAATACTCATCAGGCCGTAGATGGCCACCAGGGAAACCAGGCTCAACGTTTGCAGCCGCCGTGGCGGGCGAAGGACATTCCACTGGCTCAGGAAGAGGGCGACGGATTTGGCGACGCAGGTGACTCCCAGCGACACGGTCAGCAGGTACAAAGGCAGAATGAAGACCACATACTTGGCAGCGAACCAATGCTTTGGGCGAAGGAGAAGCACAATGGCAAAGGGAACGACGGTCCACAGGAGAATCAGGAGTCCCTGTCGCTTGTGCTTGCGGATGGCATGGATCAATCCCCACAAAAAGGCGGCCATGTACAGGGAAAGGGCAATTCCGACACCAGCGCCAAAATCGCCGAACAGGGAAAGAAAGTACCCCGTCGTCAGCTCCAGGCCCTGTATATCGTTGGGATTTCCCAAACCCCTGGAACCTTTGATACCCCGAATGAGATGCGGCATCATAGGCACATAGCAAATGGTCATGACACCTAAACTGATGAGCAAGGGCAAAGCAAAGGTGTCGATGAGACGTTTGGTAGCGCCAGCCCTCTTGGCGGCGACCAAGTGGTGCACTAGAAGAAGGCAGGCATACAGAATCTCGACGGCCAAAACCAGGAACGCCGCCAGATGGGTATAAGTATTCAAAATAGTCGCAATCGTGAACCCGACCCACCACTTTGTCTCACCGGAGTTCACCCCCCGATGGAGAAAGTAGAGGCTGAGCAAGGAGAAGAGGACAATGCCGGCATAGAACCTGGCCTCCTGGGAGAAGTGCAAATGCGCGGGTGACACGGCAAGAAAAAAGGCGCTGATCAGACCGGTTGTCCGGTCGAAGAGTGTCTCCCCGACCTTGTAGACGGCCAAAATGCCCAGAACGCCGGCTATTACAGAAGGCAGGCGGACAACAGCATCGCTGCTCCCCAGGGCTTTCACGAAGAAGTGGGTGATAAAAAACCACAGGGGAGGAGTCGGAACAGGTGAGGAAAGCGGTCCCTGCGCGACCTCAGCCAGGTCGTTATCGGCACTGGCGAAGATGGCGGTGAAAATCTCATCCACCCACAGGCCCCTGGCATCCAGGTGGTAGAGACGCAAGGCGGTTGCCAGGACCGTGATAAGGAGGAGAGCGATGACGGTCCAGTTTGATGATAGCCGCTGGCCGCCAGATGGCTTGAGCGACAGATATCTTTCTGAGAATTGAGATTGGAACATGGCTCACCCTCTGGATCTAACCCAAATAGCCCATCTGCCTCAACCGTCCCTCGATCTCTCTGGCTTCCTCTGCTGTGTAGCTGGCCTCTTCGCTCCTCTGGGGCGAAGAGGTTGGCGCCACACTCAGCAGTGGAATGTCTTGTGCGTCATCCCCGGCGAATGCCTCCACCAGGGGGCGCCCATCCATATCTTGCGGAATAGGCACGTCCATGGCGTACAGGATCGTGGGGGCCAGGTCAACGATGCTGGCATCGTCCAGCCTGGCCCCTTTCTCGATCTGTGGCCCCATCATCATGAGCAAGCCGTGATCTCGGTGCATCCCTGAGTACCGATACACCTTCTGCACCATCTGGTTTGACCCGAAGTCCACCAGCCCAAAAAACTTATCCGTCTCGTGGCGGGGAAGCAGGATGAGATCAGGGGCCTGATCCAGGTAAGGACCACGGTAGACATCTTCCCGGTACAAGACACGGCCTACGAGTTTCCTGCCCGTTCGCGGATCGGTCAACTCTTCGGCCAGCGCGGCGATCCCGTCTCGCACCTCCTCGTATTCCTGGCCTGGGTTGACGATGCCCTGGGGCTCCCGGCCCTTCACATTGAGGTAGATTGGGCCCACGCTACGTCCGAAGGAATAGGCCTTCGACCTCGACCAGTCCACATCGTGGAAGGACAGAAAAAGCGTTTTCAAGATGGCGTCCACCGAATACAGCGCCTTGTACTCAGCGTGCTTGGCCAGGCCCAACCTATCCACCATTTCGTGGACGTTTCTCAAAGTGAAGCCCCACTTGAAGGAGCGGTGCTTGAGCCTCGTCAAGGGATTGCTCTTCAATTGCAGCAGGCCGATGTCCAGCAACCAGTTGTTTAGGACGATCATATTGTGAGCCGGCCCCATGCCATGATCGGACATGATGATGACCAGGGCGTCGTCGCCCGCCTGCTGAATAAGCTGTCCGATGCTCCGGTCGAGGCGCTGGAAGTACCGCCAGACGGGTTGGCTCTTATCGCTGGCGCCATCCAAACTGCGCCAGGGGTGGTCGCGGTCGAGGTAGTGCCACATCTGGTGGAGAATGCGGTCCGTGTCGAAGAAGACGACCATGAAGAAGTCCCACGGGTCACGCTGCATCAGGTGTAGGGCCGTCCTCGTTCGCAGGTCGAGAAGTTGGTGGCATGCTTTCAGAAAGCCCTCCCTGTGCTTTTCGGAGAAGGTTGCACTGGGGTATATGCTGTAGCGGCCGACTTCTGCTTCCAGCTCGCCCAGGAGTTGTGGAGGATAGGCAAAGTCCCGGGCCGTGTAGGGCGTCATCCAACCACTGATGATAAATCCGTTCACCGGCTCGACAGGATACGACATGGGGACGTTGAGCACTCCCACGCGCTTATTCTCGGCGCTGAGGATGTTCCAGATGGGTTTGCCATCCCGCCGGCGGGCATCGTTGGGGAAAAAGCCGTAGCCGCCATTGCGCCGATAGAGGAAGTCATAGATTCCGGTCTGGCCAGGGTTTTTGCCCGTGATGAAAGATGACCAGGCGGGACCAGAGGTGGGAGGGATAGTTGATCTCAAGGGGCTCACCACGCCCTTGTCTATGATGCTCTTCAAGACTGGTAGCTTCCCCTCCTGAGCCCAGCACCTGATCAGATCCAAGGGCACACCATCCAGGCCAATGACGAGTACTCTAGTCATGCACTCCTCACACACAAATCTATTTTCAGCTTCTCGTCCAGGGCGTCTCTCATCCTCCAATAGAATTATACTTGACTTGGCTGCCTTTGTCCAGTTAGACACGCGGCCCTCAAAACAAAAGGCTCTGGTGAACCGTCCGCCAGAACCTTCTGCTTTGCGATTTGGGGATATGGATTTCTAGCCCCTGCGTTTTCTGACCAGCGCAACTCCCAGGGCGGCTAGCGCCGCCAGCCCCATCCACGGGGCCACCAGCCCCAGCTTGTTAACCGGCACGACGATGCCGCCGACAGGTGGGCAAGCGTCGCCCCGGCCGTCGCCATCGCTGTCTGCCTGGTCTGGGTTGGGGGCGTTAGGGCAGTTGTCGCAGACGTCGCCCAGGCCGTCGCTGTCGGCATCTTCCTGGCCGGGGTTG
>SDBT01000884.1_pt1 | contig 50061 bp, 46 predicted proteins | sample 2277101 | NCBI WGS metagenome assembly SDBT01 (sample SAMN10404973, study PRJNA504765) | marine sediment metagenome | isolation source: marine sediment core GS10_PC15, 103 cmbsf | place: Arctic Ocean: Southern Knipovich Ridge | collected 2010
ATTTGAAATCTGCTTTGTTGTTATTTGGTATGTTATTGTTAGTGGCCTCATCATGAATCCTCTCAAAAATATGGTTCATGATGATATTATCGGCTATCGGCTTGAATTAACCTGAATTATTATAACTCGCAGACTCTGTGGGAAAAGACTTTTTAGTTTCCTCGGAATGGTAGTCTGTCTCTTTTTTGAGTAAAAGTCTCACCATTTTTATCGCAAGTCTCAGGACTATCGGAAGGGATGCTGCAGCCGCAACTGAAGAATGACCGCACACAGCCAATGCCGCAAGACGGTGATGGCCCTGTGTCAGCGTATAAAAATTGCCCTGCCTTTTCACCCTGACAAAGTCCCCTCGACAGCGATAGCCACTAACCCGAATTGATTCGAGCAGTGCAAAGCGGTCCTGCACACGCATTTCTATTGCCCGGCGAACGATTTTTTCATCTGCGTTGCTCAGGTCGCTTTTAAGTTCAATGCCCTCGGTATGATGCAGTTTAGATATTAACCTGCAAAGCGAGCCATTCTGCATTCCACCATCGGTTTTCGGCACAGCATACAATCGGTTTTTAATCAGCCGATTGTAGTACCACTGCTCCATAGCGGCAATTGCCTGCTTTTTTTGGCCTTCCATAAACATCCTGAAGAAACGACAAGGAGGAAAGGATTCGATAGCCTGTCCACCCCAGCCCTCCTGGACAAAAACCGGCCTTGTTTCCAGCCGAATAGCGGAAACAGGAATCTCTTCAAGGTAACTTTGTATGATTTTCTCAAGTATTTCTATAATGAAACGTTTCATAAAAACCTTTTACCGGACCCGCTCAATACATATCATATCATATCTTGGCCCTTTGCCGAGATATGCAACCTTAAAACTATCTCCTATGATACGCCGAATCGTCCCCAAACTGGGACTTAGCATCCATCCACGCTTTGAGGGCCTTATCTCAAGAATTCCCCGGGAATATTTTCTCGTAAAGAAGGATTTCAGCCAGAATAAAGACCTGGACATATAAAACATGGGTTTAGCAAGCGCCAATTCCACAAAAGCCTTACGGCCGATTACAGTTGTCAGAGCCTGCAGGCTTGCAAGTAAATCTGTAATCTCTGTTAAAACGGCGAAACAAAATACGGTGTCAAATCGGCCCAGCTCGGCAATTTCATCTATCGGTTTAACATGGTATTCAATCTCAAGCGCCTCGACCTGGGCAAGAGTTTTTGCCTGTTGAAGTCTGTCTTTATCAATATCAATGCCCACCACTTTCGCTGCTCCCTGCTTTTTTGCCCAAAGGCAATAATAACCGGAATTGCAGCCTATATCCAGAACACTTCTGCCGGAAATCTCCGCTTCGTCCAGGAAAGACAGTCTCTGTTTGCAATCCACCTTGCCCGGAGTTTCCAAGCCGTTACTTAATTGAATTCTCTGGTACCAATGCTGGCTGTGAATCCATTTCTCTATTTCTTCCTTACCGGATAAATTATTTATCACCATAATCAACTATTCCCAATCAACTGGCTCAATGGACATCGTAATATCAGCAATTTACCTTAAACGTTTTCAGAATAAACTCTAAGGAAGCGATATGTGTCAGCAAAGAAGTGTTATCGTGTTTTTTCGATTGATGCTCGTTCCACAGCTGCTCCAACCGTTCCTGCCCAATAATGCTCCTTTTCTTAATATCATTAAAGCTTTTTTCTATGATATCTTTTACCGGTGATTCTCTCCTTATTTCGTTTTTAACATCCATATAGTTTATACTCGGGTCCCCAAAACCGCCAATTACAGAAGCAACCCGTTTTGCCTTCTGAATCTTAATCCGCAGTGCGCTTGCGCCAAGCGGCAGGCCGCAATTTATTTTTACAGGCAGGCTGAACAGTTTCGGAAAAGAACGCATCAGAATGCGTTTGTATATATATTTATTTACCCGATATTTGTTCGGAACGCTCAATATAAACTCTATCCATTTGTTGTCAATAAACGGGGTAACATAATTGTATCCGCTCAGGAAGTAGTGATTGGCCCAGCAGCGTTCTCCCTTGTTGTAGCAGTCCAGTTGTTCGTCATAACTGAATTTGTCTTTGTCTTCCGGGTCCGAGGTTATAAGAGCGGTGAATTCACATAATTGATCATAAGTGGGCTGCTCAAGGCGAAGCTTTTTTGCTTCCCTGATAAAATAATTTTCAATTGCCTCCTGATAGGTCGAACTGGGGTTCCGGGGCAGAAAAGAGCCTGCAAATTCCCCACCCATATAGCCGTTCCAGTATTCAACATTACGGCCAAACTTCTCAACAATAGGCATAAGATGCACAGAGAAAAATAAATTTGCGTTACCATCCGACAGAGCACATATTTTTTCCAGCATCTCGGGCGTAACGATTAATTTGGTCAGGTCCAACTTTGTGTGTTTCGTCCCTAATTGGTCGCAGACTTTATTGCCAATTTCAAAATCATAACTTCCGGAAAGACCGAAAGTATAGGTATTTATGTTTTTGACCTCGGTAAATTCCGACAGGCCTGCTAAAATTGTCCTCGAATCAAAACCACCGCTGACCGCCACCACTATTTGCGAATTTGGTTTATAAAGATTTTCAATAATCTCAAGCCATCTTTTTTTACCTTCCGATATGAGTTCGTCTTCGGTTAAATCCGAATAGGCCTCTTTGTTTATTAAATTCTCGTAGCTGAACTTTTTTATAATCTTCCATTGGCCGTTCTGGACTTCGATTTCCGCACCGCCCGGCAGGCACTGAATCCCTTCGAACAATGTCTCGTTTCCGGGAACAAAGCCTATTTTTAAAAAGATCGCTAAAGCTGAGCGATTAAGCTTTTTTCCCCGTGGTATTTCGGAAATAGAATTATAAATTTCACCTGTTGTATTATCGAAGAAGGTCCGTTTGACACGATGCTTAGATGTCATAACTCTCATTTACTAATTCTCTAAAATGAGAAAACTCTTTTGAATGATGCCAACACCGAATGAAAGGACAATGTCGTCGCGCGAGACCCGGACGGTCAATGAGTGAAAAAGAGCGACAATAATCGCACAGATCGTCGCAACCACGCTGAATACGATAGCTGTTTCTTCTTCGATGCCCGATGCCAGCATCACTACCGCCGCCGTGCCGAAGACAATCACCCACAAACCGACCCACACTCGGATGAATGTTCCCGGTTGCTTATGTTCATAATCATGCAAGAGTGGGTGTCTCCAGATAACAGGATGATTGATAGACACAATTAATCGCTCTGTGGCCATGTATTCAAACATCTTCATTGGGCCTCATCCAGCTGGAAATATCTCCGCCGCCAACAGCAATGCCTGAGCCAATAAGTGCACTGCTTGCATCCAGAATAGTGCTCAGTTTTACGAAACCGGCCAGTTTTCCTGAATCCTTTTGTACCATACTCTCGGCACCATACTTGATTAGGGCCTGCCACGATTGGAAGTTGACAAGTCGGTCCACGACCATTACATATGCCTGGATTAGAGCCAGGACGCCGAGTTGTGAGCGGCCAAGCGCCCGGGCGGCAATTGAAAGTGATATGAAGCCTAAAATTGCTGCGGTGACATTGCCGCTTAAAAGAGTGCCGGCGTTTTTCAACAGATGTCTAAGAATATCATCTTGGAGTAGTCGTATCTTCACGTTTTAACCTCACCAATGATGTCCTATCAGTAACATAGGCGTTTTCTGCATCTACAATGGCTTTCCATACTGCTCGATCGTTTTTACAATATAGTCAGTGACATCGATTTTGTCAGCCAAAAACTTCTCACGTGCCGTCTGGCATTTCTCTTTTGCTTTCTCATCCTTAAGCAAGGCAAGGCTCAGTTCCAGTGCCCGGTCTGTATCTGTCGTTTGGTTCAGCAGGCCATATTCTTCCAGCATGTTGGTGTAGCCCAATTTCAAGGTGTTGACATAAATGGTCGGCACCCCCAGAACCGAAGCTTCCGAAGCAACTGTAGCGCCTTCAGTAACACACAATGAAGCGCAAGCTAACACGTGATGCATCTGATGGACCGGTATATTAAGACGATATAGCTCAAGTTCACCCGGCAGGGTCCCTTCGGACGTTATATACGGCCTGGCATATTCGGCAATTGATTCCACAAAGCGCAGCTTCTTTTCGTCAGCCAGTCCGTGCTGGCCGATGTCGTGGTGGGCGCCCCAGCTTACAAATCGGACTATGCAATACTTCTGCCGTAGGTCAATGCCGAGCGACTTTACGAGTTCGGCATCGGGACTGAAGCGATTGGGATGCAGGTACGCTAATTCATGGACACCGGCGTAAAGATTCTGCTTTTTTTTTGGCGTTTTCAAGTAGCAGTTGGGGCTGTGAATCGCCGTAGCTAACGGCCAGGTTATCATGTGGGCCAGCGTTTGATGTTCGGTGTCGTCCCAGACGACTGATGGTTTGCGCAAAAGCGCGCCCACATGTGAAATAAACACACCGCTGATGCCGGTCAGCACGTCCGGCCGAAAATCCCGACAGAACTTCCATAATCTCATGTCCCGCAGTATCAACTCCCTTAATAGCCCTGTTCTGCCTTTGCCGACTTTGCTCAGGGCCGTAAAAGGTATGCCGAAATTCTCTAATAGCTCAATCGTAACATCTTTTTGACGTGCGGTAACAGCGACGTTATGACCACGATTTTGCAACTCATCTATTGCGTGGCGGAAGAAATGAACATGTGCCGGGTGTATAAGGTCAATCAAAATATTCATTTTATTATGCTCTCGCTCACGGTAAGGTCCACCTTAATTCGTACAACAATTCAGCAAATCACGTACCCGATAGAAATTCAGCCCCAGTTTCGATGAGGCCTTGAGTATGGCTTCGAGGCGAGCGATAGAGATATTGTTTCGTCCCGGCTCGTTGGAGGGCCTGTGTGCATAGAAGACCACAATCTCGTTTTGTTCGGCCGCTCTTTGAAGACTGGCCTGTATGCCTTCGAGTCCCTCCAGAGAATGTCCGTCAATTTTTAGGGAACTAAGTACTCGTCTGTTATCGCCGCACTTGCGATACAGAAGATCTTCATACGGAATCTTGCTGGCTGCCAAGCCATGTGTTGACCTGAGATAGTGAAAGTATATCAAGAGAAATTGGTCGGCCATAATTGGATTCTCTCCACGATTGCCCTTTGGATATGCAAAGCTAAGGGGCGGAAAACCGTAGCCTCCCATAATCTTGATTGCAGGGACTACCTCTTCCTTTATGTATGTACGCATTCCGTCGGCGGAAGAGGCATAATCATTTATGCTCTTGTGTGTTAGGCCGTGACAGCCAATTTCGTGGCCGGCATTTTGCAGGACCTTTAATTTCTTAATTTGCTCGCTGTCTAATTTGTCCCAATTCGTTACGAAAAAAGTTACTTTCGCATCATATTTATCTAACAAATCCAGGATAGAACACCACTCATCTATGGATGCGTCGTCAAAGGTTATCGCAACGCCACCCTCATTAGAAGAACTTCGAGTCTCCTTTAGACCGGCCGCGACTTCACCTGACGATTGAGATTCATAAACCTGTTCTTCTCCGCAGGAAGCGCACAATAAGCACATTAGCAAGGCTATGCCTGCGCACAAAATATATTTTGCAAAGAATCTTACGCTCAACTTTAGTAATCCCTAAGCAGTTTTCGGCTTACACACTTCGTATTGCAAATTCGGACGTATTGAACGGTCAAAATCCTCATTTTATATTTCCTAAATGGCTCGCAATTTTTTCGCTGTTCGGCCTCTTAATAACGCCTTTTTCCGTAATTATGGCCGTTATATTTTGCGCATCCGTAACATCAAAGGCCGGGTTATAAGTATCGGCACCTTCAGGTGCAATCTTTACACCGCCAAACGATGCGACCTCGTCACCGGCCCTTTGTTCAATAGGTATATCGTCGCCCGTTTTTATGCTCACATCAAACGTGCTTGTCGGTGCGGCCATATAAAAAGGTATGTTGTGCTCTTTGGCTAAGATGCTCAGGCTGTAAGTGCCGATTTTGTTCGCCGTATCACCGTTTGCCGCTATTCGGTCGGCCCCTGTTATCACAGCATTGATTCTGCCCTGCCTCATCAGCGCGCCGGCCATATTGTCGCAGATTAACGTCGCATCGACACCAGCCTGTGTCAATTCCCACATTGTAAGGCGGGCACCTTGCAGCAGTGGGCGAGTCTCATCAACATAAACCTTAAATTTCTTTCCTTTTCCGTGAGCTTCATACAAAACCGAAAGGGCCGTTCCCCGACCGGCTGTTGCCAGAGCACCCGCGTTACAATGTGTCAAAATACCGCTGCCGGCCTTTATGAACTTCTCACCGTTTTCGCCTATCCGCTTGCACATTTGTTTATCTTCATCACATATCGCACGAGCCTCACGAAGCAGCGCCTCACGTAAGGACTTAAGGTCTGCTTCACTTTTTTCAGCGACATACTCCTGCGCACACACCTTCATCCTGTTCAGCGACCAGAACAAATTCACCGCTGTCGGCCTTGCTGTCCCAAGATAATCAACTGATTTTTCAAGCCGGCACAGAGCTTTTGATAAGTCAGCACTTTCTCCCGCCTTTTGCATGGCCAGACAGATTCCAAACGCCGCTGCAACACCAATCGCAGGCGCTCCTCTCACAGCCAATGTCTTTATAGCATCGTAAAGCTGTTCTGTAGTCTCACACTGGAGCATCTCGAACTGCGCAGGCAGCCTCCGCTGATCGATAACCTCCAGATAACCATCCATATCCCCCACCCATCTGAGCGTCTCGAATACCATTGTCTATTCCCATGTACTCGGCGAACACAGAGTTAAGCTCGCCTCTTTTTCTTTTCTGCCTTTAATTTTTCTTTCAAGTACTTGGCTGTATAGCTGCTATTAACCTTAACAATCTCTTCGGGCGCCCCCGTGGCTATTACCTCGCCGCCGGCGTCACCGCCCTCGGGGCCAAGGTCTATTATATAGTCCGCCATCTTGATAACATCAAGATTATGCTCGATTACCACCACCGTATTGCCAAGGTCGCACAACCGCCGCAGCACATTGAGCAGGTTATGAATGTCGGCAAAATGCAGCCCCGTCGTCGGCTCGTCAAGCAGATACAATGTATGCCCCGTAGAAGGTTTGCCTAATTCCGATGCCAATTTGACCCGCTGGGCCTCACCGCCCGACAATGTCGTCGAAGACTGCCCTAACGTCATATATCCCAAGCCAACATCGTACAAGGCCTTGAGCAGCCGGGAAATCTTCGGGAAGTTTGCAAAGAACTCGCGGGCGTCCTCAATTCGCATATCGAGAACGTCGGCAACGTTCTTGCCCTTATATGTAATCTGAAGCGTCTCCGGGTTATACCTTTTGCCCTTACATTCCTGGCACGTCACGAAAACATCCGGCAGAAAGTGCATCTCAATCTTCTTCGTCCCCTGGCCCCGGCAGTGCTCACACCGACCGCCTTTAACATTGAAGCTGAACCTGCCCGGCTTGTACCCGCGAATCTTCGCCTCCCGCGTCATCGCGAACAACTGCCTTATCAAATCGAATACTCCCGTGTAGGTGGCCGGATTGCTGCGCGGCGTCCTGCCAATCGGCGACTGGTCAATCTCAATCACCTTGTCAATATGCGACACGCCCAATACCGTTTTGTGCTTGCCGGGTTTTTCACGCGAACTATACAACCTGCGCCTGAGACTTTTTAGCAGAATCTCGGTAATAAGCGTGCTCTTTCCGGAGCCGGAAACACCCGTCACGCACGTGAACACACCCACCGGAAATTTCACGTTAATATCTTTTAGATTGTTTTCGCAGGCCTGCTTAACCTCTATGCAGCGCCTCAGGCTGTACTTGCGCCGGTTCGCCGGCAGTTCAATACGGCTCTTACCGCTTAGATACCTGCCTGTTACCGAGTCGGAACAGGAACGAACCTGCTCAACCGTACCGGCAACAACAACTTCACCTCCGTATGCCCCCGCCGCCGGGCCGATATCGATAATATGGTCGGCGTGGTTAATTATGTCCTCATCATGCTCGACCACGATTACCGTGTTGCCTATATCTCTGAGCCTTTGCAGGATTCTAAGCAGCCGGTTGTTGTCGCGTCTGTGCAATCCGATGGTAGGCTCATCGAGCACGTAACAGCACCCGACCAGACCGCTGCCGACCTGGGTGGCTAAGCGAATCCGCTGCGCCTCCCCGCCGGCGAGGGTCCTGCTGGCCCGGTCAAGTGTCAGATAACCTAATCCGACATCAATCATGAACTTGAGTCTGGCCTTTATCTCCTTGAGAGGCTGAGTCGCAATAAGGGTTCTTTCCTCGTCAAGTTTGAGGCGACTGAAGAACCGCTGCGCCTTTTCGATATTCATCTCGGTTATTTGGCTGATACTTTTTCCACCAACTTTAACAGCAACAGCTTCCGGCCGAAGGCGGGCACCACCGCACGCCCGACACGGCTGCTCCGACAGATAACTGTGCAGCCTGGCCTTGACATATTCGCTGGTCGTCTTCCGCCATCGCCGGTCCAGGTTCGGTATGACTCCCTCGAACCTCACACCGTAGCTTCGCTCATCCGAATCCGTTGTGCCGTAAAGCAGAATCTTCTTGATTTTGGCGCCTATCCTTGAAAACGGTATGGACTTGCTGATGCCGAAGTTTCTGCAGAACCTCTTAACCAGCCTGTTGTAATAAATGTTCATGCGCTTGCCGCCCTTGCGCCACGCATCGATTGCACCATTTTCCAGCGACACGCTTTTGTCGGGCACAATAAGGTCGGCGTCAAACTCCAGGATTGTGCCTAAGCCGTCGCAGCTCCGGCAGGCGCCGTATGGGCTGTTAAAGCTGAACAGCCTCGGTGAAAGCTCCTCCAACGAGGCGGTCGGGTGTTTGTTGCAGGCGAACTTCTCACTATAAACAACGTCTCTCCACCGACCTTCGACCCCGCCCGCCTTGTCGTCTTTGGACTCCTGCACCATCACGCAGACCACTCCATCACCGATCTCAAGCGCCGTCTCCACCGAATCAGCCAACCGAATACGAATCGAGTCCTTGATTATCAGCCTGTCAACAACGGCGAAGATATCGTGCTTCTTGTTCTTGTCCAGAGCGGGCACGTTCTTAATGTCATAAATCACCCCTTCAACGCGGACCCGCACAAATCCCTCACGCTGAACGCCCGCGAAGACCTCTCTGTGCTCGCCCTTTTGTCCGCGCACGAGCGGTGCGCATATCTGAATCTTCGTGCCTTGGGGCCGGTCGAGAACCGAATCAACGATTTGCGAAGAGTGCTGACTACTTATAGGTTTGCCGCAGACCCAGCAGTGCGGCTGACCCACCCGCGCGAATAGCAGCCTGCAGTAGTCGTAAATCTCCGTTGTAGTCGCGACCGTCGAGCGAGGGTTTCCGCCGGCGCTTCTCTGCTCAATGGCAATCGTCGGAGGCAGACCCTCGATGTGCTCGACGTGCGGCTTTTGCATCTGCTCCAGAAACTGTCTCGCGTATGCGCTTAGCGACTCGACGTACTTGCGCTTACCCTCGGCATATATCGTGTCAAATGCCAGAGAGCTCTTACCAGAACCGCTTATGCCGGTTATCACCACCAGCTTATCGCGAGGAATGCTGACGTCGATACCCTTCAGGTTGTGCTCACTGGCACCGGTTATCGTTATAGCCTTTTGCACCTGCCGTACGCCTCACAAACGTCGGTTACTTGCACTATGCACCCTGCGAACCGCGCGCAGACCCAAGTTTACTATTTTACCACAACCTGCCAAAATGGTAAAATGCTTTATCATCGATATTTTTTTGAGCCGTCATGAACGTAAAGCACTTACATAATTGGAATTTGTCGTACGACCGTGCCAGGGCCGTCCAGACCGCCCTGGCCGCGAAGGTGCGGTTCGTCGGCCTGAAAAAATCGCCCCGCCTGATAGCCGGCCTTGACTGCGCCTTCAGTAAAGATAGCCAAAGAATCTGCGCTGCCATTATCGTCCTGAAATTCGGCACATTTGAGGTTGTCGAAACCATAAGCGCCGTTGCCAAAGTCGCCTTTCCTTATATTCCCGGCCTGCTCTCATTTCGAGAGGCTCCCGTCTGCATCAAGGCGGCTAAGAAGCTCGAGACCAGCCCCGATATATTCTTAATTGACGGCCAGGGCATCGCCCATCCGCGCAGGCTCGGCCTGGCTGCTCATCTGGGCCTTGTGTTTGACAGGCCCACCATCGGCTGTGCAAAAAGCAGACTCACGGGTTCATTCGATGAGGTAGGGCTTCAAAAGGGAGATTGTTCTCTATTGACAGATAAAAGCGAGACCATCGGGGCCGTGGTAAGAACGCGGACCAATGTAAAGCCGCTGTTTGTGTCGGTCGGCAACAGGTGCATGCTGAAAGATGCGATAAGAATAACCTTGGCCTGTGCCGTCAAGTATCGCCTGCCCGAGCCGACCCGCCTCGCCCACCAGATGGTGAGCAAGCTGAGGCTGGAAATCTGAGGTTCCCCGGAACCGGCTTTAGGCCGTTCGTAATGACGGCAAGGCCAAAGGTTTAACGTGTGAGTATTTGCCATTTGGTGCCATTTGTAGTATCATAATTCCTGAAAAAGTGAAAATCTCGCAACGGTTGGCTGTGAGGAACAACCGCAAACAAGGATGAGGATGATTTTGAAGGGCCTTATATGAAAATCCCATTTTGGCTGTATTTTTTGATAATCGGTCTGCTCTACCTGCTCTATCTACTCCTCACACCGCTGTTGTTAAGATGAAGGTCCGGGCAGGATGGGCAAATCGCCTGCCTTGAATTAGCCTTTAGCCCTGAGCGACCGCAGGGAGTCGAACGGGGAAAGCCGAAGAGTTGGGGCGGGACTCTCAAACTACCACAAAGCAATAGAAAATAGTCAATAGTAAATTGAAAATCCCCTCAGTCCCATTTGTGTTTTTTTATGGCGGTGAGGATTTTTTCGGCGCATTCCATTGCGGCAAGGCCTTCTTCTGCGGTAACCTCTGGCTGAGCGTCTTTTTCGGCGACGGCCCTTAAGAATGCCTCCTGCTCCAGGCGCAAAGGTTCTGCATCTTCAATATCGAGCTGTTCGATGTGCAAAAGATCGGGCCAATTGACCTCGGAAAAATCGAAATCGCCGGCCTGCTGGTGCTCCTTTATCCATTTAACAACATCGACATTCGGAGCGGACTTTATAACAACACCCTCTTTTTTGAGATAATCAAGACTCAAATACGCCTGGCGACTGAAAACCCGCACCTTTCTTTCCGTTTTTAGCGCAAGTCTCGATGCAGTTACATTTGCGATACAGCCGTTGTCGAACACAATCCGGGCGTTGCAGATATCCTCGTGCTCACCGATAACGTTCACACCTACCGCGTCAATCTTCTTTATGCCGCTTGCCGCCAGAGACAGGATAATATCGATATCGTGAATCATCACGTCCATCACCACGCCGATATCCGTCGAGCGAAATGGATACGGGCTTATTCTGTGGGCCTCGATAAACTTCGGCTCGATATTGAGCCGCTTCATCGCCTGCACAACCGGATTGCACCTTTCCGAATGGCCAACCGCCACGACCGTATTGTGCTTTTTGGCAAGAGCGACGATTTCTCTTCCCTCCTGGATGTTTGTCGCCAATGGTTTTTCTATCATCACGGCGATATTGTTCTCGATGAACGTCCTTGCCAGGTTGCAATGATGAATCGTCGGCGCTGAAATCGTAACCGCATCGACCTTGCCGATTAAAGGCTCACAATCAGTAAACGGTTGGCAATTGTATTGGCCGGCGAGTTTTTCGGCGTGCTCCTTTTGCGTATCGACCACGCCGACCAACTCACAGCCGGCGAGTTCGCTGTAAACCTTGGCGTGTATCGCACCCATCTTGCCGGCGCCGACAACAGCAGTGCGGATTTTAGTCATTGTCGCTGTCTCCACCGTGGCTTTGGTTTCTGAATATCTCCAGATATCTGCCGAATCTGTGCTCGCTGCTTCTGATTATCGCATCGACCATGGCGCGGACGTTCTCGTCGAGGCCGTCTTGGGCCGCCAGGGCCTTTACCCTCTCAAGAAGCACCCCGTTATCATCGCGATAAATCTTCTTGAAAGCCTCGGTAACCTTTTCCTGTTGTGTCTCGGTAAGTCCCGCTCTTTCCAGGCCCCTCTTGTTTACGCTCCTTATTTCGGGCGGATAGTGTCCGCTGACGATAACGAACGGCGGCACATCGTGATTTATCCCCGCAAAGCCCGTCGCGTAGCACCACTTGCCGAACGTTACGAACTGGTGCACCGCCACCATGCCGCTAAGCCATACGCCCGCCTCCAGCTTGCAATGACCGCTGATTTGCGAATAGTTGCTTATCACGATCTTATCTTCAAGTGTGCAGTCATGGCCGAGGTGCACGCCGACCATCAGCATATTGTCATTGCCGACTTTCGTTGACTCGCCCGGGTGCATGCTCGGATGGATTGTTACCTGCTCACGAATAGTGTTATTATCGCCTATCTGAAGGCCCCCGATTTTCATGCCCGGATCCAGACCCAATAACTGTGGCGGCCGGCCTATCACGCAGTTGGAATACAACTGGTTACCACTGCCAATTTTTACGTCAGTCCCTATCACAACGTTGGCGTCAAGTATGGTGCCGGCACCGATTGATGCTCCGGCGTCGATAACACAGTTGGGACCGACAACCACCTCATCGGCCAACTTCACCGTTTTGTCTATCACCGCACTGGGGTGTACTTTGGTCTTCATAAACCTCTTTTACCTCCCGTCTTCTGACTTCTGCTGAGCGCAGCGAAGTCCCGGCGCGCCGGGAACTTCTGCATTGCCGACTATCGAACCGTTTCATCATCAACGAGCATAAACTTAAGCTGTGCCTCGGCAACCACGCTATCGCCTACCTTTGCCGTGCAATTGCACCATGCGCTGTTGCTTCGCGTCCTAACCGTCTCGGAAATAAGGACCAACTGGTCGCCGGGAACAACCGACTTTCGTACTTTGACATTATTCATCGTAAGCAGCACCGCAAGCTTACCGGTGTGCTCGAGTTTCTGGGCGAAAAGCAGTCCCGACACCTGCGCCAGCGCCTCTATTATCAACACGCCGGGCATAATAGGAGTGCCGGGAAAATGGCCCTGAAAAAACTGCTCATTAAACGTTACGTTCTTAATACCCTTTATCTTTCTGTCGCCCTCTATCTCAAGGACCTTATCGACCATCAGGAACGGGTACCGGTGCGGCAGAATCTTCTGAATCCTGCGAATATCAAGTACCGCCTCTGTTCCGAGAATCGCCGTCCGGTCGGCTTGCTGCGCCATCTTAACAAGCCGTCTGACAAGGGCCTGATTTAAGGAATGGCCGCTTTTGTACGCCACAATCCGCCCTGTAACCGGCCTGCCTGCAAGCATCAGGTCGCCTATCAGATCCACCACCTTGTGCCTGACGCACTCATCACTGAACCTGTAGCTGTTCTTGATTGGGCCGTCCGAACTTATCACGAGAATGTCGCGCGGAGTCAGGTGAGCACCAATTCCATGGGCCTTCATTTGCCGTGCCTCTGCCTCCAGCGCAAAAGTCCGCGTCGCAGCGAGATTCTTCTCGAAATGCGCGGTTGTAACCTCACATGTGTACAGTTGTCTTCCGATTCCGGTATGCTGCGTGTAATCCAGGTCGTACGTGATGCTCAATTTGTCACTGTCGTAGGGCAGGGCGTAGATGGATTTATCACCTTCGGCAATGCTGACGGATTCGCTGATAGCAATCGTTTTGCATTCGGCCTGCTGTTCGACAATGCCGGCCTTCTTCAGCACCTTGAAGTACTCCTCGCTGCTGCCGTCAAAGCCGGGAAGCTCCTGACCATCCACTTCTATGGTGATGTTGTCTATCTGAAGCGCACTTAATGCGGCCAGACAGTGCTCAGGGGTCTCTATGCTCACCGACCCCTTTTTCAGCGCGCTGCGGCGGTCCCTCTGGGCAACGTTAGCAATCGAGGCGGGAATCCTTACAGGTTCAGCCAAATCCGAGCGAACAAAGACCACGCCCGTGTCGATTTCGGCCGGGCGAAACACAACCTTTACGTCCTCACCGGCAAATAAACCCTTGCCCGCCAGTCTCACCTCACTGCTTATTGTCTTCTGAAGCCTCAAGTTTATTCACTCTCCTGATGACGTCTTTCAACTGCTGGGCCATCTCCGGCAGGCGTTTTTTCAGCGCCCAAATCTGAAGTTCTTTTCGCGCGTCAATTGCCGGCATACCCAACACCTGCTGTCCGGCTGCGATATTACTTATCACACCGGAATCTGCGCCGATAACGGCGCCGCCGCCGATTTCTATATGGTCCGCTATACCAGCCTGACCTGCCAGCACAACTCCGTTGCCTAACCGGCAACTCCCGGAAATGCCTACCTGCCCGGCTATCAAACAGCACTTGCCTATCACAACGTTGTGAGCAATATGCACAAGGTTATCTGTCTTCGTGCCCGCACCTATTACGGTATTGCCGAATTTCGCCCTGTCAACACAGTTATTGGCCCCAATCTCAACACAGTCTTCAATCACTACCCCGCCGTTATGCGGTATCAGCCTCGGTTGACCATCAATAAGATAATAACCGAAGCCGACAGAGCCGATCGTGGCATTAGCCTGGATTATGCAATTGTTGCCGACCCTGCAGTTGTGATAAACCACCACATTGCCGTCGAGTCGGCAGTTTTCGCCGATAGTGCTGTTCTCACCAATTACGCATCCGGCGCCGATGATGCTGCCCGCCCCGATTGCGGCTCCATAACTGATATATGCTGCCGGGCCGATAGCAACATTCTCACCGATTGTAGCAGTTTTTTCCACCACAGCCGTCAAGTGAACACCACCCGCTGGTGTCAATTTTGGGGCGAACAGATTCAACGCCGTTACCAGGGCCCCTTCCACGCTGTCAACGACTAATTGCGCAACCGCAACGTTTTCAATCTTTTCGCCGACGATTACAGCCGCCGCCTTTGACTCGGCGACTTTTCCGACGTGTTTGTCCGCGGTAATAAAGCTCAGATGCTCCGGTCCGGCCTGCTCGATAGAATTAACGCCACTAATCGTTGCACTACCGCTGCCCACGAGCCGCGCACCTATGTGCTCTGCAATCTCGGCAATTGTCAAGATGGTTTCTTTAGCCTGTTTCGCCATTACCTCCCTCTTGGCTTTTACTTCACTGATGCGTTTCTGTACGTGTGCCATTTCCCGGCTATTTTTCCTTGTCCAGAACCGCCAGTACCTCATTGGTGATGTCCATATGTTCGGCGTTATACAAAACCTTACTTGTCTGTATCACCAGCGTCAACTCACGTAAACTGGTCGAGGGAAACTGAAACTCTTCCTTTACAATCACGAGGTCCACCCCTTTGTCTTTCGCCACGCTCGCAACCGCCGCGATAATATCCTGATACAACTGCTCAATCTGCTGCTGCTGCTGCAGCGAGAACTTCTGCTGATAGAACTTGTCCTTTGCCTCGAGTATCGCCTGCTTCTCTGTCCCCTCGCGCATAAGCTTCAAATAGTCGCTGCTGCCGACCTTCCGCGTTGCCATGTCCGCCTCTATCGCCCCAAGTTCTTTGGACAGCTTCTCAAGTTCCATCCTAACCTTCTCCCCCTCAGCCCTGGCCTTGGCCTCCCACTGAGCGTTCTTCTTCGTGTTTTCAAGAATCCTGCGCACACTCACCACCGCAATCCGTGCAGGCGCTATTTCCTCCTTCGCCTTGGCCCAGCCTTGTTCGTACCCTACGCTGAGCGAGATTACCGCCGCTGCTAATATCCCGATAATAATATTTCTTGCTTTCATAGCTTATCCTTTCATGTTTTCGCTTTTATCAAACTAAAATCAGAACAAGGCTCCCACCGAAAAACTGAATATCCGTGTCTCATCTTCGTCATCCTTCATAAACGGCGTTGCCAGTTCGAATCTCATAGGCACCGGTCCAAACCACTGTGGAATCAGTATCTGAAGGCCCACACCCACCGAAGCCCTGACGCCGCCGGAATCTATCGTACCCGCATCAACGAAAAACAATGCGGAAATCACCTCCTCCGTAAGCGGCACTGCCACCTCGGCATTGGCGAGCAAAATCCAGTCGCTGCCTATCGGGTCCTTTCGCTCCGGGTTGACAACACCTGGCCCCGATTGCAAACCTCTTGTGCTGACGCCGCGGTAGTCAAATCCTCGCAACGAGCCTGTGCCGCCGGCATAAAACTTCTCAAAAGGCGGGGCGTCGCCCACTACCGTCGCTCCATGCAGTTTCACCTCAAGGATAGTCTTTCGGTCCGCCAAATCCTGGTAAAGAGTCCTGTACCATCGCTGTGTGCCGCTGAGTATCCCGAAGGTATGGTCGCCGCCCACCTGTTCATAGCCTGCGTTAAAATGATAACCACTGCTCGGATTGAACCTGCTGTCGGTCGTGTCTTTACGAACGTAAAGCCTTGCACCGAACAAATCGTTTTCACCTTTGACGTCCCTGATTTCTTTGGGTGCATCGCTGTCAAGACTGGCAACATCGACTGTTTCAGCCCTGAAAGAAATCCCACGCCGCCACTTGTCCTTGTATCTTTTTTCAAATCCCAAATATCCTTTCAGCCTCTCTTCGTCGTATGCCTCCCTGCGCCTCTCAAAGCTCGAGCCCACCAGGTCAAGCGATACGGGCTTGTCAAACAGATATGGCTCCGTAAAGCTGACCGAAAACATGTCCTGTACGGTACCGGGCTCCAGCGCGATTCGCAGCCGCTGACCCGCTCCCTTAAACGCTCTGCCCCTAATCAACTCTCCAAAACTCTCCGGCCAATCGGTGATGTCAAAGTTCCGCTGGTCGAACACCAGGTGTCCTATCAAACCGCTGTCACTGGCAACGCCTGCACCTAACATCACAGAACCGGTCTGCCCTTCGATAATGTTGACATGGGCGTCTCGCCGGCCCCGCCGGGTACCGGCCGACTTAATAAATATTGATTCGGTCAGAACTTGTCTCTTTACCGTTTTCTCCAGCTCACCGGTCCCGTCACCGCGGGCAATATCAGCATTAAACCATTGACCGGGTGCAAAGCCCTCCTCATCCAAAATCCTCCGTATCACCTTGTCATGAGTCGACTCGTTGCCCGTGATTATGACCTGCCCAATCCTGAATTGTTCGCCCTCGGTAATTTCAAATTCCGCTGTTACCTTCCCAGGGCCTGTGAACGAGCGCTTATGCTGCACTTGCGCGTCAACGAAGCCGTGCTCCAGGTAACGACTGAGAATGTGCCTGCCGTCGAAATCACCTCTTTCTTTGCTGTAAAATCCTCCGACATGCAGCTTCATGCCTTCAGTCAGCCGCTCATCGTCAAAGAATTCGTTGCCGCTGATAATAATTTGCTCAATCGTATAGACCGGCCCTTCCTCGATTGAGAACCCAACATAGGCAAGCTTGTTGTCTTCGCTGAATCTTGAACTCACGTCTATCCTGGTATCGAGAAACCCTTTCTTCTGATAAACACCCTGAAGCTTTGCGAGGTCTTCCGAGATTACCTGCTGGTCGTAATAGACCGGCCAGAAAAAAAACTTACGCGTTCGCATTTTAATCGCTTTTTTCAGCTCTTTGCTCTGGAGGGATTCATTGCCCTCAAATTTGATCTGTTTGACCTTTACTCTCGGCCCTTCTTTAATGTCGTAAACCACCTGGCCCTGGGCAAGCCTGGCTTCATCGAGGCTTACCTCGACAAACGCGTGACCCCTTTTGCGATACAATTCGACCATCCGTCCGACTCCATCTCTGGCAAGAAACACATCGAGGTAATCGCCCTTCTTAAAGGCCGGCTCCTTTGCCAGTTTGCCCGAACTTATCTGCTTATTACCCTTAAAGGCCAGTAGCCTGACGAGGTTCTTTTCGACGACCACAAATGTCAGTTTGACCTGATTTTCCACAACCTCGGTGTTGTAGTATGCGTATTCCACTCCGTCAAGCTTGGCGATTCTCCGGGCGTCTTCCGTCGCCAAGGCCGCGTCAAACGACTGGCCCTCTCTCGCGCGAACGGTCACCAAAATCTTATCCGTGGTTATCGTAACATTGCCCTGCGTCTCTATACTGCCTATACGCAAGCCCTCCCCGGCAGAAGCTGCGCCCGTATCTTGCGCCCGGCAGAAGCCGGCCCCAACTGAGAGAATAATCATAAAAGTAAACCAAATGCTTAATCCGCGGCGCAAAGGCATAAGCGGTCCGCCATTCTTATGCTCTTGTGCCCTTGTGCCCTTATGCTCCTGGATACGTGCAACCATTTCGACTCCTAAAATGGAACTTCTGTACGTGTATCCTGAACGTAGACTTTTCTGTCTTGTACGTGAGAAAGATTCTCGAAGCGAGTGAACCGGGCATCGAAATACAGTTTCACGGTCCCGGTTGGGCCATTTCGCTGCTTCGCAATTATGATCTCGGCACTATTTCTATCCGAGTCCTCCCGCTCTCCGCCTCCCTCCCGTATAGTCGTTCCCGCCTGAATACTCTCCCCAACTTCCCTGTTTACTTCTTGTTTGTAGTAGTCTTCACGGTGCAGAAGCATGACGACGTCGGCGTCCTGCTCAATACTGCCGCTTTCACGCAAATCACTCATCCTCGGCCTGTGCCCCTCCCTGTGTTCTGGAGACCGGTTTAATTGACTTAGCACTACTACCGGAATATCTAATTCCTTGGCCAAACCCTTCATGTATCTTGACATTGTGCTGACTTCCTGCTGGCGGGACTCAACTCGCACACCCAGATGCATCAATTGTAGATAATCAACGAAAACACATTGTATATCGTACTGACTTTTGAGCCGTCGGCACTTCGCCCGAATCATAAGCGGTGTGAGACCCGGGGTATCGTCAATATAAACAGGTTTCTCAAAAAGCTCTCCGCACGCATGCTGGAGTCCCTCGAACTCATCCTCATCGATTATTCCTTTTCGAACTCTTTGCAGTTCGACCCTGGCATGGCTACACAAAAACCTCTCTGATAGCTGCTGGTTGTTCATCTCCAGCGAGAAGAACGCCACGGGAACGTCCCTGTCCACGCCAATGTGCTCGGCAATATTCAAAGCAAGGCTGGTCTTACCCATACTGGGCCTGCCGGCAATGATTATCATATCACCCTTTTGCAGCCCACAGAGCTGGTCGTCAAGTTCATAGTAACCGGTGGGAAGACCTGTTATAATACCTAACGGGTCGTCCGACCTTCGTGCCTCAATTTTCTCGAAGGCCTCTTTAAGAAGATCCTGCAACTGAACCGCGACACCGCTCATCCTTTTTTCTGCAAGGGCAAAAATCTTCCGTTCAGCCTCATCGAGCTTCTCACCAACTTCACCACCTTCATCATAAGCAGTGTTAAGGATTTCATTCCCCGCAAGCACTAACCTCCGCAGCAAAGCTTTGTCCTTGACGATCTCGATATAGTACTCGACATTTGCCACTGCCGGCACCGAGTCCGTCACCCTTACTAAATATTCAACGCCTCCGACGGCTTTCAGTTTCTTACGCTTCTTCAGTTCGTCACGAACAAGCACCATGTCAAAATCTCTCTTGTCTTCGTATAGTGTTACCAGTGCCTCGAATATTATCTGGTGCTCCGGGCGATAGAAAGAGTCCGCGTTTAACTGTTGCACAACCTGTCCGATGCAGACGGGGTCGAGCATCATCGAGCCCAAAACCGCAGCTTCCGCCTCTAACGATTCGGGCATTGTCCGACCCGCCGTCTCCACGCCGCTGCCGGGTTCGGGACGCTGCTGGCCGCTATTCTTCTTTGTCTTCACTGACTGATTCAATTGACTCATCCTGAGATACCACGATTACATTGATATTCGCAGTCAAATCCGGCGCTATCTTCAGAGTAACCTCGTGTGTGCCCACCTCCTTGATGTGCTCGCTCAATTGCACCATTTCATCAGCTATCTCAAAACCCTGCTCACGCAGATTGACCGCAATATCACGCTCGGTTACTGAACCGAACAGATGTCCTAATTCATTGGCCCTTGCCGCCAAAACAGCCTCCGCACCTTCGACTGCCTCCGCTGCGCGCCCTAATTGCTCACCCGCAAGCTTCCTTTCCTCGGCATGCTTGGCCTTCGCCTCGGCCAGAGCCTTTATGTTCGCTTCGCTGGGCTCAGTGGCTATCGCCTGGGGCAAAAGGTAATTCCTCGCGTAGCCGTCTTTGACCTCTACTACATCTCCGAGGAAGCCCAGATCCTCCACGTCTTCACAAAGTAAAACCTTCATAACCTATCTCCATCCACCAATCATCAACTTGTAAACGGCAACAACGCCATGAAGCGCGCCCGCTTGATGGCTGTCTTTACCTTCCTCTGGCACGATGCACAATTACCACTGCGCTTACGAGAGAATATTTTCCCTCGATTCGTCAACAGCTTTTGCAGCACGTCCACGTCCTTATAGTCAATATACCGCCTGCCTTCCCGGCAAAACCGACATTGTGTCTGCTCACGTATCCCTGTCGCAGGCCTTCTTCTCCTCCTGGTTGCCGTTCTATCTCTCATTACAGTTCTTGCCATACTACACTACCTCAACATAACACAACTCAAAAAGGTATATCGTCGTCAGATGCAGACGGCACCTGCGAATCCGCATCCGAACGACTCTCACCAGCCGAAGTACCACCTTCGTAACCGGCCCCGCCTCCACCGGAGCCGATAAACTGAAACCGCTCGACGGTAACCCTCAACTTGCTGCGCTTTGAACCGTCCTGCGCCTGCCAACTGTCAAAGGTCAGCCTGCCCTCGACAAGCAAAGGCCGCCCCTTTTGACAATACTTGTTGATGTTCTCAGCACTCCTTCCAAAAGCCCTGCAGTCCACAAAGCACGTCTCTTCCCGGGCGCTTCCGTCCTGACTCGTCCACTTGCGATTCATCGCCAGACCGAAGTCCACCACCGCCGTCTGGTTGGGCGTATAAGACAGTTGCGGATCACGTGTTAAATTGCCCAACAATATAACTTTATTATAATTGGCCATGCTAATCTTCCTTTTTTATTCTCAATGTCTCCGCTTGTTATGCTGCTACCGTTATTCCTTTGCCTGGCCGGACTCCGGCGGCGTCCCTTTCGAATCCTGAGCCGATTTCCGCCTGCCTCGAGGGCTCCTGGAACTTTCTCGTGCTGCTTTGGCTTTTGCTCGTTCAGGCTTTTGCGATTCAGCCTCTTTCGAAGCTCCGGCTCTGCCCCTTCTTTTCGCCTTCGCCGCAGGGTCCTTTACCGCCTTTGTTTCCGCCCTTGCCCCTGCCGGTTTGGTCGCCCCAGTCGCCACATCAGGTCTTTCAGTTGTCCCCGCCGGAGGGGCCTTTTCCATGTCTTCGGCGCTCATCTTGTCCGTGCGAATAATCAGCATACGCATAATCTGCTCGGAAAGCTGAACTGACCTCTCAATCGCCCCAATCTTGGCCGGGTCGCCTCGGAAGTACGTAAGTATATACGTCCCCCTGCTTTTGCCATCAATATCATACGCCAGCCTCCGCTCGTCCCATTTCTTTGCCGACACTATCTCGGCATCACCTCTGGCCAATGTTTTCTCAATGACATTGTTTATACCGTTCCAATCTGCGGTTGCTTCGCCCGAATCGACCAAAAACAACCCTTCATATAATTTCTTGACGATAGTACTCAAACGAATACCTCCCTTAGACTAAAACTCTGAATTCCACAAAAAGTTACCTCAATATCAAATCATCCGTCATTCATTTTGAACGTTAAACTTATTCATCGCTGCTTCGGCGCCCTCCCTCACCCAGCAAATCACCGCCCGCTGCGACCTTTCCACTGCTTCAGCTATCAGTTGCCTCTCTTGGTCGGCGGGCCTGCCCAACACATAATCCGCGGCATCCTGCTCTGCGCTTTGGCCGATACCCACACGCACACGGGCAAATTCATTGCTGCCTAAGCTGGCGATAATATCCTGAAGACCATTATGGCCGCCCGACGACCCCTTCGCCCGGATGCGTATCCTGCCCGGCTCAAGGGCCATATCATCCGTTACAACAATAACATCTTCAAGCGACAACTTGTAAAACCCCGTCGCCGTCGCCACAACGTGCCCGCTGCGGTTCATATACTGCTGCGGCTTGAGCAGTATCAGCGTCTTCTCATCAAGACTGCATTGGCAAAACAGCCCGCCGAACTTCTTTTTCTTTACATCTACTCCCAACTGACGGGCCAAACTATCGATTACATCGAAGCCGGCGTTATGCCGCGTCCCGACATATTTTGTGCCGGGGTTGCCCAATCCTACTACCATCTTAATCTCGCCTCTACCACAGCGAGTATCCGTCCGGCCTTGTGCGTCAGGGGCAATCCTTGCCCAAAGATGTCCCAAAAAACCTGACGTCAAAATTTGTAACACCCGGCACGAAACAAACCGCTATTTAGACTCACCTTCGCCTTCGCCTTCAACTTTCTCGGTAATAACCTCAGGAGCTACCGGCATCTCTTCTTCAAGCTCTTCTGTGCTCTTGGCCGCCGCAACAAGATGACACATCAGCACTAACGTCTCAGGGTCGGTCGCCAGCTTCATCCCTTCCGGAAGCTCTACATCACCCGCATGAATGGCGTCGCCGACACCTAACTCCTTAACTGAAACCGGAATAACTTCCGGAATATCGCTCGCCTTGCACTCAATTTCAAGATGGTCAAGGTGCTCATCCACAATGCCGCCCTCATGGGTCCCCTTGGCCGTGCCCTTTAACTCAATCGGAACCGTCACCTTGACCATTTCGGCCAGATCGACACGAACCAGGTCCACGTGGATAATGTCCTTGCCGAGATGGTCGTACTGCAGGTCTTTAATCAGCAGCGTTTCCAGGGTCTTGCCTATTTTGACTCCGAACAGCCGATGACCATGGTGCAACATCTCCGCAAAATTATGCAAATCCAGCGAAACGGCAACCGGCTCTCGGCCGTGCCCATATACTATCGCAGGCAGCTTACCGGCCCGCCGCAGCCTCGCAGCATGTTTCGTACCAACTTCATTTCTTACTTCCGCGTTCAAAGCGATTGTTTCTGGCATATCGCCCTCACAAAATACGACCTTCGTTTCTTATTTGCCTCAACTTACGACACCTCGCCGGGCCACAAACGCATAAACGGCTAATCTCCGTCAAACATAATGCTTACGGATTCATTCTTGTGTATCCTGCCTATCGCCTCACCGAGAAGCGGTGCAACCGTCAAAACCTTTATATTCTCAAGCAAAGCAGCCTTGTCATTCAAAGGCACGGTATCGGTGACCACTACCTCATCGAACGGAGCTGCCTTAATGCGCTCCACCGCGCCGCCTGCCAATACCCCGTGCGTAGCACCGGCGATTATCTTCTTGGCGCCCCTTTCGGCTAACAGTTTCGCCGCCCCGCAAAGCGTCCCCGCCGTGGTAATCATGTCGTCACACATCACTATGTTTCTGCCCTCGACCTCACCGATGATTTCATTGCACTCAATCTCGCTGCCGCTGACGCGCCGCTTATGGATAATCGCCAGTTCACCACCGAGGGCCGAAGCATATTGCGCCGCCGTCTTCATGTTCCCGACATCAGGCGCCACCACCGTCAAATCAGAAAGCTTCCTGCTCTTGAAATATCTCACCAATACCGGCTCAGCCGTCAAATGGTCAACAGGTATGTCGAAGAACCCCTGTATTTGTTTTGCGTGAAGGTCTATCGCCAAAACCCTGTCGGCGCCGGCGGTCGCAATGAGATTGGCCACCAGCTTCGCCGTAATCGGAACTCTGCCCTCATCTTTGCGGTCCTGCCTGGCATAGCCGAAATACGGTATCACCGCCGTGATCCGCACGGCGCTCGCCCTGCGCAAACAATCCAGGAATATCAACATCTCCACCAGGTTGTCGTCAACCGGTATGCACGTCGGCTGAACAACGAAGCAATCTCTGCCGCGAACGTCGTCTTCCAGCTTGATAAACCTCTCACCGTCGGGAAACCGCTCTATCTTCGCCTCGCCCAACGGTATTTTAAGGTATTTACATATAGCTTGAGCTAATTGCGAGTTGCCCGACCCGCCGAAAACTTTAAGAGGATGATCCATCATGGTTATTGTTCTTCCTTAAACGAACCGAACACAACGTTATCTTCCAGCACGGCCCCGTCCCGCAGATAGGCGAACGGCCCGACCCGACAATCCTGCCCGATCTTCACCTCCCCGTGAATACACGTAAATGGCTCTATCACCGTATCGGGACCAATCCGGGCCCGAGCATCTATCCATGTATTATCAGGATCTACAATCGTAACGCCACTGCTCATCAACCCGGCCTGAATACGCTGCTGCATAATCTTGCTCACGCAGCTAAGCTGCGCCCTGTCATTTACGCCCAATGCCTCCTCAGCCGCAACGGCTGTCACGGCCATAACCTTGTGCCCCGTGTGGATGATAAGATGCAAAGCGTCCGTAAGATAATACTCCCCCTTGGTATTGTCCGGCCTTATCTTGTCCAAAGTCTCCAACAAAACCGGCGCATCAAAACAATAGTACGAAGGGTTAATCTCTTTAATTGTCCGCTGCTCGTCCGTGCAATCCTTATCTTCGACTATACCCTGGATATTGCCGTATGAGTCTCGCACAATCCTGCCGTACCCTGTCGGGTCGTCAAGCACTGTCGTTGCTAATGTCGCCGCAGACATCTCCGAGGTGTGCTTATCCACAAGAGTCTTTAGCGTCTCGCTTCGAATAAGCGGTCCGTCGCCGCACAGTATCAACACTTGCCCCCTAAACTCGGTGATATGCTCCTTACAGCACATGACCGCATGCGCCGTTCCTTTTTGCTCCGCTTGCTCGACAAACACAATATCGCTGCAGTCTTTATACTGCTCGATTACCTGGTCTTTGTTGTAGCCCACGACAACAAGTATCTTGCTGACGCCTGCTTCCCGGCACGCATCGAGAACGTATGACAACATAGGCCGGCCACACACTTCATGCAGCACCTTCGGCAGTTTCGTATTCATCCGTGTGCTTTCACCAGCCGCTAATATTATTGCAATCCTCTCAGCCATCAAGCATTCTAACCATCAAACCTTCTAATCATTTCAACGTCTACCTACCCGGCCAGGACTTGAACCTGGAATGCGAGTACCAAAAACTCGAGTGTTACCGATTACACCACCGGGTAATACAATTGACAATCTAACATCGAGCTTAGATAAAAGCAACCCGCGCTTCTGCGAAACACCAACTACGAACTAAATAAATGCAAATTTATTGTTGCTCGCGGAGTCCGCTTCGTAGCGGACTGAACTGGCCCTGTCGGAGGCTTGAGTCGGCCATGCCGCGATTGCTGCCGACCCCAACTCCATAACTAAAAACCTTGTCCTGAGCGTAGCCGAAGGATCTAACTCAAAACTAACGATGCTACCCCTTGCGACAGAGCTATTTTCAAACCGGCAGTTTACCTACATGGAAGCCCATTGCAACATCTTTTTCAAAAAATCTGCCGACAATGGCAACAAAGCCTTTTTTGGGGGCAAAACAGACTACTTTGGCCAGAAAAACCCCTCCAGCAATGCCAAGAAGAACCCCGGCAATTATCAGTATCAAGCCACGCCACTGCATACTTGCTCACAGCCTCAAAAATCGATATACTCAGTAACACCGCTGAAGGCGACAAGCACGGTTGAAAGGGTTCGCGAACGGAATTTTAGGCCCACACAGTTCTACTAAAAGGTCTATACGAAAGTTATGCTACCAAGAATCCTTCTTGTAAATCCGCCGATTTATGATTTTGCCGCTTACGACTTCTGGCTAAAGCCGTACGGCCTGTTAAGCGTTGCGGGCTTTGTCCGCGACAAAGCCGAATTTCGGCTCTTCGATTTTCTCGACCGGCTCCATCCTGCTGCAGCAAACCAGCCCAACCTCCAATCAGACCGCTGGGGTAAAGGGCGATTCTACGCCCAGATTATTCCCAATCCGCCGCCACTGGAAAAGGTGCCGAGGTACTTCCGCCGCTACGGCCTGGGCCGTGATATGTTTAAAGATTTCCTGCGGCAGGAAACGCCTTGCGATTTCGTCCTCATCCAGACGACAATGACATACTGGTACCCCGGTGTCGAAGAAGTGATTGAGACCGTTCGAAACGCCTGGCCCAAGGCAAAAATCGTACTCGGCGGTAACTATGTAACGCTTTGCAAAACCCACGCCGGAAAATTGCAAGCCGACCTGCTCATCTTTCACAACAATCTCGAGCCACTTTGGAAATACCTCAATATACAGCCCGACTTATACCAGCCGGCATTGTGGGAAATATATGAAAACCTCAAAACAGGTGTTCTGAAGCTAAGCGACGGCTGTCCCTTCAACTGCACCTACTGCTGCGTGCCCCGCGTTTACGGCAAATTCAAACCCCGCCCGCTCGAGCGTTCTTTGGCCGAATTAGACCTGTTGGCCAAACGTGACGTTGCCAATATCGCATTCTACGATGACGCCCTCTTGTTCGATGCCGCAAATGTTATCATCCCCTTCCTGCATGAAGTGCTCAAACGAAGCATAAACGTCAACTTCCATACACCCAATGCCCTTAACGCCCGCTTCATCACGAGCCAGTTGGCTGAATTGATGACTCAGGCAGGATTCAAAACCTTCTATCTTGGCTTTGAAAGCAAATCCTCCGAGTGGCAGCGGCAAACCGGAGCGAAAGTCTTTTCCGATGAACTCGCCCGCGCCGTCGAGCACCTCATCTGCGCAGGCGCCAATCCACAAGATATCACCGCCTATCAAGTCCTCGGCCATCCGCGCATGGACACCCAGGACATCGAAGCCTCGATGCACTTTGTAAGCAGTCTGGGCATTCGCGGAATGTTAGCAGACTTTTCACCCATACCCGGCACGCCGGATGGTGAGTATTGCCACAAATATGTCGATATGGCCGAGCCCTTGATGCACAATAAAAGCGCCTTTGGTGTCATTGCCTTCGGCTTTGACAAGATAAACCGCCTCAAAGACCTCCAGCGCAGGCTCAACCTAAACCTTGCATTTTGATTTCTGCGGTTTTTTTGTGCGCCACGGTCAGACCCTGCCCTGAACGCAGTCGAATGGGTCGTTTGGCCGTGCAAAGATAAATCTTATTTAGCCCCGGCCGCTGGCCGGGGTTATTAACATCCCCGCGACTTGTACTTCGTAGCGAGCATCCACCCTCCGTAGTCCCGATGTCATCGGGACGGAGGACGGGTCGCGAAGTAGTAAGCGTTCCACAATTTTGCGCTTTACATTTTGCGTTTTGCGTTTTCTTCCATATAGGGATAACGATAATCCCTCACCGGCAGAAACGTTTCCTTGATAGTTCGCGGCGAAACCCACCTTTCCAGGTTCAGCCAGCTACCCGCCTTGTCGTTAGTGCCGGATGCACGCGAACCGCCGAACGGTTGCTGTCCTACTACAGCACCGGTAGGTTTATCGTTGATATAGAAATTACCGGCTGCATGCCGCAACGTACCCATCGCCTTGACGATTGCGCCGCGGTCCAGTGCGACAATCGAACCGGTCAGCGCGTATGGCGAGGTCTGGTCGCACAACTCGAGCGTCTGGTCATATTCATTTTCCGGATAGATGTACACCGTCAGGACCGGCCCGAATATCTCCTCGACCATCAGCTTCGATTTCGGATCCCTTGAAACCACAACTGTTGGCTCGATGAAGTATCCCGTCGAGTCATCGCACCCGCCGCCTGCGATAATCTCCATATCGGGTGAGTTCTTGGCATACTCGATATAGCCGCTGATAGTCTCATACGCCTTTGCATCGATAACCGCACCCATAAAGTTTCCAAAATCGGTTACATCGCCCATCTTCAGCTCGCCGATACTGCCCAGCATTTTCTCCTTGACCTCCGGCCATATCGAATCGGGAATATACGTCCGCGATGCCGCCGAGCACTTCTGACCCTGATACTCGAATGCCCCACGAACCAGGGCCGTCGCCAAAACGTCCACGTCCGCACTGGCGTGGGCCACTATGAAGTTTTTCCCCCCTGTCTCGCCGACGATTCGTGGATAGGAAACGTATTTGCGAATGTCCGAACCGACCGCTAACCAGATAGTCGAGAAGACATACGTGCTTCCGGTAAAGTGAATGCCCCCGAGCCTCACGTCGTCCAGCGCCGGCGGCGCCACAACCGGACCGGGACCCGGAACCATATTTATAACCCCGGGCGGAAGTCCCGCCTCCTCGAGTATCTTCATAATGAAGTACGCCGGCAGCACCGCCGCAGATGCCGGCTTCCACACCACCGTATTACCCATCAGCGCCGGCGCCGTCGGCAAATTTCCCGCAATTGATGTGAAGTTAAACGGCGTTATTGCCAGCACAAACCCATCCAACGGCCGGTGCTCCATATAGTTCAAAACACCTGGCGCCGAGGCCGGCTGGTCACCATAAACCTCCTGCATAAAGTGAGGATTGAACCGCCAAAAATCTATCAACTCGCACGCTGCGTCAATCTCTGCCTGATGTGGCGTCTTGCTCATATTGAGCATCGTCGCGGCGTTCAGCGTCTGCCGGTACTTGCCGGCCAACAATTCCGCCGCCTTCAGGAAAACAATAGCCCTCGCGTCCCACGGCATCTCACCCCACATGCGTTTGTGCTTCTGGGCCGCATCGATCGCCTTGTTGATAAATTCCGCGTCGCCCTGATGATATTTGCCTAACAGGTGATGACGATTATGGGGACAGCGCATATCAGCCAGATTACCGCTGTGAACTTCCTCGCCGTCTATTATCATTGGCACTTCTGTCTGCTGACCAAGAAGTTCCTCCAGTTTCGACTTGAGTTCCGAACGTTCACCGCTGCCCGGTGCGTATTGCAGGCCCGGCTCGTTACGCGGCCGGGGAATTTGAAAAATACCGTTAAACATCTACGTCTCCTTTACTTCTATCGTCCCATTGTCATTTTCCGGCTCTACGGCCGACAAAGTGATGTAATCTAACACATCAGCACCAAAGATTCAAGCACCAGGTCAAGAAAGAGTGTTCGGGAACTATTGCGGGGGAGGATGACTTGTTGGAGCAAATGTGCGAGGACGACTAAATTCTTCGTCCTATAAACGATAGACCTTTGCCGCCATGGCCGGAGCATATTTACGTCAGGCCCGATAAATCCTGCAATGATATTGTGTGGGCGTTACCGACCAGGGAACAAAGTGATTACTTCCTTTTGCAGGGGAAGTCCTGGTTCGCTCTAGCCGAATGTATTGGTATGGGTGTGTTTGTAATGTGCTCATGCTGCAGGTGCTGACAACCTGAGACGCCCGGGCGAGAGGTTCGGATAATTACATGAATTTAAGGAGGCACTCACAAGGATTAGGCCAGCTTGCCGGTTGGGTTATTAGAAAGTGCTTCTTAATGCATGAATGATTCATACGCGTCAGCTTTTGGGAAGGAAACGTGAATGAAAGATAAAGCAAAGACCAAAAACCAGTTTAGCGATTTAATCGGCTCTGAGACAAGGGATATTTCCCATAGCCGTTTGATAACTGCCTCCAGGGTCTGGCTGGAGGTGGCCGATGTAATGAGCAAAGAGGTAACTACCATTTCCCCGGATGAAACTGTGCTTTCGGCTGCGAAGAGGATGTGTGAGAATAACATTTCCTGCATCATCGTCTTAGACAATGCCCGTGTGGCAGGTATCCTTACCGAGACAGACTTACTCAAGGGGATAGCGGCTGATGAGGCCGATTTCAATAAGATGCCGGTAACCCGGATAATGTCTTGGCCGGTAGAGAGTATACCACCGGATTTGTCTGTCCTCGAGGCCGGCAAAATCGCAGAGGCCAAACACATCAAGAAGTTGCCGGTCCTCGACGGGGAGAAACTGGTTGGGATTGTAACGCAAACCGACCTGATCCAGGTTCTTACATCCTATGGCATGTGGAGCGATGTTGTGGAGGTGATGAATAAGGATGTGGTCAGTATACAGAGTCAAACCACCGTAACAGAGGCAGTGAAAGCCATGGCCTCATGCAAAATATCATGCATTGTGGTAGTCGAAGGAGATGACGTAGTGGGCGTTTTCACTGAAAAGGACCTGCTCAAAAAAGTTGTTGCGCTACAAAAAAACCCCGCTCACACCAAAATTGAAGAGGTGATGTCTTCTCCCGTGATAAGTATCCCGTCCGATTATTCCCTCTTCAGCGCCGCCAAGGCCATGGAGAAAATGCGCATCCGCAGGCTGGTTGTGATAGAGGATAAAAAGCTGTGCGGGATCATAACTCAGACAAATATTTTTATGGCAATAAAGGACAAACTACAAAAAGAAGAGGAGAAGAACCTGGGTCTGCTTGCCGAATCCGGAAATAGCATCTTTACTGTGGACCTGAACTGGAAGACAACGTATGTCAATCCCACGTTTATGAAACTATTGGAGGTTTCCGAGCCAACAAAACTTATCGGGCAGCCTTTTTTGCCGGAAAAGTTTTGGTTCAACCCGGAAGAGAGAAACCTGTTTTTGAGGGAGTTGGAAAAGGGAAATGGAAATATTGGAACCGCCGAGTTGTCGCTTAGAACGTGTAAAGGCAACCGGTTACGGGTAACTATCTTTGCCACACTTACCAAAAACGTCCGCGGCCAAATCAATGGAAGGCAGGGAATGCTTTACGACAACACCGAGCGCAAACAGGTCGAAGAAAAATTTACCACAATTATACAGACTGCCCTTGACGGCTTCTGGATTAACGATCTGACCGGTCGTATCCTGAATGTCAACGATTCGTACTGCCGGATGTCTGGTTATACTCGTAAAGAACTGCTTACCATGTCCATAGCTGATGTCGAAGTATTAGAAAAGCCTGAAGAGATATCTGAGCACATGAAAAAGGTAATAGACCAGGGACACGATTGTTTTGAAACATGTCATAGACGCAAGGATGGCGGGATTATCGACGTAGAAATCAGCGTGAACTATTTCAATGTAGATGAAGGACAAATGGTTGTATTCTTGCGGGACATCACCGCACGCAAACGGGCTAAGGAAGCTTTGCAAAAGGCAAATGAAGAACTTAGAGAACAGGACCGGTTAAAGAACGAATTTGTTGTGACTATGTCCCATGAGTTAAGAACTCCGCTGACCATATTTAAAAATATTATTTCCAATGCCTTGGCAGGTGTGACAGGCAGGCTCAATAGCAAACTTCGGAGGGACCTTGAGACAGCAAATGAGATGATCGGCAGACTTGCCGGCATCACCAACGATTTCCTCGACATCTCAAAAATTGAGGTCGGCAAAATGAAACTCAATTATACACGGCTGGCCATTCAGTCGCTTGTTACCAAGGTCGTGGAGATGCTCAAATTGCTTGCCGACAACAAGAATATAGATTTAATAGCCTCTATGCCCGATGGTGAACTCCTTGTCAATGCCGACTACAACAAGATATGTCAGATTCTGAGCAACCTGATAGATAACGCCGTTAAATTTGTCCCGGACTGCGGCGGCAAAATAATAGTACGGGTAAAAGACCTTGGCGCCGACGTTGGCATCAACATTGAAGATAATGGCCCTGGAATCCAGGGTGGTGATGTAAATAAGGTTTTCGGCCGCTTCGTTCAACTTAGAAAATACACCGGCCCCGGCAAACACGGCACGGGTTTGGGGTTGGCTATAACAAAGGAACTGGTTGAATTGAACGGGGGGCGAATCTGGGTGGAAAACATCCTCACAGGTGGCGCAAGATTCTGCATTACCTTGCCAAAATGCAGTGCTGATTTTGAAAAGCACCATGAAAACAACCAAGATTCCGGGTATTTAGTGAGCGCCTGCCATCAGAAATGAAGGGGATACTCGGCATACCAGGTCTCTATTTAGCCCTGCCCGCCGGGCAGGGTTTCTCAAAATGAAACGTTCAGCCCTTATTCACGCTATCTTCAGATTCGACAGCCACAACATCAGTTTCTTCGGACCCGACGCCGGTTCGTTTCTTCGTGCCTGTCTTACTCATCCCGGGGCTGGGAAACCGAGTCGCTTCGAGCTGCCTTTCCTCGACTTCCGTGAGGACGTCCGTGCTGACAATGGTTGGCGTTATAAATACAACTAACTCGTTCGTTTTTTCCTCTTCGGTTTCATATCTGAATAGGCCTCCCAAAAGCGGTATGTCCCCGAGAAGCGGGATCTTGGAAATGTTCTTTGCGATTTCCTTCTTTCGCAGACCGCCCATCACAACAGTCTGGCCGTCTCTTACCAACGCAATTGTTTCCAGCATACGCGTATTAACCGCCGGGGCCTGCAGTGCCAGGCCTGTCTTTATCTCCTGAGGTTCCGCCTGAACGCCGAATTCCGGCTTGAGCTTCAGCCTTATCATCCCGTCTCTGGCAACGTGTGGAGTAACCTGGAGCAGAACGCCGACCTCTTTGAAACGCACCCTTGCTATGATCAAGCCACTGACCGAAGACGTCTGGAGACTCTCGGAATAAGGAATTTCGGTTACAATCTTGATATTGGCGGTTTCGTTGTCAAGGACAAGCACACGCGGATTGGCAAGCAGCTTCGCTTCAACCTGCTTGCTCAACAGGCTCAGAGCTATATCCAGGTCAATCATGTTATTGAGAAGACCGAATCGCAGATAACCACCACCATCTTGGGCAAACGAGCCAGCTATGAAAGGCTTACTTTTTCGGTAGGGCAGCCGGTTTCCTTGAATATCCGTCCACCAACTTTCGTCTTCTGTAGTTACAATGTGCTCATCCGTGATTCCGTGCGCTTCGCCTGAAACCGTATCCTCCGCTATAGTATCTTCAAGTGTCTGGTCGTCTATCGTCCTACTGGTTTTGTCTGTAATCTTGGTCAGGGGCGTATTGCGGCTGGCCTGCCACTCAACACCCATTTCAAAACTTTCGGTGGTTGTGATGTCATATATCCTTGCCTCTACCATTACCTGTGGCGTTTGGCGGTCTATCTGCGCAATGAATCGGTCTATAGCTTTGATCTTCCCTTCTGTATCCGTAACTATTATGTGGCTCGTTCCTTTGTTGAAGGCAATTTTCCCCTCGGCCGAAATATAACCCTTCAGCGCCTTGGCAACGTCCTCGACATTGGCGTATGTAATGTGGTAAATGCTTGTTGCGGGCTTCTCCTTTGTAATATCAACCTCCGCAAGCGGCATCACTCTAATCATATTCTCCGAGGCTATATACGTCCAGCCGTGCGCCGCTAAGATATTGTTCAGCGCTTCGTCCAGAGGCACGTCGGTAACCTTAACGGTAACGTTGCCTTTAACCTTGGGGCTTTTAATAATATCTACCTTTGCCTGCTCGGCCAACTGCATCAGCACCGTATCTATGGATAAGTTTCTGCAGGTGAATGTTACCCTTTCCCGGAGACGCTGCTGGGCCGTCGTAAGCACTCGCTGATCACCTGCCCCGGATCCCTCGCCCACACCAAAAGCTATAGGGACCACAAACAGTACAATCAGCACCGGCACGATGACAAAATTGTGGAAATATTTTTTCCCTGCTTCACTCATACTAACCACCCCCAGTTAAGTTGTTTCAAACACTTTGTCTGAGCAACTCGTTTACGCATACAGATTAACATCCTTCCCAACGGAGAAAGTTTGCAACGCGATATGCCGGAAGCTTCATCACCACTGGCTCCTGCATATAAACCCCTTAGACACATTGACTTCAATACCGATATTATAGCAGAAAAATCGGTGAAAATCAATGAAAATCTTTCATCTGCTGCTCTCGGCGGATTGCATAAGACAGTTTTTGTCTATAACAAGCGGTTATTGTGGCTTCGCCGGCAGTATTATAGGACACTGCCCCTGCTTTGTGATTGATGATTGGTCGATAAGTTTTGCAAAAGCCTCTGTCCTCTGTTGAGCGCAGTCCCGATTCATCGGGGACACCTCGGGGCCGACTCGTCGGGGCCCTCCGTCCTCTAACGAGTGCCACGGTCAAACTTGTTTGGCCGTGCAACGGTACCGCAAAGCGCCTGCACAACTCAAAACTCAAAACTGGCATCGCCTGCCCTGTTTATCATGAGCGTAGTCGAATGGCTTGCCATGAGAGAAGTCGAATGGAGCGCATTTATACTGAGCTATGTCGAAGTAGTCGAAGGGAGCCACAAACCACGATCCAGCATCCAGTATCGAGCATCGCGCAGCGATTCCACATTCGATGTTGAACGTTGAATGTTCGACGTTCTTTTCTCCTCTGACTTCTGCCTTCTGGACTAACGTCCTGCCTCAACCTCCGTCTCGGCTGTAACACGCTCTTGTGTACGCTCACATACAACCTTTGTCTCGGAAAGCGGACGTCTAACCGACCCTAATGCCACCCCCGCCTTAAGCGCCGTCATTATCCCAACCGCCTCAGGATAATTCTCCGCTACAAAATATTTTCCCTCCTTAAATCCAAGTCTCTCAAGCTCATTTCTCATAAGATTATGATTCTCCCGTACAGCAATTACCGGTATCCCTTGTTCCATCGCAGCAAGAGTAGGCAGCCCCAAACAACCTTCCGGTATCACTAAACAAGATACATCCGCCGCCGTCAATACGCTTGGATGCGAAAACAGCATCCTGTCAGTAATAATTCGCGGACTCCGGTGCAGGCCCTTTAATACGCAGTGAAGAAAACTTGCCGATATTGCCTCAGCAGCCATCCTCGGATCAACTTTGCCGAGGCGTAGATTCAGCATCTCTATAGATTCCAGCATAGGCGCATGTGCCGCTGGAACTCCAAACAGCATCGTTACCGCATGAGTCAGCATCGCCTCCACACCGCCCCATGGATTTACCATCTCGCCGTGTTTTTCGTAATACACAGTATGAAATTCGTAGGGTACATCTATCACCGATGCAAGGGCTACCGCATCGAATTGGCCTTTGCGGACATCTAAAACCTCGCAAATTCTCTCTGTCCCTTCAACCCTCCCGACAGAACTTCCGGAAGTAGAATATCTCGCCCTCATCTTTATAGCTGGATCAAGTTCAACAACAGAACAATCAATCCCCAAAGCCGCCCGTGCTAATCTACATGTTACAGTTTCTTTTTGCAGATATTGAGTAAGTCTTGGACATTGCAGTAATATTCATCGATATATTTCTTAAGACGCTCGTCTTTTGGGTTATGATACACGTCATCCAGTAATTTAATGTAGTATCGCATGAAGATTAAAAGGTCTTCCACTTTCACCAAATGGCGGGATACTGCAAAGTAGAGGTTCTCGAAGTACTCCAAAAAATTGTCCAACTCTCGAATACTCGCAAGCTCTTCCGCGGTGGTCATGTTTGATTGTGTCTCGTCGTCCGCCTGATCGTAAGCTAAAGCCTTTGCACATAAAGGCAAGTACTTCTCTTTTAGAAGGTGGGGCCATTCGAACGCCTGAACAACATCAACGTTGCGCCTCCGAAAATTCTCAGACGAACCCTCGAGATACCGCAGTTTTTCCCACTGCTGCTGCTCGATCCGTGCTTCCACTGAATGCCAGTACTTCATAAGTGCCAGCAGACCAGCAGCGGCGCTGAATACTAAGATAACAATCTGTAAACTCGAACATATCGCGTCCAGTTCTGGGGGGCTATATCTTCGGACGAGCAAGTAGCCTATAAGTGACGCCGATACTGTTGCAATTGATAAAAGAAACACTGTTAAAACATGACGTAACCTCATGAAATTAGTCTCCCTGTCCTGTTCTACATTTGCTCTCGATTTGCAACGTAACATCGCTAAAACACAAAATGTTCTTCAGTCGCACCCATTTTATGTACATATCTCACGCCCTTAAAGAGTTTTCCCGTCCGAGCCATCCGTCCTCAGTCGTCAGTCTTCCGTCTTCTGCCTTACTATGCCATACAAATTTTCACTGGCAATTATACCGAAATTACAATCTTTTGTAAACAACAGCCAACGCGGGCGACAAATCCCGATTAACCACCTTAAATAAAAATTGTTAAGAAATCAGGTGTTGCATAAAAACATAGATATAAGATTATAATAATTAGAAATAGAACATGTATAATTACACATACCCAAATCAACTTTTTTAAAAAGGACCTTTTGGGCTTAAAATAGATCACCAATAACATTGCCACAAGAGAAACAATAATGACTATAAGAGCAACGAAAGAAACAATATTACTTTCAGGAATTGGCGACATACCCATTTCTTCGTGATCCTTGATGAGTAATCGTGTAGGTACTAAAAGAACTCCAGATGTTAGTATACAAAGCCCAACAATAATAAAACAAAAAGTTCTTACAGTTATTTTAAATTCTCTGTTCATGCTTCACTCGGTCATATCCTTTTTCTTAGAACAGCGTATAAGCATTGCACGTTGTTCTGGATTACACCTTGGTTCTTGTTTCTCGCCTTTCGGCGAATCATTTTTGAATTTGTCCGGTCCATATTTTCTTGTCCTGAGCCTGTTTATACTGACCTGTCCTGAGCATAGTCGAAGGAGCAAAGTCGAAGTTGTCGAAGGGTACCTCTCCGAAACACAAATTTCCACACGGTACTTTAACCGCAACCACTCATTTCGTCAAGCTTTATCCCGCACTTACTTTTTACACAGTTAGTGCGGGGCAAAATAAGCGAAGCGCAATCCAGCACTTACTTTGGTTAGTGCTCGGATAACAAAATTCCCCTACCCCGTCAATCCAAAATTGTAGCGAATCGAAACGTATATTCCGTAGCACCGTAGCAGGTTTTTCGTAGCCTAAGCGAAGTAGAATGGCGACGGCGACTGTGATTTTATCCCGCACTAAAAATGTCATCGCGCAGCGCTTCCATATTGGAAGTTCGATGTTGGACGTGAGTTTATCCTGAGCTTGTCGAAGGAACGTTGGACGTGAGTTTATCCTGAGCTTGTCGAAGGAACGTTGGACGTGAGTTTACCCTGCTTGCCCTGCGAAGCCGTTTTGAGCATTTGAATTTAGATATTTGTATTTGTTTAGGATTTAGAGCTTAGGGTTTAGGATTTCCCTCTGTCTTCTGCCCTCTGCCCTCTGCCCTCTGCCCTCTGCCCTCTGTCTTCTGACCTCTGCTGAGCGTAGCGAAGTCCCGATATATCGGGGACCCTTCAACGTGGGAAGACTTTCAGGAACCCTACTCCGTCTTTCTCAAACTCAACGCTGTCTTTGTTTATCTTCTTTATGGTAACACCCAATATCTCATCGCCTTCGTAAAGTATCTCATTGCCGATTACTATCGAGCGGCCGGTCTCGGCCCACAGAATGCTTCGCAACGCAATCCCAACATCAATAAGGGTTCGCTGTTCGCCGTCCTCAATCACGACAACAGTCTCTTCCATCCACTCACCGGTCTCCGGGTCCTGCGCCCAGGTCGTCTCCATTGGGTCGCGAAGAGTTTCGGGATACTTCGGAGGAATCTCCCAGTCGATTTGAACATCGCTGCTTGCAGTGGTCGCCTCCGCCGCCGCAGTTGCCTGCTCTAACGCGCCGCTGATCTTCTTTTTCGCAAGGCTTCGACTGAATGTCGAAGTCAGCACCACTATAAGAACAACAAACAGCGCCACCATCAGCACCATCGTTATTTTCCGCTTTCTTCCACCGACAACGCCGATGGGGCCAAAGGAGCCAAATCCTCTTAATCCCCCAAGTCCGGACCCGCCGGTGGGCCCGGGTCCTTTTCCAGAACCCCCTCGGGGCTGCTTGGGCCCAACCGGCACATCTTTCGGCATAAAATCACTTTGCCGTTGCGAATGCTCACCTTCTCTGGGCGCATCTGTCCGGCCGCCGGCCGATTCATCCGACTTGGCGGCGCCGGACTTTCGAACCGCAATACCGTCAAAAATCGATGAGACTTTTTTGTGTAATCCGGTTTTTCGTTTTGCCATCGCTTACCTCTTCAGCTAATTGCATATATTCAATTGCTCCCCGGCTGCCTTCATCATACGTTATGACCGATTCACCTGCGCTTGGAGCCTCGGCCAATCGCACATTGCGATGTATCACCGTGCTGAATACAAGCTCGCCGAAAAATTCTCTTAATTGTCGTTGGACGTCCCGGCTCAAAAGGGTCCTGCCTTCCACAAACGTCAGAAGCACCCCTAAAATCTCTAAGTCACGATTAAAACGCTCTTTTACTATATTTATCGTTTCAAGCAGTTGTTTCAGGCCCTCGAGGGCATAGTAATGCGTCTGAACGGGAATCAGCACCTCACCGCACGCAACCAGCGCATTTAACGTCAATATCCCAAGGGACGGGGAACAATCAATAAAACACACATCATAAATATCACCCACGTCCGCAAGCTGCTGCCTGAGCACACATTCTCTGCGAAAAAGAGTTGCTAATTCAATCTCCGCACCTGAAAGCAGAATGTTGCTCGGAACCAGACTGACGCCCGACATGTAAGTGCGTCTTACCACTTTTGATATCGGAATCTGGGTATTCGTCAAAGGCTCATATATGCTGATATCCAGCGCCTCAGGGTTACACCCAAGCCCCAAAGTGGCATGTGCCTGGGGGTCTATATCCACAATCAACACCCTGTGGCCCCTCTTGGCAAAAGCAACAGCAAGATTAACTGATGTGGTCGTCTTACCACAGCCGCCTTTCTGATTCGCTATTGCTATTATTCTCATTATGTATCCTCAGTAATACCAACATCAATTTCAATAACTTAAATTGTTCCTCTGATTGCAGAGGTCGTCACACTTAGCGTCTCCTCCTCAATCTTGTCTTTTTCCGGCACTCTCACAAAAACACTCAAAACCAGCTTCGCCCCGGGCTCCAAATCCTCTTTACGCGCCCGCGTGATTGTAAAATCATCTATGAAAACAACAGGCTTATATCGTTCCAGTTGATTAATGAACCTGGCAAATTTGTTGAAACTCCCGGAAAAATTCACCTCCGTAGAGGCAGTGCCGATATCGTAGCAGTTCGGTATTACCGAATATGATTCGTCGTCCATACCCTTGCTTTGAAACGACTCCACCCCAATCTCGCTGGCAATCCTGCTTATACTGAACCACAAACCGTCTAATTCATCTACCTCCGTTGCGAATCTGCCCAGTTCCCCAGTCAGCCCACTTACCCTCTCACTCAACTGGGCCCGCACTTGCTCGCTGTCCGCGGCTTTAGAAATGTCGTACCTCAACCTCTTTTCCATCAACTGTTTCCCCAACAACTCCGATTCCTTTTGCTGAGGCAGCGTCAGAAACATGTGGGTGCCCAACAACAACACAAACGCCCCGCCCCACACCACCGCTAATACTATCAGAAGTCTCTTATAATCTGCTTTCATAAATGCACGCCGCATTCATAAGGGCTTAAACACACACTCGATCACATAATTCATAACATTTCTTCTTTTATCAGTGGCTTGAGCAATAAGCCTTATGTTGTCGGCCCTCTCCCGCAGAACACTCGACGTATTCAAGGTACTTAGAAGTTTCAGTACCGCCTCATCGCTGCCTCTGGTTCGTCTGCCGTAAAGGCTTATGTATAAAATCCTTTTCGAAACGGGAACAGACATCCTCTTCGATGGGTCCTTTCTCTGTGAAACCTCTTTGCTTTCAATCTCGGATTTTATACTAAGGCTCGACAGTACAAGAGAGGCGGGCATATTCTCTGCTAAAACCTGCAAAATAGGCGACCATTGGATTTGCTGCAATATAGCCTCATCCACTTCCACAAAGCACGCATTCATATCATCTATTTGACGCTCGGCATCTTGCTTATACTTTACACTATTGGCAAGTTTGAAAATGTCCGTTTGAATAGTAGTCAAAAGATGCCTCTGGTTTCTCAGCATTACCCCGCTCCGCACATAGTTTCCGAGCGTTACTATTGTGACAACGATAGGCACAGCGATGACGATTGCCAGAAGACTCGCTCCAGCCGGTCTGGTTCTTGCCGGGATGCCTTGGCCTTTAAGCAAATCAATCGTCAACATATTAAATCGTCCTCATCGCAAGCCCGGCCGCTAATGCCAGCCGGCAGCCGTGCTCTTTAAGCATCTTCGCACTGCTCCCGCTGCCGTCAAAATGCATCCTGTCGAACGGATTCCATACTACTGCTTCGGCCGGCAACTGGCTGTCTAACAGCTCAACAAATCCCTTCGCTCGGGCAAAACCACCACATACATATATTCTACGCACCGTTTGCCCCTCCTGGGCGCTGTAATATCGCAATGTCTGTACAATATCACCGGTCAATCCCACGCAAGCCCTTTCCATACTGCCTTCAAACTCCGCGATATTCTTATCTGACGAACCGTCCAGAATATCTCGCACAACCTGTGAAGAAACGTTCTGCTTGTTGGCAATATCGGCAACAATTTCATCGGCGGCATGGCCAATGTCACGAACAAACGGTACGCCGTCAACACCCAAAATGGCAAAGTTCGTGAATTTGCTGCCGACACAAATGATGCCTGTCGGTTCACCACGTTCACGCTTTTCGCATTCCAAAAAACAGTTTAGCAAAGCCAGCCCGTCAACGTCAATAAGAACACAATTCAACGACGCCGCTCTAACAACCTGGCTCTTATGGCCTATTATGTCCATAGTCGCCGCCGCCAACATCCCGCGAATTGCTCGACTCTTTTGAGAGTTGTTCGCTTCCGCCAAATCACCGACCGTATTATTTTCGAACAACTGATAATCTACTATGAATTGACCCTGCTCAAACGGACAAGCCTGCTGAGCTTCGGATAGAACCGCCGTTTCGACCTCTTCAGCTCCAACCGCAGGAAACCTAAAACGACGAAGTGCCACATTCGGACCGCTTATCCCACAAACAGCGTACTTCGTTTTGATCTGGGCGGATTTGATGCATTTGCGTATGGCCTCCACTACGTTGTCTATCTTCGCACGGTCGTCTGCCCCATCTTGAGCAATCTGGCTCCACCCAGCCGTTACCACGCTGTAACCCTGCTCGTCCCGCCCCTCCGAGGGGCGGGGCTCGTCTTGTCGCAACTGGACTGCTTTAACGTACGACGAGCCTACATCAAGCCCGAATACGTCCTTGCTGCCGTAGACTAAACGCTTGAAGTTCAATATACTTCTCTGTTCTTTTCGAACCAACAATCCACCAAAACAAAATCCACTACGTCCTGTATATGCACCTTCTCTATGTTCGCTGTATATAATTCGGGTTTTTGTCGGGCTTAGTTCAGTGGATTAAAGGCCCCAACCGAATAATTTTGCCCGCCCCACTACAGTTTCAGGGACCCATACCACCCGTTATTGTCTTAAGCCTTTGTAATGCAAACACTTATATCAATATCCACGATAACCCGCAAAAACGCTCAAGACTCAGTGTTTGGGGCTCATGGTGGGGCTTTTTACACGCAATCAGAGTTGTGAATCACTCCATCCACCAGGCGTCGGGACATACTTGCTCTGCAACCACATATCCCCCGGCAAAATGCCCGACAACAGACGCCCATCAAAGTAGTAGCACCTTCGAAAACCGTTGCCCATGAAATCGGCAACAATGCCTTGTACAGATTCGCTAATAGAACCGGCAACGATCAAATTGTCCAGGCCGTTCGGATTCACGTTCGTCCTGCCACCGATATTCTCGGCTCCCCATCCGCCCCCACATGCCGTTATCGCCGCCTGTACTACCATTGACGACGTTGGATCGGACGGATCGACCAACTGTCTGTTCCAAATATGTGATGGCAGAGCCGCTTGAAAGCCGACCGGCTGATAAGTCAAAAACGACCCTAACGCATTTGTATAAACCGCCGGAATATTCGGATTGCTGATGTTTCTCGGAACGTTAGAACTCAACTGTGGGTCAACAACCTTAACTACCCCAAATTGCGAAAACAGGCCCAAAACATTCGTATTTTGCATGGCCGGGACCAGCTTGGTTAAATAGCCGCCCTCATACTCCGCCGGTCCTTGTGGGCCCGCATATACTATTGGATTGACGACCCATATGTTGCCCGTCGCGACCACCGTAAGCCGGCCTCTTAGCTTACTGAAGAGCCTCGTACCTGCCATGACCATGTTTCCGGCGGCGTTGATACCAACTGCACCACCTATGATTACATTCCCTTCAACAAATATCTGACCTCCCGCGTCCGCGCTCGCTGCTCTGCCTGACGGTGAAGATACCTGTTGTCTGACATAAGTGGACGTAATTGGATAGCTCACCGAACCACTGCTGTCGGCATAATGATAACCGTAAATGGGATATAGCGTATAGGGAGCTACCTCTCCCGAAGCAAGAATATAGTCGTTACCGAAACCGCCGGCGCAACATACCGTGCAGTTGTTCGTTATCCGCACCATACCCGCGCCCGCGCCGCTAACGTAGAATTCCAGTTGAACAGCCGGTGCCCTGTACCAATCGTCGTTTACTAACTCTACGGCGGTAGATTCCAGAGGCCGCCTGGCACCGGAAAAGTTGAAAGCGCCCGATGTGGTACGCCCGAAGCGATTGACCTTTTGCACAACGCTAATGTTAATGTCGGCGCTGAAAGGATCGGTTACATTGCATCCAGGCTGGTCAAAGTAGATGCCTTTCTTGAAAAGATAGATTAGACTGCGGTACTTATCCTTGTTCCTGCCCCACCACGTATAACGTGATTCGCCCATCGAGACCCGGTAGCTGAACCGCGGCTTGTTTCGTCTTGAAATATAGATATCCACGGTGTTATCCTGGGGCGTGCTCTGGCTGTCGCTGTTGATGTGTATGGGCGTCTCAACAATATCTTCATCGGTAAAATACGCCCGCTGCGAACCCCAGATTCCCGACGGTATTTTGCACAGACCCATATCCCATCCGCCCACCTTCTGCACCACGAACGCCCTGATCCTTCTGCTGAACAGGCCGTAATAACCCTCTGACACTATCTCATACACAGGCTGACTACCCAAAAAACGGTCAAAGCTGATAGTGTACGTGAAGCTGCCGTCGGCAAAACGGCCGGGCGATGAGGTTTTCCTTATTCTGGTTGTTGATAATGTACCGGAGCCTCTACCGATGCTTCCTCTGCCGCCTTCGGACATCGAACTGAGCACGTCGGGCTGCTTATTCATCCATCGAACTGCTTCTTCGTACCCGGCCTCGGCTACCAGTTCTGCCATCGTTTTGTGCCGCGACCTTGTCGCACGCAGCCTCGCACCGTACGCCGCTGTTAGAATTCCAAGGCCCAGAATCGTAAGAGCGAAAACTACTGCAGAAACCAACACAAGTACAGAGCCGTTGTTCCCCATCTTAACAAACTTTTTGTTTGTGTATCTCGTAACCAACCCCCGCTTCCTGAAATTACTAAACTTTTGCAAAATTGAGGTTAGGCATACTTTACAACACCAAATCAGTTTCGCATCAACGTTGCCGCCGTTATCGTAATCGTTTTACCGTCATCAGGGTCTGTCAGTATCAGATTCATCTTGACGCTGCCGTGCCCAATCTTATTAAACCTTACCCGGCTGAACTCAACATTGGTCACATTGTCCGCGATAGACACAGACCTGGCGGGCCTTCGCCTCGCCCCACGAGGGTATGGACCATAATCAACCTTCAATTTCTTGTCGCCTTCGTTAAGATAGAACCGTGCATACTCTGTAGGACCTGCCCCAGAGCCTCCGCTGCCGACAAACCTGGTTCGTTTGTTTCCCCAATATCTAAATTCCACCATCTCACCGCAGATTAACTCCCGTGTCGATTTGGTGATACGATAAATCTCACAGTCATCGTAGTCACTCTTTCGCCCGACACGGCCGAAAATCACCGCTGCCGCCTGGCCGTCAATTTCTGTCTGCCTGTTCGCCGAATTATAACCGGTACGCCAACTACGCTGACCTCCAATTAAAAGCACCACGATTGCAAATATGGGAATCATGCTGATAGCTGCTGCCATCACCACTTCTATCAGCGCTATACCCCCTGCAAGACTCCGTTTGCCCACAAATGCAGATCTGCACGCTTCCATTTTCAACCACCCACCTGGTCAATTCTGGCGCTTGTCGTCAGCACAATCAGCGGGTCGCTATCCTCAACCGGGCCGTCGCCCAGGTCGCTGCGCCATCGTACCGTTACGGTCAGTTCAATCAGTCTCAGATAGCCAACCGGACGGCTCAATGCAATACGCATCGGGATACTGTCAACGGTGAGTTCATAGACACATTCAATCACGCCGCCCGCTTTGTAGTTCGTCTCGACATATTCAAATCCCATATCCAGTTTGAGGGGATTCGGCGTGCCACCAACGGCCCTCGCGTAAAATATAGAGCCACCGTTGCCTTTCCAGTCCTCTAATAAGAAGCGACCGACCCGCGTGCTTGTGCTCTGTGCACGCGCCATCCGCCTTTGACGTGCTCCGTGGTATCCGTAACTTAGCACACCGGTAACCGCCACACTTACGACCACGGTGGCTACAAGCACTTCTACGAACGTCATGCCGTGTGCAAACTTTGTCCCTTTACCGGCCATCCTTCATCACCCGTAATCTCCGTTACAATTGCACACAAAAATAAAAGCAACACTCTCTCCTTACCCTTTATATCCGGGCAAAAAGAAAGTGCGGGGCATCCGTGCCCCTCCTCTCTTTCTTATCCAAGCTTTTAGGACAATAGTACTGTGTACCTGCTAAAGTCCTTCAGCAGCAATCCAATTACCGAAGTTGTCCAATGTGTACGACTCGGGGGAGTTTATTCCCGATGTCTCAGGATCCGCCGTGGCCTCGATAGTGAACGTCAGGACGTTGGTTGACACAGTGTAGTCGCCTGCAATGACCTCGAAATCGGTCTGGGTAAAATAGGTACCCGTCAGATCACCTTCTCGGAAACCCAGGTCATTGTCCATCTCGAGAGTTGTCATATCGAGGGTGGCCTCCGGACCGTCCCATTCTGCACAGTAGGCTCGGATGGATGTGGCGATAGTACCCATCATAGCCTTTCCTTCCGACCACTTGGCCGCATCAATGCGACCACGCATGATCGGAATCGCGACCGCTGCCAATATGGCAACGATCAAGATTACCACCATTAACTCAACTAATGTAAACCCTTTTCTTGACATAACTTACTCCTTCCAAAAAAATGTGTTAAAATTTTATGATACTTACACAGTATCATTATTAATTCGGCATTTTATCTAACTCTCTTCAGTTCATTTTCCATTATCATCAAGCACTATCTGGTCCGGTTTCCAACTTATAATCGGTTTTGTAACTATCTATGATAACATATCTTAGGTTCTCACCGTTATAATCCACTTTCTAGCCACACTCCCGTGTCAAGTATCATCTGGTCTGGTTTCCAGCTCGCAATGGGCTTCGTAATGGTGATAATATATTGTAGATTCTCGCCGTCATAATCCACGGCCCAGGTAAAATTATCTTGGTTAAAATACGTACCATTGAAGTCATTTACCGCAAACCCCAGCTCCATCGCGTCCAGACTTCCAGGTGCGTTGGTCCATGAACCGGGCATATTATATCCCGCTATCCAAGCACGAATCGCAGTGGCAATCATGCCGGCACGGGCCTTACCTTCCGACCACTTGGCAGAGTCAACGCGCCCACGCATCAGCGGTATCGCAATCGCGGCTAACATACTCACAATTATAATCACCACAAGCAGTTCAACCATACTGTAACCTCTTGCCTTTCTCATAATCAAACCTGAGTATATCACCTCAAGGCTCTTGTTGCCTAACTTACCATCCCTACATAAACATACCATGAGGCTGCGTCCTCAACTTTTTACTTCACTCGCTCCTGTTATTGGTAACTTCACTCCTTTTTAGCTTACGCAAATGTAGCATCCGACATTGAGAAAATCGGCAGATATAACGCCACTACCACTGCCAATACGCCCACACCTACAATTACAATCACAACAGGCCCAAGAAGATTCAACAGCGTCGTTATAGTCGTATCCATCTTCGTTTCGTAATAGTCGCTGGCTCTTTCTAATACGGCCGGCAGCGTACCGCTTCTTTCACCAACCTGCACCATCCGCGTTACCATGTTCGGAAAAAAACCGGTTTCCACCATCGCCTCAGACACGCCCGAACCTTCAATCAGGTTCTCCTTGCTGTGGACCACTGCATTTCTTATCACAACATTGTTCGTCATCTCAGAAAGAATGTCGAACGACTCTATGATTGAAACACCCGCAGACAAAAGTGTCGCCATCGTTCTGCAAAACGTCGCAATGAACGATTGTGACGCAATCTTGCCGAACAAGGGCACACATAGTACAAGCTTGCACAACTTCATGTGGCCTTCGTGCGTCTTGTTGTAGATTAAAAACAGGACAACAAATGATACCAGACAGACAACGATAAGCAAGCTATGATTTGCCACTATGTCATAAAAATTCATAAATGCCTGCGTGAAAGCGGGCAGCTTACTGCCCATCTGCTCGAATATCAGGCGGAATCTCGGGATAATCAAAAACATCATGATCATAAGAATTACGAAAACAAAACCCACCACAAATATCGGATATGCCAGCGCAGTCTGTATCTTTTTGGCGAACTTGTCACGACGCGTATAGTACTCCCCCAGCCTACGCAGTACCTCTGGAAGCGAGCCGCTCGTTTCACCCGCCAGTATCGTCGCACAGAACAAATTGTTGAAAACCTTGCCGAATTGAGAGATGCTCTTGGAAAAAGACTCACCCTTCTTTATAAGTTCGCCCACACTCAACAGGGCATGTCGGAAAGGCAGGTTCTCAATGTCTTCGGCAATCGTCTCTATCGCCGTCGTAATCAGCACCCCACCGTCCAGCATCGTAGCCAACTGCCAGCAGAAAGCCGCCAGCTCCGAGTATTTGGGTTCTTTGTAACCCAAATCGCGGTCCTTTACCGCCGAACTCGAAGTGACCGCGATCACTTCAACAGGGATAAGGCCCTGGTTGTGAAGCCACGCATACACTTCCTCCCCGGAAGCGCCTCGTCTGTAGCCTATAGTTTCCTCCCCAGCCAGGTCACGTACTCTATACGCAAAGTTATTCATCCAGGCACCTCACATCTTCGTCCGCTGCACCGGGCAGCAGATACTCAACAGACTCTAACTCAGTCTGAAACCTCGGGCTTGCGACAGGTACCTGCCCTCCTCCGGACATGCCCCGCTAACAAGTCGATTGTATTCTACCGCCTTTGGCTACAAAAGTCAACATCTATTTTAAAATTATTTTCCCTAAAACGCCGGTTTTTTGCTATTGCCCGACCGGTTTTATTGCATGAGTGAAGGCGAGAGATGATGATAGCAGGCTTAATTATTCTAGTGTAAACGCAGTCAACTGAAAGCCAGAAAACACCGTCAATATACCACGTGTTTATTCGTGCATTTCCGTGACCCCTGAAAAAGTAGCTTCAAGGACCTCTTCGGCTGTAGTAACTCCCGCAAATATTTTTTTTACGCCGCTCTCAAGAAGATTACCTCCGCCGGCTTGTTGAGCCAATGCGCGAATCTCACTCTCCGCGGCCCCCGAAGCGATCAATTGGCGCATCGTATCATCCATGGCCAGAAGTTCAAATATAGGCAGCCGTCCCAGATAACCGGTTCCCTCACAAGCCTTACAGCCGTGCCCATGGTAAACCGTATATCGTTCAGCCTGCTCGTGGTCGAGCCGAAGCTGCTGGACCTGGTCCCCACTCAGCTCAGCAGGTTCCTTACAGTTATCACAAATCCTTCGCACAAGTCTCTGAGCCACAACCAGACTCAGACTCGAAACCAACAGGAACGGCTCAATACCCATAAACACAAGTCTGCTTATTGCACCCGCTGCATCATTCGTATGGAAAGTGGTCAATACCAGGTGGCCCGTCAAAGATGCCTGGATTGCAATCTCAACGGTATCTTTGTCCCGAATCTCGCCGATTAAAATTATATCGGGGTCCTGTCGCAAAATGGTGCGCAAGCACGAGGGAAAACCCAAATTAATGTCCGGCCTTACCTGAACCTGGTTAATGCCTTCAAGCCGATACTCCACAGGGTCCTCTACGGTATTGATATTCTTCGTCGGGTCCTTCAGGTAATTAAGGGCTGAATACAATGTCGTCGTCTTGCCGCTGCCCGTCGGCCCGGTAACAACTACAATACCGTACGGCTGTTGCAGGACCTGCTTGAATTGCCGCAGAAAATCCGGTCCAAAACCCAGAAGGTCAAGGTCATGACTGACAGCTGCCTTATCCAGAATTCGCATCACAATCTTTTCACCGTATATCGTTGGAAGCGCGCTTGTACGCACGTCGATATCACGCCCGGGGGCCCTGATCTTGAATCGTCCGTCCTGCGGCAGCCTGCGCTCCGCAATGTTCATGCCCGATAGCAGCTTGATCCTCGTTATAACCGCCGCCTGCATTTTGCGGGGCGGAGGAACCGTCTCCCGGAGAATACCGTCAATGCGCATCCTTACAATCATTGATCTTTCCTGTGGCTCAAGATGAACGTCACTTGCCTTTCTCTTGACCGCCTGGCCTAACAACAAATCCACAAAGTGAATCACAGGCGCCTTACTCGCAGCCGCCTCTTCATAGCGTATGTCCGCCTCCAGAAGCTCATCGTCGCGGATGTCCTCCTCGCCGGTGCTCAGTTCCAGTTCAACCAGATCGCGCAGCCTTTGTTCGGCAACATGAGAACCATGGTAGATTAAATCTATCGCATCTTTAATGTTCCTCGGCGAGCTGATGACCGCCTTCACTTTGCGACTTGTTCTGAACTGGACCGTATCTATTGCGACGATATTAAGCGGATCCGCCATCGCCACAACTATATGGTCATCGACTTGATTTATTCCAATAAGACAAAATCGCTTTGCGATCCTCTCGGGTATCTCCCTGGCTACGTCCATTTCTATCTCAGCAGGATTATGAAGACTCATATACTCGAGTCCGAGGAATTCAGCCAACGAACGTGTTACAGACTCGTCATCCAGCATCTTAAGTTTACACAGCACCTGCCCCAACCGGCCGCCGTTCTGCTGCTGTTCGCTCAGCACCTCGTGAAGCTGCCGGTGCGTCAACTGGTTCTTATCGACCAGCCATTCCCCAAAAGGAAGCCGTTGCCCGCTTTCAATTGTTTTCGGTGTTTCTTCCATACACCCTCTTATCCCAGGTATCGTACCGCCACAAGGGGACGGACATCTTTGGCCCAATTGCTAACCATATTATACCACAACAGGCGATAAAATCAAGCAAATACTTGACCCATCGCCGATATTTTATGCTCAAAGCTGCATTTGGCACCGCCGAGGTCGCAGAGACCACAGAGGTTTATGTATTAACTCAAACTGACCGTTTTCGAGTTGTTAGTTAGATCCCGCATCAAGTGCGGGACATGGTTTTTAGTTCTTAGTTAGTTGAATCTCGGCGCAAACTGTACCGCTCTGCGATAATATCGGACCTTCCATGCCTCGTCACAAATCGTCTCCCTGCTGAGCGAAGCCTGAGCGAAGCGAAGTCCCGACTCCTCGGGGGAAGTCCCACGTGTCCCGATAACTCAGGGGTGCGCTGGGGTCCTCTGTCTACGGTTCGCCGGAATCAACCGCCAATTAGTCTTACTGGCTGTTTTCCAGTTCTTTTAGCCATTCTTCGAGGCTGGTGACAAACTCAATACATGTGTCCTCATCGACCTCGTCCTTGATCTCGTAGAGCCAGTCCAAAAGCTCCTTGATCTGCTCGATTTGCTCGGCAACGCTCGGCTCAGACTGAGCCTCTATCTCGCTTGCTTGTTGCTCGGCAGCAGGCTCACTAATCAACATTGATTCGGCACCGGCCATCCTGCCCATACCGCCGCCCATTCCCATCATCATCGGTGCACTCGTCCCTGATGTGGTCCAGCAGGGCTCCCAGAGCCAATCAGCGCCGAAGACAGCGAAGTCGCCATAGTCTATATCCCAATCACCAGTTTCCGGCTGAAGGTCACACTCAGGATTCCAGTTGTATGTATTTGGGTCGTCTACATCGTATGGCCCATAACTCAGCCAGGCGTTGGCGAGCACAACAAGATCTTGAGTGTCAACTATTGCATCGACGTTCCAATCAACATCGTTATAGATGTCATCACAGGTGTACTCATCCGCGCCCATATCAACTCTGCCGTTGTAAACCCTGACGTTCCTATCGATGTCCAAGTTGTCGTAGTACGTTCCATTACCATTCGGGTCATGG
>SDBT01000885.1_pt1 | contig 50052 bp, 50 predicted proteins | sample 2277101 | NCBI WGS metagenome assembly SDBT01 (sample SAMN10404973, study PRJNA504765) | marine sediment metagenome | isolation source: marine sediment core GS10_PC15, 103 cmbsf | place: Arctic Ocean: Southern Knipovich Ridge | collected 2010
TACACCCTCAAAGGCGAACGTCGAGCCGACCGAGAACAGATACCCGACAAGTACGGCCAGGCTCACAAGCACGGACATGTCGAGAATCCGCCTGCGCAATGCAGCAACAGCTCCTTTGAAGAACGGCCAGGTTCCGTAGACCGTCACAATCGATGCAAGCAGGAACAGGAGATACTGCTGCCCTCCGAAACTTACATCGAATCCCAGCCATTTCTGAACCGTCGGGGAGAGGATGAGTATGGGCACTGTCAACAAGGCAACGAGGAAGAAGCGCTTCCGGAAGTCCTTCTCCATCATGGCATGATGGTCATGGTGATCGCCACTCTCGTGCGAATGCCCGCTGTGTTTGGCTTGTTTGCCCTGAGCTCCGTGGCTGTGGCTTTCGTGTTCCTCCGACTCCGTGCTGTCGAACAATGCAAATCCGCATTCCTCAAGAACATTGCGGATCTCGTCGCACGATGTCTGTGGTGTGTCATATGTGACGATGATTTCGTCTGTCAGACCGTCAATCGCTGCGTTTCGGACTCCATCAACCTTAAGCAAGCGTCGCTCTATTGTGCAGATACACTCAAGAGGAACCATCGTGCTCGCTTTGAATGTCGCTTTCTCAACCATCCTAGATTCCTCCTTTCTGCCATACCCTACCCATATGGGGTGGATTTAGCACTCTACAACAAGCCGCCAGGCATGTCAAACTCTTGGATCTACGCGCGCTGCAGATACTTCAAGGTCTGCAGTAGCTCCTCAACGGCCCGGACCCCTTTGCCCTCATCTATGGAACTTCGAACGCAATGAATGATGTGGGAGTGCGCCAGATCACGAGCAATGGCGGTCAGCGTACCTTGGACCGCAGCGATCTGCTTGAGAATGTCGATGCAGTACTTGTCATCCTCGAGCATCTTCGCAATCCCGGTGACATGCCCTGCTGCAATCTTTGCCTTTCGATGAAGCTTCTCGCTTAGCTCTGGTTCGAGATGGAGACTTCCATGTTTCGCCACGTCTATCCCTCCTATCCACCTGGGGTGGGTGCGCTTATTGTACGCCAATACCTCGGATCTGTGAAGGCTCGAAGCGGCTCGCACGCGAAGCTCTCCTCGCTTGTGCTTTGAGCGATGCTACTGTAATGTGACTAGGACGCGAGTCCCCACGAGATAGCCAACTGTGCGTTCAAGGTACAGCCCCCCAGGCTCCGACAGCCCTTTACGATAGATCGCACCCTTGTCAGGCTGCCGTTCGTCTTGCCTAGACGAGGCCTTCGACTTCGGTTCGTCCAGCCCCCTTGGCACGTCAACAGCATCGAGCTTAATCCTTACTAGCATGGCTCTCGACGACTTCGCAGAGACCAGGACGAACCGAGTGCGAAAAACACAATCAGAATCGCAACGGACGCAAGGAAGTACATCCCGGAACTGAACGAGCCGGTCGCGTCGGACAGCATGCCAATCAACAGAGGGCCGCCGACCCCTCCGATCTCCGCGAAGCAGAAGAAGATCCCTCCCGCGGAGCCCATGACGCGCGCTTGCACCGCGGGCACCTGCATCAGCATCAGCATTTCCAGAGGAAGAAACGAGCCACTGGTAGCACCGATAGATGCAAGGGCGACGACAAGCGGTGGCCCCGTGATATGCGGTATTGCCACGAGCAGACCAGCGGTGAGTGCGGCGCAGATAGACATTGCATGCGCTCGATATTGAGACGAAACGATGCGAGGAATCACCATTGCGGACACCAGCCCAGTTAGCAGCGGAAGTGAAGCAAGGAAGCCAGCACCTCCTTGCGAAAGCCCGCTCATCTCGAGGAACTTGGGGAGCCAGTTGCCGAAGCCGTGGATCACTGCAAAGGAACAGACACCCATTGCAAGAAGGATGCGTACATCGCGTAGCCTCAGAAGGGTTGCAAGAACGACCGAAGGCCTTTCCATGTGTTCGCGGCTCCTCCTCTGTGGTTCCCTTGAGGCCACAGCCCAGAGGCTCGTCACAATCAAAGCAAGGATTCCATAGATGACAAAGGCCGTTCGCCAGCTGCCTCCTGCCAAGGGCATGACGATTGGGTGGGTGGCCGATAATGCGATGAGGCTTCCGACGATTGGGCCTGTTGCATAGATCCCAACGGCAATCCCCCGTTCTCGGCTATCGAACCACGCGGAGACCATTTTCGGGGATCCGATGGAGATCAATGGTCCCCCAACTCCAAGCAGAGCGACGCCTAGGAACAGCGGAACGAAGCTGTCAACCCAATACCTAACGATGAGCGACAGAGCAATGATCAGCCCACCAAAGAGAATCGCCTTTCTTACACCCCATCGATCGAGAATAACTCCCGCGAACACGGCGAAGACGATGTAGGCCGCTTGCCAGCTACCCAGGATGGCTCCCATCTGGGTGTTCGAGATCCCCAGATCTCGCATGATCGGCGTCACCAAAGGGGCAACCGTGCGAGTTGCCAGGCCGAATGTCGCGTAGGCGAGCCAAACTAGGGCGAGCATCGCCCAGCGATACGCCAAAGGGGCGTCGGCTCTGTGCTCGCTCTCTGGAACAGTTAAGGTCTTCATCACAGAGCTCTCAGTTTCTCGCGGTTATTGAATACCCCAATGTGATGATCATCCTTGCCGTATGCTGGATCGGTCTTTGGTTGCATGTTGTGCGCGACGAGTGGCTACCGCTCCTCTAGGGCGCTACGCACGAATTCATTGACGATCTCAAGTAATGCTGGGGGCTTGTGAAATCGAACCCCGTGACCGATTCCTGGGAAGATGTGGAGAGAGCCATTAGGAACGCAGTCTGCGATGATCTTCGCCTGGCTCGGCGGACAAGAAGGGTCCTTCTCCCCAACGAGGATCAACACCGGAATGTCGAGTTTCTTCAGTTCCTCGCGAACGTCGTATTCTCCTATGCGCCGAACACACTCCGCAAGTGCAGCTGGGTTCTGCTCTTGAGCAACCATGCCTGCCTTGGGGAATCCCCACTCGTTCATACCAAGCCGTCCGATCAATTCGTGGAATGCTCGCTGTGTCTCCGGAGTCGAGTTGGATCGGAATGCTGCTGCCTCAGGGCTTCGGGTCACTTCAGGCCAGATGCTGTTCGTATCTTGAATGTACTGCCAACTCGGAGCAGTCCCGTCCAGGATGAGCCCATGCAGGGTCTCACGGTACTTCAGCGCATAGACCTGCCCAGTCATTCCTCCATAGGACACTCCCCAGTAGATCCACTTCTCCAATCCGAGATGCTGCCGTACGGCGTCGAGATCGTCCGACACGCGCCAGAAACCGTAATCCGAGGTATCACGGGCTCTTGAGCTTTCTCCGAAGTCTCGAGGGAAGACGGTGATTGTCGTGAAGCCGGGGATTTTCGGGTACCCGCCTCCCTTGGGCGACCAATACGGGTGCGCTCCGGCAATCGCAACGCCTTCCCCTTCCACGATGTAGGCAATCTCACCGCCCTCTGACGGTGCCTTTCCCAAACCCTGCGTCAACGAAGTCATTCCGATCCTCCGATCGTCCGCTCGATGAATGCCGCGACATCGTCGGCAGCACTGGTGTGTCGTTGGTACAAGACGCCATGGCCGGCCTCTTCGTAGACCTTGAGAACGGCTCCTGGAATCGCGTCGGCAATGATCTTGTTGTGGCTCGGCGGACATCCGCGGTCGCGACCTCCTGCGAGCACGAGCGTTGGGATCTCTATTGTGCCAAGGCGTGAACGCGTGTCGTATTCGTGCAAGCGTCGCATGATCGCCTGGAGCGCGTCCGTATTGAACTCCATCCGCTCCATCCAGTCGCGCATCATCGCCTCCGCGTCTGGGGCCCCCATCAACTCCCACATTCTGATGAAGAACGGGAGGATCGTTTCCGGGCCAGGATTCATGTAGAAGGCCGCCGCCTCCGGGGTTGATCGAAGCGCCGGCCATATCGTCTCAGGATCTTCCCCGTAGTGGTAGCTGGCTGCGGTGGAATCGAGAATGAGCAGCGTCAAAGACAGCGGATGAGCGAGTGCATACTCCAACCCGACGAAGCCTCCCATCGACACCCCCCAGAAGCCCCACTCGGTCAGCCCAAGATGGGTTCTTACGGCTTCCAGATCGTCGACGAGCCGCCAAATCCCTAGGTCCTGGTCATCACGTGGAGGCGAGCTATCGCCAAATCCCCTTGGCCAGACGGTAATCGTTGAGCATCCGGGCACGTCGGAGATCCCGGGCACGCCATATCCGTCCTTCGCGATCATGTACGGGTGAGTGGCCGCCACCGGTGGGCCTTGTCCGCGCACTAAGTACGCGATCTCTGCCCCATCTGCTTGCGCTCTTCCGTTCCCTTCTTTCAGGCCGGACATGCCTCCTCCTTCCACGCCAATTCTCGTGCGGCCGAGCAACTCACTAGTCCGTCCATTGGTAACAGAAATCGCAGTGGGAGGCCCCCTCCATGATGGTCTGCGTTCTCTTCAGTTCCAGCTTCGGATGCATCGTCTTCGCTCGCGGGAAGTCGCTGTCACAAATCCACGTCTTGCCGAACTCCGTCGCGTCGAGCTCTCTGAAAATCTCCGACCAGAGACACCCTGTGATGTTGAAGGAGAAGCTGTTCTCGTCCATCTTGTAGGTTGAGAAATCCATCCGCGTTGTCTTTGAGATTAGAACTGACCCAGACGGGAGAGGTCGGGTAAGAACGGTCGAGCCCATGTTCTTAGAGCCTTGCATGTACTCAGCGAACGTCGCTGCCGTCTTCTTCGTTTCCCAACCTCTATACGCAGGAGAGGCCGCGAGGCAAGCAACTTCGTCATGCATCGCCTCTTTGACCAGCTTCAGTGCTTCTTCCTTGCCGTGAATTGCATACAGCTTCTTGACCAATGCAACAGGGAAAGCGAACCATTGGCGTAGGTAGCGCTCGGGAGACATAGTCATCAAATCCTCAGGCCAAAGCGTTAGCTGTTGTCGCTCCATCGTAATACCTCCTATCGGCTCCAGTGATCCTTGTCGAGCCAACCGTGGTTCTGCCACATCTCCCGATCGTGCCCCCCGATCGATGACGCCTTCCGCCGCAGAGATTGGAAGACCGTCAGGTCCATCGCATCCGGATAGAACTTAGGCTGCTCAATCATGTCGGATGTGAGTTGGGCCGCCAGAGACTCAGCTTCCAGCTTCACCCCTTCGATATCGCCGATCGCAACGTCCATCGGGCCGCCGTACCCGCCGGTTGTGAAGATTGAAAGCTCGCCGCTGACGACCATCCCAAGGAGGCGCAGCCAACTTCGCATGTAGTCGACAGTTCCTCTAGCAACAGACGCTGGCGCTGCGAGGGTGGTGACAATTGCAGCGTGCTTGCCTGCAAACGGATAGACGTGAGACCAGTTTGTGCAGCGATCGATGAACGTCTTAAGAATCCCAGGAACCGTCATGATGTAGACTGGGACAGCAAAGACAAACCCATCGGCCGAGAAGAACTTATCTTGAATTGCCCTCAGATCGTCATCTTGCTGAATGCATTCGTACGGCTCCCGAAAGAGACATGCACAGCAACCCAAACAGTGTTTCAGTTTGTGATCCCCCAGGTTGACGATCTCCTTCTCAATAGTCGAGTCTTCTACACTGTCGAGCATCAACTCGAGAATCCCATAGGAATTCTTCTTTCGAGGACTGCAATTGACCCCTAGCAGCTTCATGCCTCGTGCCTCCTTTGATGTTCCTGTACAGCTGTCAGCAGGTGGCAACTTGACAACGCGAAACAGGACATATACAGTGCACTATACTACGTGGTATATTACGAGGCAAGGAGGTTCTGTTGCCATTGTCCGACGGTCGTCGCGTTCAATCTGCTGGTCCGGAAGCAAAACCAAGTCTCGTTGACACTGTTCATATGCAGCTTCGCGAACGAGTCATCCTTGGAGAGATAGAAGGCGGCGACATGCTGGTGGAATCGCAGCTCGCCAAGGAATTTGGTGTCAGCAAGACGCCGGTTCGCGAGGCGCTTGTCCGCCTCAGCCAGGAGGGCTATGTTGAAGTGATCCCTCGGCAGGGATACCAAGTCACGGCGATTTGTGTGAAAGACATTCATGAGGTGTACGAGCTTCGCGCTGTCCTCGAACCCGAGGCGGCCGCACTCGCCGCCCAGCGTGCGACGCCGGAGGAGCACACGGCCTTCCGTGCCGAGATGGGGGAACTGAGCATCGAGCTCGAGTCGAAGGACGGTCCGGTGACGACGCTCGACGTCATGGCGCTGGACGACGCCTTTCACATGGGCATAGCAAACCTCACTGGAAACCGCCGCCTGGCAGCTGCAATCAAGCGATTGTTGCGCGAGGCGATGAGGCTTCGATTCACCGACCCTCATGAGAGCCCGGAGGGCATGCTTTCTGAGGGGCACACTACCGGAGCCATACTCGAGGCCGTAGGCAAAGGCAAAGCGACCACGGCGCGGCAGCTGATGCTAGAGCACATTGAGCAGTCCAAAGAGCGGGTGCTGGCAGGCCTCTTGAATCCGCTGCCAGGAACGAAGATCCACGTGCGAGGTCGATAGGCATGCGCAAGAGCAACTGGAGCGATTGCCGCGTATGTCGAAGGAGGTTGCATGCGCGAGATTAGTACGGATGTTCTCGTCGTTGGAGGAGGGGGTGCCGGCTTTCGCGCTGCCATCGGAGCCCGTGAGAAGAATGCATCCGCACTCCTTGTCAGTAAAGGCCCGCTAGCACGATCCGGTGCCAGTCCGATGGCAGGTGCCGATCTGACGTGTCACGGAAAGGGAATGCGCAGAGCCGGGTTCTTTGGCGAACCCCGCGACAGCGAAGAGAAATTCTTCAGTGATATCGTTCATCAAGGCTGTTTTCTCAACGATCAACGGCTTGTCGAGATCTATGTTCATGACGGACCGGATCGGCTGCTGGAGACCCTCGCATGGGGATGCAAACCGAGATTCTGTGACGAGCGAGCCATCTTCACCAGCGGCACGGGCATCATGGATGCCCACTTGAGAGAGGCCAAACGCCTCGGTGTGGAGCTTCTAGAGGACGTCGCGGTCCTCGAACTCCTGCAAGAGGACGGACAGGTCAACGGAGCAATCGGGCTTGACATTCGCACTGGCGAGTTGATCAGCTTCCACAGCAAGTCGATCGTGCTTGCAAGCGGCGGTTGGCATAAGGCCTACACGCCGGTGACTGGTTCGAAGGAACTCACTGGGGATGGTGTGGCGATGGCGTATCGCGCCGGGGCCGAGGTAGGGAACATGGAGTTCGTTACTTTCGCCTGCAACATTCCCATGTGGCCTCCTGTCTGGCGAGGCAGCATCATCACCTACGTCATGAGCCTGATGTGCGGCGGCACGCTTGAGAACTCAGATGGAGAAAGGTTCGTTGAACAGTACGATCCAGAGATTGTCGCGATTGCAAACACAACAGAGTGGAACAAGAGCTTCTTTTCCAACATTGCCGCACGTGAGATTCGCGCGGGTAAGGGTTCGCCTCACGGCGGCGTCTTCTACGTTGTTGGCGATACCCCATGGCCGGCGTTTGAAGCCCGCGCCAAGCGCTCGTATCCAAACTGGCAATTCAAAGGTGTCGATTTCTCGGAGATGGGCCGCATGCTACGCGACGGCGAAGGTGTTGAGGTCGCTGGGGCGGCGGAGTACTTCGAGGGCGGTGTCTGCGTCGACGAGCGCTTTGCGACAAACGTCCCCGGCCTCTACGCAGCAGGGGAATGCGCGATCAGCCTGTTCGGCGCGAACCGCGTCGCCGCGGCGACGATGGAGATGTTGGTCAGCGGTGCCGTGGCTGGTCGGGCGGCTGGTGAGTTCGCAAGTGGTGCTGACACGCCGCCTCTGGCTCCCGGCAAGGTCTCGGAGTTTGGCGAGAAGATCGAGCGCCCTCTCAAGCAGGCCAAAGGACCACGACCCGGTCAACTTCGAGCCAGATTGCAGCGCGAGTCTCACGAGAAGCTTGGCCCCGTCCGCAATGAGGGCGAGTTGACAGAGCTACTGGAGTTCCTAACAGGGTCGCAGCAGGAGGCGCTCCCTGCACTCTCGGCTACTTCCAAGAGTCGCGCCTACAACAAGGAATGGATCGAGGCCCTCGAACTTGAGAACATGCTCAAAGTAATCGAGCTATCGGCACGGTCAGCGCTTGAACGCACAGAGAGCCGTGGCGTTCACTATCGCGAGGACTTCCCGGACACCGACAACGACGAATGGCTGCAAGAAATCGTATTGAAGCTGCACAACGGAGCCATGGAGGTCAGCAAACGTCCGGTTCGCGTCACCTCACTCGACCCGCCCACCGGCAAGATCCCATACCTCGAGATGGTCAAACGGATGATGTTGGCGCACTCGGATGTCGGGGGGCACCACTGATGTCTGGGGACGAACGAAAGGAGGCGACAACGGTGGAGAAGACGGTCAGCGTGAAAGTGAATCGGTTCGACCCGACTAGCGATGAGTCCAACCGTTATGAAGCCTACGAGGTACCCATCGAGAAGGGGCTAAGTGTGATGGACGTTCTCGACTATATCTATGAGAACCTGGACGGCAGCCTCGCCTACTACGACCACGCAGCATGCAATCAAGGGATCTGCAAGCGCTGTCTAATCCAAATCAACGGTGTGACAGGTCTCATGTGCCAGACTCTCGTTACTGGCGACGTGACATTGGACCCACTACCGCGCTTCGAGGTCATCAAGGACCTCGTCACAGCACAAGGGAGCAAGAGCGATGCCTAAATCGAACCCGTTAGGCAAGGTGGAATTCGAACAGCGAATCGCGAACACACAGAAAGTGATGGCCGAGCGGGGATTCGATGGTCTTGTTGCTTTCGCCAGCTACCAAGAACGGCAAGGCCACGTAGCCTACCTCACCAACCACTTCATCTCATTTCCCAATGTCATGAGCCACGTCGGATTCGGACACGCCGTGGTCGTACTCCCGGCGGAAGCTCCTCCGATCCTCATTGCACCCATGGGGTATGAAGCCGAGAAGGTCCACGGCATCGCGTCTGCTAAGACGGGTTTCAATCTGATCGCCGACGTCATCTCAGCTGTCAACGAGCTCGGCTTGACGGAAGCGAAACTGGCCGCCGTCGGCACAGACGTGATCCCAGCAGAATACTACGCCGCCCTCGGCGCAGCGCTTCCCGGTGCGACGATCGAGCCGGCCAATGACATTCTGGAGGCTCAGCGCGCGATCAAGAGCCCGGCCGAGATCGAGCTGCTGCGTAAGGCGGCCCGCGTTGCAGACATTGGACTTGAAGCTGGAATGAGGGCTGTCAGAAAGGGGGCAAGTCAGTTCGACATCGAGATGGCGGCTCGCCGTGCCGCACTCGACGCCGGAGCAGACTTCATCCCGAGAGTTCGCGTCGCTAATGGCAAGCAAGTCACCACACTCGGCTGGCCCATGGTGAAGAACCAAGTTCTGGAAGACGGGGATTTCGTCTATCTCGACTTTATTGGCTGGGTTGGCGGCTACGGATTTGACAACTCGCGTGTCACAGTGGTCGGGAAGCCATCGGATGCGCAGCGCGACTACCTCGAACACTTGGTGGAAGCGACCGAGTGGATGATCGAGATTCTGGAGCCAGGAAAGCCGGTCGAGTTCTGCTACACCGAGTCGAGAGCGAGGACGATCATGCCGTTTGGACACGGAATCGGCCTTGCAATCTGCGAGAACCCGTGGGTGACGTTGGGCCGGGCAGTAACGCTGGAGCCGGGCATGGTCGTTTCAATCGAGCCGGTTGTCATCGACCAGACGCTTGGCGGCGCAAACATTGAAGACACCGTTTTGGTTACCGAGACTGGAATCGAAGTGCTCAATCAATGCCCACGCCGATTCTGGTGATGCCGGGCGTCCGGAAGGAGAACAGATGACGAACGAGCAGCAGATGATCCCCGTGGAGGAGGCTGCGCACGAGGTCGCTCTCACCAGTCGGCGCATTGCGCTTCTTCATCTTGCTTTCGCCAAGACGTTGGTGGCGGAGTTCGGCGAGGAGCGAGGCACGGAGTTGATTGTGAAAGCAATCAAGGCTTACGGCACGCGTGTCGGCGAAGAGGCACGGACAGCCGTTCTTGCGCAAGGCCTTGAATTGACTCCTGAGAACTTCGGCGCAGGTGACGCGCGGGGCTTACCCAAATTCGGGATGCATACGGGACGGGAGAATGTAGAAGTCGACGGCGAGCCGCGGTTCCGTGCCTTCGGCTGTGTCATGGGTAGGGTGTGGAATGAGCTAGGGGAGGGCAAGTTGGGACGTCTCTACTGTCTCGTTGATCCAGCCAAATTCATGGCCTACAACCCCGATTACAAGCTAGCTCACGCCAAGGCGTTGCCCGACGGCGATGAGTGCTGCGAATTCTGCATTCGACGAACAAGTGATCAGGAAAAGCGCGATTTCGCATCGGACGATGCTGACTGGACAACAATCGATCAATGCAGCTAGACAACGAGAACAGGCGGGCCCGGAGGCCCATGGCTGGAACGATCTGAACTGCCAACTGGTGTGCATGGACTGCCTCTCCACGCACTGGCCGGAGTTCTGGATCGCACCCATTATGGTGAGGAAACGGTACGAGGCTCTGTATCTGTAGCATAGCCTCCGGTTGCCAGGAAGGAGTGGCGAGTTAGTTAGCGAACCAAAGGAGGGTAGTTAGTGATGCAGCATAGAAAGAGTTACATGTGGGTGGTGATCCTAGCCGCGGCGATCTTGCTGGTTGGCGCAGTTGGAATCGCCCAAGAAAGAATGGTGAACAACCCGGATACGCTCGTCACGGCGAGACCCGGCGCGATGGATACGCTTGACCCGCATTACGTGGGTGACATCGGAAGTTCCATATTCCTAGGCAACATCTTCGGAGGTCTACTCCGTCATGCGCGATTCGGAACCGTCAATGACGTGGAGCCGGACCTGGCAACCGTTATTCCGAGCGCAGAGAACGGCTTGATTACCGTAGCAGCAGATGGAACAACGTACGTCGGTTTCCCGATTCGTAGTGGTGTCAAATTCCACAACGGAGCGACGCTGACGCCGGAGGACGTCGTCTACACATTCCAGAGGATTCTGGTCAATGGCTCCGGTTCCGGCTTCGGAAGCCAGTTCAGGGCAATCCTGCTCGGCGAGGCCGACATCAACTACTGGCTCGATGAGGCGGGCTTGGACGCGTTCTGGGACGCCATCAACCTGGCCGTCGTTGCCAAGGGGATCATCGTTGAGTTCAGGCTCCCCGAGCCAAACGTCTCGTTCCTCAACCTGTTCACCGACGGCGGACGCTACAACGCGATCATGAACAAGGCCTGGTGCATCGAGCAGGGCTGCTGGCCGGGGACGAAGGAGTCGATCCCCGACTACGCGCTCGCTCTCAAGGCGGACAACCCACTTCACGACAAGACGAACGGCACCGGTCCGTTCAAGCTCGTTGCCTGGGACGTGGGATCGACCGTCACGGTGGAGCGGTTCGACGACTACTGGGAGGGGCCGGCACAGCTGAAGATGGTCATCCGTCGTGTGGTCCCCGAGTGGGGAACGGCACGCTCGCTCCTCGAGCAGGGCGACGTCGACATCGTCACCCCGGATGCGTGGTACATCCCGCAGCTGATCGAACTCGATGGCGTTCGCCTAACGTACCTGATGGAAAGCCTGACCGTGAACTTCCTGCTGATGAACCAGAACATCGACCCCACGGCATCGAGCATCTGGAGCGGGCAGCTCGACGGGCAGGGAATCCCGCCCGACTTCTTTGCCGATTTGGACGTTCGAAAGGGGATGAACTACGCTTTCGACCGCGATGCGTCACTCCAGGCAGGCGGCGGACTTGGCCAGATTCTCAAGACCATGATCCCTCCAGCGGTTGACTTCTACGACGAGGATCAGCCGTTCTACAGCTATGATCCCGAGAAGGCTGTCGAGCACTTCAAGGCCGCGTGGGGCGGTGAGGTCTGGGAGAAGGGCTTCAAGTTCACCATCTACTGGTCGACGCTTGTCCCCGGTTGGGAGACGCAGGCGCTGATTATCGAGGAGGGTGTCGAAGCACTGAATCCGAAGTTCCAGGTCGAAGTCCAGGGTCTCGAGTGGCCCAGCTTCCTCGAAGGCTGGTGGGGCGGCATGAGTCCATTCGGCGGACCGTTCCCGATGTACACCCTAGGGAACATCTACACCTCGACGGACGCTACGATGGTGGGGAGCGTCATGAGTTCGAGCGGCCCGTTCGGCGGCACCTGCGGCTACTCGGCGCTCGCCCGTGAGGAGTTCGATCCGCTGCTGGAAGCAGGCGTCCAGACGTTTGGAGTCGATGAACGCCGCGCAATCTACGAGGAGCTCCAGCACCTGTGCTACGAGCATGCGCTGATCGTCCCAATCAATGTGTCGGGGCTTGTGTTCGCAACGCGCGACTGGGTGCAGGGCTTTTACATGCTGGAGTCGTGGCGCCGCGGAACCGACTTCTACACCATCTGGAAGGGGTACCCGGAGGAGTAATTTCACTTGGCGGAACGTGCTGACCTGCAGGCGGACTAGCCTGCAGGCAGCCTTCCGCCTTGCTTTCGACAGACATCGAACAAGTGTCGGGGCAATTCACAGGCAGTGCAGCCTGAGGCACGCGAGATGCTGATAGGAGACGGATGCTTACATACATCACCAGGAGGATCATGCTGCTGCCGCTTGTGATGTTCGGCGTGACCGCGCTGATCTTCCTCCTCATGCAGTTCCTCGGACCCTACCAGCTGGTCGCGCTCTACGTCACAGATATCACGGAGCTTCTGAAGGGCCCGGAATACATGAGCGAACTCGTGGCGAAGCACGGCCTTGACGATCCGCTCCTCATCAAGTACGGAAACTGGATGGGAAATCTGCTGCGGGGGAATCTAGGGTGGTCGCAATCAGCTCGCATGCCTGTTGCGGCAGCCATTGGCAGATTCCTTCCGTCGACGTTTGAGCTTGTGCTGTGGTCAGTCATCCCGATTATCCTTGGAGGAATCTGGTTAGGCACCATTTCAGCGACGCGCAAAGATACGTTCATTGATCACGGAGCACGATTGTGGGCGCTCGCTGGCATCTCGTTGCCCTCGTTTCTATCGAGCTTGTTCTTGCTTACGCTCTTCTATAGCAAGACCGGATGGTTCCCACCTGGGAGTGTGAGCTTGTGGGCAGAGAAACTGGTCATTTCCGGAGAGTTCATTCAGTACACCGGAATCTACACTCTCGATGCACTGTTTAACGGGAACATGGCGGTCTTCCTCGATGCGCTACGCCATCTTGCCCTGCCATGCACTGCGCTGATCATCGTCCAATGGGCCGGTCTGATGCGGATCATGCGATCGACGATGCTGGAATCCCTGCGGCAGGACTACGTGACAACGGCACGTGCCAAGGGTCTGGCTGAGCGAATCGTCATCAACAAGCACGCCCGGCGAAACGCGCTTATCCCGGTTGTTACTATCGCCGGAGGAATGATCGCGCGGATGATCGGCGGGCTGGTGGTCATCGAAACGGTGTTCAGCCGCAAGGGGCTCGGAGCCTTCGCAATGAGAGCTGCGCTACAGCTCGACTTCCCTGCGGTTCTTGGTTTCACAATTCTCATCACAGGAGTTACGGTCACGGCCAATCTGATCGTCGATCTGCTTTACGCCTGGATTGATCCGCGGATCCGGCTTGGATAAGAAAGGATACCTCGAGAAGCTATGAAGGTCCTGAAAAAACTGGTTACGAATCCACTATCGCTGATCGGACTTCTATTGCTCATCGGCTTTGTGGCGGTCGCGATCCTCGCTCCGGTGATCGCGCCATCGCAGCCGAACCAGAGCCCGTACAAGATCCCACGAGACGGCTGGTCAGGGGAACCGCAACCGCCGAACTCCGAGCATCCATTCGGCACCACACAGGGACAGTATGACATCTTCTACGGTGTCATCTGGGGAACAAGAACCGCGTTCCGTATTGGCATCACGTTGGTCGTTGTCGCGAGCGCGATCGGCATCGTTATCGGTTCCATCTCGGCCTATTTCGGAGGCTGGGTCGATGAGGTTGTCATGCGGGTCACCGATGTCTTCTTCGCCTTCCCATACCTCGTCGCGGCGATGGTGGTCACCACCATCTTAGGCAAGGGCCTCGACAAGATGATGTTTGCTCTCATCATGTTCGGCTGGATGGGGACAGCGCGTCTTATCCGCAGTCAGATTCTCGTGATCAAGGAGACGGCCTACGTTGAAGCGATTCGCGCTATCGGTGGTAGCCATGTCCGCATCCTCTTTCGACACATTTTGCCCAACGCGATCTTTCCGGTAATCGTGCAAGCGACCATGGCGGTGGGGTTCATGATCGTTCTGGCTGCAACATTGAGCTTCTTTGGGTTGGGCGCAGAGCCGGGCTACGCTGATTGGGGGCAGATGATTAGCAGGGCCCGCAATTGGGTCGTCATGCCACCGGGATCTCCATTTAAGTATTGGTACACGATCGTCTTCCCCGGCGCCGCGTTGCTGCTCTTCTCACTCAGCTGGAACCTAGTGGGAGACGCGTTCCGAGATATCTATGATCCACGGCTTGGGGGCAAGTAGACGTCCCACGATCCAAGAGGGAAAGACAAGAATGCCGACCCAGGTAAATGGGCGGACCGAAGGGAGATGCAGCATGAGCGAGAAGACGACATCCACGGCGCGGATTCTTATCGAACCTGGTCGTGCTCTTATCGATGAGAAGGTCAGCATTCGGCTGGCCGGGTTCCCGGAACAAGAGCTGCTATCCGTCCACGCTCGAATGGAAGACGATTTGGGGCGAACCTGGTCCTCTGAGGCAGCTTTCCTCACGGACGATCAGGGGAGTGTCGACCTTGCGCAGCAGGCGCCACAGTCAGGATCCTATGCGGCCCCTGATTCCATGGGATTGGTATGGTCGATGAACCTGTCCCCTGAAGAGACGAATCTTGCGCTGTTCGCAAAGACCGGACTGACCCCAACGCGGATTTCATTTACGGCCAAGAGTCAAGCCGGGCTTGAGCACGCTGCTGAGTTGGAACAATCTCACCTGGCGCAAGGTGTGACCCGAAAGGACGTGCGAGATCGAGGCTTGCGTGGAACGCTCTTTCTTCCTCCGGGCCCGGGACCACACCCAACCGCCATCATCATTGGTGGATCAGGAGGAGGTCTCCAAGAGGGCCATGCTGCTCTTTGCGCTTCGCGCGGAATTGCGGCACTAGCTCTGGCGTATTTCGCGTTTGAGGATCTTCCGAAGTTCCTCATCGACATACCGACGGAGTATTTCGAAACGGCCATCGACTGGATGGTTGAGCAGCCGGAAGTAGACGAGGCAAAGCTGGTGCTCGTCGGCAAGTCTCGTGGAGCGGAAGTTGCACTCCAGGCTGGCGCGATGTTCTCGAAGGTGCGAGGCGTCATTGGCTACGTTCCCAGTCACGTGATCTGGAGCGGAATCGAGGAAGGGGGCCGCGGCGAGACCTTTGCCTGGACATACGGCGGCGACGGCCTCACCTACGTGCCGACCCGCATGACACCGGAGCAGGCGGCTGAGATTTTCGGCCAAGAACGGATTCCATTGACACCGATGTTCCTTATCAACCTAGAGGATGCTGACGCGGAGGCGAAAGCGGCGATTCCAGTTGAGCGGATCAACGGCCCGGTTCTACTAATTTCGGGCAAGGACGATCAGATGTGGCCCTCATCGCTAATGGGTGAGCGGGTGATCGAGCGCTTGCGGAAACATAACCATCCGTATCGCTTCGAGCATTTCGCCTACGAAGATGCCGGCCACATGATCCTAGTGCCCTATCTCCAGACAACGCGCAACTTTTCGGAGCATCCAGTGACAGGACAGGTCTATACGTTCGGCGGAACACCTGAAGGTTACGCCGCTGCCAACGAGGACTCGTGGGCACAGGTTCTCGCGTTCATGCGGGACACGCTCTAGTAGATCGCAAGGAGGGAGTCATGCCGGAACTAGGTGAATTCACCGAAGAGCTGGTTCTTCAATCGGCCCAAGAGGCCTACGAGCAAGGCGAGGCGCGTGTCCCATTGAGGATCGGTTCAGTCGCGCTCCTCGTCGTCGATATGCTTGACGAGTTCGTCAAGCCGCAGTGGTCGCCGTTTTGGGTACCGGATGCTACGAGACAGGCTCCGACGATCCGCCGACTGCAAGATGCTTGCCGCGCCATTGGTGTGCCTGTCGTCAACATCGGCTACGAGACGAATCTGCAAGGACTCGATGCGCCCGCGCCGATGCGGACCGTTCCGATTGGAGCCGGAGCAGTGCCCTTTCTTGGGAGGCTCTTTGTCAAGCCGGCTTTCTACGAAGAGGTTGCACCACAGGGAGGAGACCTCGTGATCCTCAAGCACACCTACAGCGCCTTTCACGGGACATCGCTCGAGACTGTATTGCGAAACCTCGGTGTGAACACGGTGATCGTTGCGGGGACCATGACCAACTACTGCTGTGGCGCAACGGCTCGCGAGGCGTACTGGCATGGATTCAACGTCGTCTTCGGCTCCGACATCAACTCGAGTGACGATGAGGAATGCCAGCGTGCAGAGCTGAAGACCTTGCGAAGGGGATACGCACGGATCATGACCTCCACCCAGATCATCAACGAGCTGGAGGCAAGTCGAGCGGACGCTCCGACGTAGGGAACAGGATGGAAGCCGACAGCACGAGACCGGGAGCGACGAACGCAGGAGGCAACGTCATCACAGTGCGCGCGTACCGGTACGATCCCTTATTGGATGCTGAGCCGAGCTTCGAGACGCACAAGATCACGGTCGATGAGCCCACATCGGTGATGGTATTGATGCGCAGACTCCGAGAGTATGTTCCGGATCGAGCATGTCGGACGTCAATGTGCTTCAAGGGGGCATGCGGATCCTGCCTCGTCCGCGTAAACGGCAAGAACGTATTGGGCTGCTCGACCATAGTTACCCCTGGTGAGACGATCACATTGGAGCCGCACCCTGGCTTCGAGCATATCCGAGATCTGGTCGTTGACTTCTCCCATCCTAGGGCAGCCAGTGAGACGGCGACGCAATGAAACCGTCGGATCATCTCGAGACAGACGTGCTAGTCATTGGCGGGGGCGCCGCCGGCGTTCGCGCTGGACTAGCAGCCGCAGAAGCAGGGGTCGGAGTAACGCTTATATGCAAAGGGCCGATTGCGCGCTCTGGCATCACCATCACTGCTGGCGGAGGAATCCAGGCGCCATTTCATCCCGATGATTCTGAACAGGCCTTCTTCGACGACGTCGTGCGGTACGGCTATGGACTGGCTGACGAAACGCTGGTCAAAGCCCTTGTAGAGAACGCATGCGATCGCGTCCACGATTTGGAGCGCTATGGAGTGAGGTTCCGCAAGCAAGGCGATGGGTCGTGGCTTCAGTTTCAAATGCCGGGCCAGTCCGCCCCAAGGAACGTTCGGCTTTCCGCGGAGGGTGTCGGGCTGATGACTGGATTGCGGCGCGCCTTGCTCAAGAGCCGCATAACGGTGATCGAGGACTTCTATACTGTTGAGCTACTTCAAGCGGAGGATGACAGCATCGTCGGCGCGATCTGCCTTGACGTGCGCCGTGGCGTACTCGTGGAGATCAAGGCGGTGGCCGTCGTCCTCGCAACCGGCGGATGTCAGGCAATGTGGAACGTGACTGACTGTCCGGTCGATGCGACCGGTGATGGACTCATGTTGGCCTATCGCAGCGGTGCTGAACTGGTTGACCTGGAGATGGTCCTGTTCTACCCATCAGTCGTCATCCATCCCCCTTCCGCACGCGGATCGTTCGTTCACTACGAGTGGCTTGAGGAGTGGGCCTGTGACGGCGAAATCCGCGATTCCGACGGCGCACCGGTCCTTCCCAAACCGCTTCCTGTACGCGATGTCGCCATGCGAACCATGTGGCAGGCGATCCAGGAAGGGCGCGGGACACGCCACGGAGGCCTGTGGTGGGATGTATCGCAATCGCCGAAGGGGCATGATGCGGTCGACGCGTTTCTCCAGGGGCAGCAGTATCGGTACATGCGCGACCGGCTTGGCATTAACCCATCCACGGAGAAGATTGAGGTCGCACCGGGCGCGCATTATCAACTGGGAGGGATTCGGATCAACGAGCGCACCGAAACGTCCATCCTCGGCCTATATGCCCTGCCGGAGGCGGCCGGGAACGTCGAAGGAGCCAATCGACTGTCGGGAAGCGCGCTGGCAGCGACCCAGGTGTTCGGGGAGATCGCTGGACGCGAGGCGCCGAAACGAGCCAAGCGAACCAAGCGGCTTCCCAAGCCCCTCACGGCATCGCGCCGACGAGCGACAGATCGAATCAAACGTCGCTTGAAATCGGGAGCCGTCCCTCAAGAACTCCCCCAGACGAGAGAAGCGCTGCGAAAAGCGGTCAGTCGATTCATTGGCGTTCAACGCTCCGGTGACGGGCTACGTGACCTCCAGCAAGAGCTAGACGGCTTGTCGGATCATTGCCAGACTCTTCAGACGAGCCCGGACGGGAGCTTCCTTCAATCGCTCGTGGAGATTCTCGAATTGGAGAACATGCTCGACCTCGCCGAGCTGATACGGCGCAGTGCTCTGCTGAGACAGGAATCCCGCGGTCACCACTACCGCACCGACTTCCCGAACCGAGACGATAACAAGTGGTGCTGCCACACTTCGATTGTTCAGACAGCGACCGGTCCAAGAAGTAAGTCGCTCCCTGTTCGACGTGTGCCTTGCTACCAAGAGAGGGCGCAATGAAACGAATCGGGATCCTCGGAGGGATGAGCCCGGAGTCGACCGCAGAGTACTACCTTCATATCACGCGGCGTTTCGTCGAACGATTCGGCGACTACGCTTACCCGGAGATCGTCATCCACAGCGTTTCCTTCCAACGGTACATCGACTGGCCGGCTGCGGGGCGCTGGGATCTCGTTGCTGACGGACTTGTCGAAGGAGCTCGGGTGCTCGAGGCGGCCGGTGCTGACTTCCTCATCCTGGCGACTAACACGATGCACAGCGTCTTTTCGTTGATCGAGCCGCGGATCGGGATTCCGATCCTCAGCCTGCCGGAGGTTGTTGCCGATGCGATCTCAGGCTACGGGCTGGCTAGGGTGGGGCTACTTGGGACGCGTTACACGATGGAGCAGTCGTTCTATGCGTCAACACTCGCGGCCAGAGGCATCGTGGTGATCGTCCCGGATGCGAGCGATCGCGAGATCGTTGATCGCACCATCTACGACGAACTCGTCATTGGGCGAATTCTCGAGACATCTCGCCAGGCATTTGCGTGCATCATCGACGTGTTGGCAGAACGAGGGGCCGAGGGCGTTATCCTCGGCTGCACCGAGATCCCGCTACTTGTGCGACCCGAGGATTCCCGACTATTGCTGTTCGATTCAAGCCACCTCCATGCTGAGGCGGCTCTCAATTTCGCGTTGGAGGAGACATCGTAATGACGCACGAAGAAGAGACGAAAACCATATCCACAGACGAGGCGCGAAAAGCGATCGAAGCAATGAGCCGCCGCGTTGGACTACTACATCTCTGCTATGCCCGGCGACTTGTCCTCGAACTCGGAGAAGAGCGTGGACGTAAGCTGATCAAGCAAGCGATCTGGGACTACGGGACCGAGGTTGGCAAAGCAACCCGCAAACGTGTAGAGGATCTTGGTCTGGAGCCGACCCTGGCCAATATGGGCGCTGGTTCCGATCTATCTCCGATCGGGTTCGATCACCAGCGTGTGAACGTCGGCGGCGAGTTTCGCATCCAATCCCTGAACTGCGAGCTCGCCGACGTGTGGAGGGAGTACAGCGAGGAAGAGTTGGGGCAGCTTTACTGCTTGGTCGATCCAGCAAAGATGCAGGCCTACGACCCCGAACTGACGCTTGTCCACACCAAACGGATTCCGCTCGGCGACGAGTATTGCGAGCTCGCCGTCAGACAGCTGACAGACGAGCACGATGAGATCTCCGCTCAAGAAAACAAGGAGGAAACTGCCAAGTGAACGCTACAACATTGAAGCAGAGAGTCTGCGACGCAATCGACCGACGTTCTCAGGAGATCATCGGGATCGGGAACACGATCCTCGCAAACCCCGAGGTCGGCTACAACGAGCACAAGACCGCCGAACTGGTGGCCGAGCACTTCAGGAGATTGGGTGCTGAGTACCATGATGGACTGGGCATCACGGGCGTTAAGGCCTATTTGGAAACTGACACCCAGGGACCAACGGTGGCAGTTTTGGGTGAATTGGACGCTTTGGTATGTCCGACGCACCCTCACGCCGATCCAAGTACCGGTGCGGCGCACACATGCGGACATAACGCCCAGATCGCAATGATGCTAGGCGTGGGCATAGGTTTGGTGGATTCCGGGGTGCTCGCCGATCTCGCAGGACGGGTTGTGCTGTTGGCCGTCCCGGCCGAGGAGTACGTCGATATCGAGAACAGGCGGGGGCTGCGTGAGGATGGCAAGATCGAGTTCTTCGGGGGCAAAGCGGAACTCGCTAAGAACGGCATATTCGACGATATCGACATGGCGATGATCCTCCATGCCATGCCCAGTGTATCAGAACGGAAATTCGCAGTCGGCGGAACGTGCAACGGCTTTCTCGCCAAGGCGATCCGATTCCGAGGTGTGGCATCCCACGCCGGCGCTCGCCCTGAGGCCGGGGTGAACGCGCTCAACGCCGCAGCACTGGGAATTCTCGGTGTGCACGCTCAACGTGAGACCTTCCGCGATGAGGACGCGATCCGGGTCCACTTCGTCATGACCAAAGGGGGAGATCTCGTCAACATTGTCCCGGATGATGTAACGATGGAACTGTTTGTCCGCGGAAAGACACTCGATAGCATCCTTAATGCGGCGAAGAAGGTTGACCGGGCGCTGCAAGGAGCCGCAGCGATGGTCGGAGCCGAGGTAGAGATCGAGGATCTGCCGGGTTACTTGCCGCTGCTACAGGACAAAACACTTGCCGATTGCTTCTTCACCAATGCGGAGGTGCTCGTCGGCAAGGACAACGTACGGCGTGGCGGACACATGGCCGCGTCGACAGACATGGGGGACATCTCGCATCTCATTCCGGCAATTCACCCCGCGGGGGGTGGATACGCGGGGATGGCTCACAACGAGACATTCGCCATCGTCGACGAGGAGATGGCCTACGTGGCGCCTGCCAAGGCGCTGGCGATGACCGTCGTCGACCTGCTGACCGATGGCGCTGCCCTGGGGCAGCAGACAATGGACGACTTCTCTCCCACGCTGACGAAGGCCGAGTACTTGACGTACCTGCGCGGTGGCGGCCTCAAGAAGGAGGACAGTGGGCCATGACGCAGATCGCCCGCGCAGTGAATGAGACGATTGAGCAGATCCTCGCCTCTCTTGACGAGTCGACGGCGCTAGGCACTAAGCCGGCCGACAGCGTGCGTGAGACGATTACTGCTCAGGCACTATCACTCTGCGCGAACGACCGATCGCTGGTCCTCGATCCACAGAGCGAATGGCTGCTCGGCTTCTCATCGGCGGTGCTTGCAACCTACCAGCTGCTCTCCGAGTTGACCGAAGACTTTCAAGAAGCAAGGCGTCTTGTAGGCGACGCTCTGGTTCGAACGGCCGAAGAGGGAAGTACGACGTATATTGAGGCACGTCTCGGTATTCGACTCGACGAGCCCGAATCAGCGTTCGACAGGATTGCCAACTGCTTCATCGAGCGAGGGGAATCCCGCTTCGGCAGCACGTTTCGCTACGTCCAAGACGTCCTCGATGAGGAGCGTTGTTTCGTTCGAATCGAGAAGTGTTTCTTTGACAGTTTCTTCCGCACCCATCAGGCGGAGGATCTCACGCCGCTTCTCTGCCGTCTGGACGTCGTCTGGGTCAATGAACTACACCGTCACTGCTCAACGGTGGCGTTCTCACGTCCAACTACGTTGGCAGCCGGTGACGACGCGTGTCGTTTCCAATTTGACCGCGTGAACACAGAAAGGAGCTGATCCATGTTTGCCTTCGTATTCTTCGCCGCTTCCGTGATTGCGGCGGTGATCCATTCGCTCGTTGGTACTGTTAGCATCGTCGAGACATTCCTGTTCTACTTCCTTGTTATCAACGTCGGAGGAGCAGGGGTCTTCTCGTTCACCGGACACTTCTTCCGCTCCGACGAAGTCGCCGGGTACATCGGTTGGCCGGCCGGGAACCCGTTTCAGAAAGAGGTCGCGTTCGCGAACCTCGCACTCGGAGTGCTTGGCTTCATGTGCATCTGGATCCGCGGACATTTCTGGACGGCCACTGTTGTGAGCGCGTCCGTGTTCCTTCTAGGAGCAGCAATCGTTCACATCATCGAAATCAAGCGCGAGGGAAACTTGAACCCGGGGAATGCCGGCCTGATCCTCTTCTCCGATGTGGGGAAGCCCTTGGTGCTTGTCGGTCTGTTGATCGCACATCATGTGTAGACACGAAGCACTATGCAAGGAGGATCTATGATCACTGACCAGGAGAAGCGAATCCAGGGACTTGAAAGCCTGATTGGAAATACACCTCTCCTGGAAATCGACCTTCGGTACCGAGGCGAGAACCGCCGCATCTACGCCAAGGCCGAGCATCTAAACATGACTGGGAGCATCAAGGACCGCATGGTGCTGCATATTGTCTCCGAAGGCTACCGATCGGGAGCACTCACTGAAGGCGAGCGAATCGTCGAAGCAACGAGCGGAAACACGGGAATCGCGTTCTCGGCCATTGGGCGAGCGCTGGGCCACCCCGTGACAGTCTTCATGCCCGATTGGATGAGTTCCGAGCGCATTGATCTCATAAAGGCACTGGGCGCTCAGATTGTCCTCGTCTCGAAGAGCGAGGGGGGATTCGTCGGCAGTATTGAGCGAGCTGAGGAGATGTGTGTCAACGCTGGGAGTGGATTTCTGCCTCATCAATTCTCCAACGAAGCCAATACCGAAGCGCATTATCTAACCACCGGTCCTGAGATATGGTGGCAACTATCTTTCCGATCGCTCTTGCCGGCCGCGTTCGTGGTTGGAGTGGGAACTGGGGGAACAATCATGGGGGCAGGTAGATTCCTTCGCGAAAAGCACCCTGGCATACGCTTGCATCCTCTGGAACCTACCAGTTCACCCACGCTTTCCACCGGATGCAAAGTTGGCAACCACCGCATCCAAGGCATATCTGATGAGTTCATACCTCCGATTCTTCATCTCGACAAGCTGGATGAAGTTGTCGATGTCGCTGATGGAGATGCGATTCTAATGGCCCAGAAGCTTGGTTCTCAATTGGGGATTGCTGTGGGCATCTCTTCAGGCGCAAACCTTGTCGGTGCACTCAAGGTGCAGAGCAAGACGGGTGGAAACGCCGTTGTTGTTACCGTCTTCGCAGACGACAACAAGAAATACCTGAGTACGGACCTGTTGAGGTTCGAACCGGTGCAGGCTGGCTACGTCACTCCGGATACGGAGCTCGTCGCAGTTAGAGCGTTCAAGCGTGTGTGCATGACATGCTGCGACCCGCAAGATTGCATCGAGGTCGCATCGCTCGACACAGTCAAGGATCCGAAGCTGCCGCATTGCCCAAGACGGGTGTAGCATTACCAGCTGGCGTGCTCTGGCCAGCTGGATTGTTCAGTTGCTCAATGCTGTTCACATGTGGTGGGCTGAGAGGGCAAGGAGAAGGGCACCAGGGCAAAATTACCTGGGGCTTGTCTCGTCAAGTGGTGTGAAAATGTGGGCGCACATGAACAAGATGTCCTATGCCACGAACATCTCCTCTCCCGCGACAAGAACAGGCGAGGGTGGATTGCCCTATTCCGCTCCTTTGTGTCGTTATGGTGCAACTTTGCGCCGCACCGGCCCCTTGCATTCGGCTATTCCAATCTCGTCTATAGTTCCAACGACCGATGACAAAGTAATCACGGTCGCTCGGACCGCCCACTCCGGGAGGCGGTCTTTCAGTCGACGAGGGAGTACCGTCCGACTTCGTCCCTGGCCAAGCGCCCCGTTTCATACAGACGCCCCATCGCCTGGATCACCGCGCGATGCGCAGCGGTTGCGAATCGGTCCACGACCTCCAAGTAGAAGACAGGTTGCCGATCGCGAAGGTAAGCCTCGATTTCCGACGTGAGGAGCTCGAGGTCCATGTCTGGGTCGGCGTTGGTGGTGAATCCGTCCGCAATGACTGCGTCGAGATCGATCTCCTCGCAGTGCGGATAGGTGATCCGCTCGTATCGGGATTTCGGAATCCCCTCCGGAATGGTCGCGTCGATACCGAGTCGCGAGATCAGCATCGGATCCATCCCCGGAGGGATCACTGGGTCAAGCGGTTTGGCTCGCCCCATCCCTGGAATGATTATCACATCGTTCTCGGCCTGCACCCGCGTGGCAATCGCCCACTCCACATCCTGTGGGTCGAACACGTCGATGTCCGCGTCGGTCACCACGACGTGCTTGACGATTCCAACGTTCATTAGCGCGAGGATTGCATTCTTTCCCGCCCCGGGGAGCGTCTTGTGGATCGAGGCAATTACGTGGAACGCGCTGCACCCACCCAGACTGATGTTGATGGCCACCGGCTCGATCCCCGCACCAACCAGGGCGTTGTGGACTAGGCCCTTCTTCAACGGCTGCCCCATGTTGTTGATCTCGCGAGCCATCAGCAGGGTATACAAGTGTGCGTCCCGGCGTCGAGCGATGCGGTGAATGCGAAGCCACGGATTCTTGTGCATCGACCCGAGAAGGCCGTGGAACTCCCCGAACCGTCCCTCGTCGTGGCACCATCCGTCAGGAAGAAACTCGCCCTCCAGAATGTACTCTGAGTTGGCGATCGCCATCGCCTCGACAACCGCTCCTCTTACGAGTTGAATCGGACTCCCGTGCAGCCCGCCGGCGACCGCCATCTCGTCTCGGCCCGCCGGAAGGTCGATCGCTGCAGCAAGGAACTCGTAGGGGTGGTTGCCAAGATTGACGGTCACCCTGAACGGGCGTCCCTCTGCGTGCGCACGTTTCAGAGCGTGATGCATGTTGTTCTGTGTCGTCAGGTCGATGGCAAGCGTGTTTCGATCGACCAATTGGTAGCGGTAGACGCCCCAGTTGTTCCCCAGCTCCGGGTCAACGGATCCGGTGATGGCAGCCGAGATGTAGGGCGCCCCATCCATGTGTGCCAAAATCGGAACGGGAAGCTCCGACAGGTCGACGTCGTCTCCCTCCCGAACAACATCCCAGGCCGGCGACTCGGATACGATGACCGGGTCAATCCGAGATGCCTTCGCGACCTCAATTCGCTGCCAAGCTTCATCGTACGTGCTTCCGAAAGCAAGGCCTGTTGTTTTTCGATTCGCGTAGAGCCCGCTGACAAGAACCTGGGGGGCATATCCCAGCGGTTGCTTGATCAGGACTGCCTTCTCGGAGTTCGCGATGACCGCCGACGCGTAGCGGAGATCTACCGGTGCTTCGATCTCCAGAAGCTCGCCGGCCCGCCGAAGCCTGTCTAGATGCTCCCTGAGTCCCATTGTCATCCCGGATGCCTCCTCATTCCTCCAACCCGTCCCACCGGACCAGCCGATCGCTATCGATCTCGAACAGGGAGAGAACCCGCAAAGCAGTCTGATCGACCAGTTGTTCGAGCGTCTCAGGCAGCGCATAGAAGGCGGGAACAGGTGGAAAGACGATCGCACCGGACTCCGTGGCAAGCTGCATCAAACGGATGTGGCCGGCGTGGAGCGGTGTCTCCCGCACAAGCAAAACGAGTCTCCGTCGTTCCTTCAGGGTGACGTCCGCGGCTCGTGTCAACAGATTGTCACAGTATGCATTCGCCACCGCGGACAGGGTCTTGATGCTGCACGGTGCGACAATCATCCCGTCGATCGGCGCGGACCCGCTGGCGATCGGTGCGGTCAGATCATCGATGTCGTAGGTCACATCAGCCAGCGCGTACAAGTCTCGCAACTCGAAGTCCGTCTCGTGGCGGATCGTGACCAACGCGGCATTCGAGACGACGAGAATCGTCTCGACATCCGCACGCTCGCAGAGGATCTGCAACAGACGAATCCCGTAGATCGCTCCGCTGGCACCGGTGATACCGATGATTAGTCGAGTCTTGCTCATCTTCGATTGCCGCCTGATCGGACCCATGCTATCGCTTGGCGCCCTGCCTCATCGGCCAGAGAACGGATCAAGTCGATCCCGGCTTGATCCAGCTCATCGTAGTGTATGCCCGCAAGCACCGCGGCCGTGCAGTGAAGTTCCTGCGCAACGGCTCTTGCGACGCGTTCCGTCACTTCGTCCTCCCTATGGCGCTCGGCCACCAGGCTCCTCATCATTACGCGGTCTTCCTCCTTGACGTACGTAGCCAAGGACACGGCGCCGACATGAGGCCGATCCCCCCCGTCAAGATGGAGGACCACATCGGAACCACTCGCGATCACGTGGAGCTCGATCGCGTAGCGTCCGTCATCGATGGTGAACCGAGCGTCTCGCATCCGTTTCTCCTCCACGTTTCGTGTCCTCGGACTGTCCACCTACTTCGAGTTCTTGTCTTCCCAGCTTCCGTCGGGAATCCGGAATCCACATTCAAAAAGGTTCCCCAGAATCAGTTCGGATGTTGGCCACCGCTGCCCCCACTTGCGTGAAGTGTGTTCGGTCCACCCGTACGTATCAAACGTGTAGGTCTCTTCCCGATCCACCTTTAGAGGGATGATGGCGCTGTGTCGCCGATAATAGTCTTGCCCCATGAATCCCTCATCCATCGTCTTCATCGCCCGTTCGACCTGCTCGTCCGTCAGCTCAGGATAGGTCTCCTCGAAGAGCACGAAATCGAGTGGGTAGCGGGGACGCGTGGGAACCTCTTCATCCGGGTAGCCAACGACCAGCCCGACAACCGGGAAGACCCGATCCGGGAGACTCATTCGCTTCTTGAGCTGCTTGGCGATGTATGGTGAATCGCCGAGGTAGCAACTTCCCAGCCCGAGGGCCTCCGCGGCAATCACCATGTTTTCGGCCATGTAACACGCATCACCAATTCCGGACATGAGGCACGACAGGTCGTTGGTGACCGGTGTCCAGTTCCGTTTCGCCATGATCCGCTCCATCTTGTGAAAGTCGGTGCAGATCGTGAACATCAACGGTGCGCGGAACGGATGATGCTTTCGATCGCGCGTGAGGATCACGGAGTAGCTTTGCGACGTCGACGGCGCTTGTTGACCGGCGCGGACGATCGTGGTGATAATCTCGTCGGACGGGCACTCCTCCTTGTACTTACGGATCGACTTGCGATTCATTATCGCCTCAATCAGTCGGTTGGTCTCCAACGGTCTCTCCTTTCCTGTGCATTTGCCGGTCTTGGCCGACGTCACGTCGCGAGGGCTTCGCACACCATCTCGGTGAAGCGTTTCACGCTCAACTCGAGAAGTTCTTCTCCCGCCTCACGGCCGGACTTCCGCGGATCGCCGAGAACACCGATCGGCGAGATGTGGGAGATGTTCCACCGCCCTTGATCGTCCGACACCTCAGCAATCTTCTCCATGCTATTGCCGACCCAGCCGCATTCCGCACTCTTCATGTCGACAAACTCGGCGTAATCGGTGGCCAGCAACAGGGACGTCTCGATGAACCCCGAATGCGACCCGCCTTCTTCCGGGGTCACGCCGTACTTCTTCAGGATAGCTGCTCGCTGCTCGCCGCGCTTTGGATCGCGCAGGGTGTTCACCCACACGACGCGCGCATTCAATTCGGCGTCGATCTTCGGAGCGACCTTGGACATCGCGTGGATGTTCCCCCCGTGGGTCGACATGAGGACGATGTTCTCGAAGCCGTGATGGTCAAGACAGCGACAGTAGGCCCAACAGATCTCCTGCAATAGCGCTTCGGAAATCGTCAGGCTCCCGGCGAAGTCCATGTGATGGTCGGAACATCCAGGGCGGATGACCGGGGCAGCAAGAGCGTTTCCCAACTTACGCGCGATCCGCTCGGAGAAGACCACGCTGTCCATTGCATCCATTCCAATGGGCAGGTGCTTCCCGTGCTGCTCGATCGCCCCGGCTGAGACGATCGCTGTCGTGTGCCCCGATTCAATGGCTCGCCGAATCTGAGGGGACGTCATTTCTTCCATTCGTACGGTCTCCATGTGACGCTCCTTTTCGTTATCCGTTCTCTGCGATCTGTCTCGGCAATTCCACCGTGATCCAAGGCGGTGCTTTCCAGAAGTCCTCTTGCTCTTTCCGATGGTGCGCAATGATTCCAGCTGCCGTCTCAGGGTCGTCCATGAGCGTCTTCATCAGGCCGCTCGCTCGAACGCCGGATGCAAGACGAAGCGCGGTGGAGAAGAAGCGCCGCGCATCGAAGAAACTCTCGGATGTCTGCGCGATCGCCGTCTCGCTGACGCGACGCGAGCCCGGGATGATCTCGGCCAGATCGGCGTGATAGAGGCTCGGGAACCACACCTCGGTCTCCACGGGTGTCGCCACGACCAACGGCTTCATCGATGCGAGCTGCTCCAGACTGCATCGGGCCGCCGTCTCAATCTGCGCCCGTGTGACGTCTCCAGAGAGGCAGTCGCAGCTCGTGCGACCCGTCGCTGTCTTGACGACGGCCGTCTCGATCCACGGCATGAAAGCATGATTCTCACGGATCGTCGCGTCATCGCCAGTCACAAGAATCGTTGGAACGCCGCGCTCTCCAGCCACCGCGGCCAACATCGCGACCTCCCCGAACCACTCTCCGTTGAACGTTACCGCGGTGAACCCGCTCGTGGTGTGTCCCATGAAGCCGATGGGCGTCCCGTTCCGGCAGTGCATGCCGACCATCGCAAGGGCATCGAGCCCCTTAGCGGCTTCGAGGTGGCTGGCGCCGCGGACTAACTTCACGTCGGGTTCAAGCCGCTCGGGAAGGAGGTTGAAGTCATGAGGCCTGACGCGCGCGCCGTGTCCGTCGGCGACGATGATCTCGGTCGCCCCGGCGGCCCGAAGGCCACGGATCGCAGCGTTCGTATCAAGGGTTACGTCGATTTGTGTTTGCGCGTACAGCTCAGGATAATTCCAGCTCACGGCGCGTACGTCGTCAACCTGCGACACACCCTCTACGTCGACCAGAAGCATTACGCGCATGACGTTCTCACTCCTTCAGGGTTCTTGGATACCGGCCCGGTGTCCGACCTAGTTCCATCCCAATGCGTCTCGGACGACGTCCGCCTCAACACGCATAAAGGCCTTGAGAATTTCTTGGCCCGCCTCGGCCGTTGCTTTGGTGGGATCTCCCAGGATGCCAACGGGCGATATATCGGCAATGTTCCAGCGCCCCTGACCATCGGTCTCCTCGGCAATCCGCTCATGGTGGTCTCCTACGAATCCCCGTTCGACAACGGCCATGTCAACCCACTTACCGTGCCGTGTAGCCAGCAACATGGATGTCTCAACAAACCCGGAATGAACGCCCCCCTCTTCCCGCGTCACGCCATATTTATTGAGGATGGGCGCCAGCGCTTCCGCGCCACGTGGATCGCGGAGCACATTGGCCCATACGACGCGACAACTCAATTCGCGATCAAGAATAGGTACGATTTCTTCCATGGCCTCGATGTTTCCTCCGTGACTCGGAAGCAGAACGATGTTGCGAAATCCGTGATGGCACAGGCACTCACAGTAGGCTCGACATAGCTTCTGGAAGAGTGTTTTCGAGATCGATAGGCTACCGGAAAAAGAGAGGTGATGATCGGAGCAACCAGGACGAATCACTGGTGCAACGAGGGTCTTCCCGATCGCCTCGGCAATGTATACGGCGGATTCGTAGCCACCCATCGTGTCCATCCCGATCGGCAGGTGCTTTCCGTGCTGTTCGATCGCACCTCCGACGACGAGAACGGTGTTATAGCCCGCCTCGAGAGCCGCCTTGATCTGCGGAGACGTCATCTCTTCCATCAGAACCGTTTTCAACATCACTCCACCTCCGTTAGCGCATACCGTCCCACGTCGTCTCGACACAGCCGGCCGCGCTCGTACAGGATTCCCACCCCTTGAACCACCCGTTGGTGCGGCTGATTGGCGAACGCTTCGACGACTTCCATATAGTAGATTGGCTGGTGTTCCTCGATGTAGGTCTCGATCGCCTTCGCCATCACATCCGGCTCCATTTCCGGCCCCTCAACGACGCCGGGAACGCCGGATTTGAGCACGTCGGCCAACTCAATCTCATCGACATGCGGATAGCGAATCCGTTGGTATCGCGAAACCGGGATCCCCTCCGGGATCGTCGCGTCGATTCCCAGCCGCGCAATAAGCATTGGATCCATCCCCGGAGGGATCACTGGGTCAAGCGGCTTGGCTCGCCCCATCCCTGGAATGATGATCACATCGTTCTCGGCTTGCACCCGCGTGGCGATCGCCCACTCCACATCCTGCGGGTCGAACACGTCGATGTCCTCGTCCGTCACTACGACGTGCTTGACAATTCCGACATTCATCAACGCAGCGATTGCGTTCTTCCCGGCCCCTGGGAACGTCTTCTTGATCGACGCAATGACGTGGAATGCCGTGCAGCCACCCATCGTCACGTTCACCGCCACCGGTTCCAGCCCCGCATTCTTTAGCGCGCGATGAGCTTCGAAGGTCGTCAGCGGGATGTACATGTAGTTGACTTCCGTCGCCATCTGCAGCGCGTACAAATGTGCGTCATGGCGGCGAGCAATCCGGTGAATGCGAAGCCACGGATTCTTGTGCATCGATCCGAGCAGACCGTGGAACTCGCCGAAGCGTCCCTCGTCATGCACCCACCCGTCTGGCAGGAAGGTTCCTTCGAGGATGTATTCCGAGTTCGCGATCGCCATCGCATCGACCGACTGTCCTGGCACCATTTCCACTGCCTCACCGCGCAATGCTCCCGCCACTGTCATTTCATCCTCGCCTGCCGGCAAGTCGATTGCCGCAGCGAGGAATTCCGCCGGATGATTCCCCAGGTTCACGGTGACGCCGAGCGGTCGTCCTTCGGCATTCGCCCGTTTCAGCGCGTTGTGCATGTTGTTCTGCGTCGTCAGATCGATTGCGAGCGTGTTGCGGTCGACCAACTGATAGCGGTAGACGCCCCAGTTGTTGCCCAATTCAGGGTCCTTCGATCCGGTGATCGCTGCCGAGATGTACGGTGCGCCGTCCATGTGGGCCAGCACCGGAATCGGCAACTCCGAAAGGTCGACCGAATCCCCTTCCGAGACGACTTCCCACGCTGGCGAATGCTCCACCGTCACCGGATCGATCCGCTGGTTCCGCATCTCTCCGACCATCTTCCACGCCTCGTTGTAAGGACGGCCGTAGGCCACGCCGGTTACCTCGGGATTGATGTAGAGCCCCCCTACGAGGACCTGGGGCTCGTAACCCTCCGGTCGTCGAAAAATCACGGCCTTGCCGGCTTTTGCGATCACGGCCGACGCGTAGCGAAGATCGACCGGCTTGTCGATCTCCAACAGAAGGCCCCGTCGTCGCAGTTCTTCCAAATGCTCTCTCATCCCAGTGTTCACTGATTCCACTCCTCTTACAGAGATCTTGTCACGCCAGACAACGCCTCAGATTACGACCGCAGATTCCCTCCATCATCTCCTGGTTCAGGCCGGCTCGGCGGATGACGTTGATCTCGGTCCCCATCGGGTCCGCCTCCGCGTGGGAATTGAACGGGGCGTCCGAGCCGTAGATGATGCGCTCAGCCCCGATGATGCTCGCCGTCCAAGCGATCGTCTCCGAATCACGGACTGTCGACGTTTCGAGGTACACATTCCGATGATCTCGCAGACCGAGAGCCGTCTCTTCGACTCCGGTCCCGGTGTTCGGCACCGCGCGTGCCATGTGAGCTACGATCACCTTGAGCGTCGGGGCGACCCGAAGGATAGCCTTCACTTGGTCGATCGGGTGCGTTCCGTGGATCGCACCCTGGAGGTGAATGATCAATGGGACCCCCGCCTCGGCCATCGTTCGATAGGCGGTTGTGAGATCAAACCGCTCTGGTGACTGGAGCCCGGCATGCTGCTTGAACCCTCGAGCGCCGAACGCCAGCCACGGCTCGATCTCTTCCTCAATCAGGGCGAATGGGATGATCCGATCCGGATGGGCCTTTGCCGCTTCCAGCACGTAGCGGTTTCCTGCATCTGCGTCGATCTCCTCCAGCGGGAACGGAAAGGCTACCGCCTGCGCTACGTCGTTTCGATCCATCCGATCGACCAGATCCTCAACGCGAAGCTCCATTCGATCCTGAAACGCGGGTCGCTTCATCTTCTCCTTGGGAATCGGACGAACGATGAACGATTCGAGGCCGAGATGGGTGTGCGCATCGATGATGCAAGGGATCTTGTCTTTCGTCATTCGGACTTTCCCTTCACTAACGTCGCTCACTGGATCTTCCTCATCCTCGGGTCGAGGATGTCACGGAGCGCGTCTCCAAGGAGGTTCCATCCCAGCACGAAAGTCAGGATAGCGATCGAGGGGTAGACGTAGGTATACCAGTACTGGAACGGCGATCCCACGATGCCGAGCAGCCAATCACGCGAGAAACTGATCATCTGTCCCCAGTCCGCGTATCCGGGCTCTGCTCCCACTCCGACGAAACTGAGCGACGCCGCGATGAGAACCATCACGCCGATGTCAAGCGCCGCCAGAACGAAGACCGGGAAGATCGCGTTGGGAAGAATGTGGCGGAGGAAGATGCGAACCTTGCCAGCTCCTATGCTTACCGCTGCGTTGATATAGTCGCGCCTGCGTACGACCAACACGGCGCTTCGCATGACGCGGGCATAGCGCCGCCATCCGAAGATGATAAGAGCCAGAATTACCTTGTCGAGCCCCTTGCCCAAGACCACGCTCATGATGATGACGGCGATCATGAAGGGGAAGCTCATGAAGAGGTCCGTGATCCGCATCACAATGTTATCGATGGCTCCTCCAGCGTAGGCGGCGACCCCACCCAGCAATGTGCCGATGATTGAGGTAACCGTCACGACGATCAGACCGACTCGGAAAGCCGTGCGGCTGCCCCACACAATGCCGTAGAAAATGTCGTATCCACCACCGGTCGTTCCGAGCGGCGCCCTCTCCTCCGGGGGTGAAGGCAGGGACGAATAGCTTAAGCGAATCACCTTGTATGGGTCGTGGACGTTCCCCGGAGGCGAGATGAACGGGGCGAAAACCGCAACGCCTACCCAGAAGAGAATAAGAATCAATCCGGTAAGCCCCAGCGGATTCCGTACCAACCGTTGTAGCGTGTCCATGCGTCGATCACTCCAATGTTACAGTGGGATCCAAGAACATATACATGATGTCGATGACGAGATTGGTCAGGATGATGATCAGGCCAATCAAGAGAGAGACACCGAGGATGGCCGGGAAATCCAACCCCCTCGCAGCGGTTACCATGAACTGCCCCATTCCCCTGAAATTGAACACCGTCTCCACCACCACCGTCCCCCCGATCATCCGGGCGATGATCGACCCAGCCAGCGTGACGACAGGCAGAAGTGCGTTCCGTCGTGCGTGTTTCTTGACCACGACCTTCTCCAGGAGCCCCTTGGCCCGGGCCGTGGTCACGTAGTCTTGTTGAAGGGTCTCAAGCATCGACGAACGCACCATACGAAGCATTACCGACAGCATGCCGATGCCGTAGGCGATCGCAGGTAGAAGAAGATGACGTAGCGCGTCGGCAACGATGTCAAGTCGGCCGTTGAGGAGTCCGTCGATCGTGTGCATCCCCGTGTACTGTCGGAAGTCGCTTAGATAGACCACATCCTCGGCCCACATGCTCAGCCGTCCCGGCGGGAACCAGTCGAGCCATGCGTAGAAGATCACGAGCAAAGCGAGTCCGAAGACAAAACCAGGCAGGGATACGCCAACAATGGTGCCTACACGTGCCACTTGATCCGGGAGTCGATCATGGTGGACGGCGGTGTACGTACCGAGGAACAGGCCACCGCCGAAGATAATGAGACCGCCGAGCAGCATGAGCTCGATCGTCGCAGGGAAGTATCTCCTGAGCGCACGGGAGACCGGCATTCGCGCAGACGGGGACCATCCGAGGTTCCCGCGAAGAATGCCTTTTAGCCATTTCGCATACTGCACATAGAACGGGGCATCCAACTCGTAGCGCTCAACCAGGTCGTCGTAAGAGATCGACATACTCGTAACATCCATATTCGGGATGTACACAGCCAGCCGTTCGTACGGGCTCAGGAACATGACGAGTGAAAAGATGAGGAGTGAAAGAATGAACAGAATGAGCGGGAGGGTCAGGAGTCTCTTAAGAATGTAGTGAAACATGTGCAGCCTCTTCCCTATCTTCTTCGGTTCAGGATTCTGAGCGTGGCTCGGACGGGGCATAGCTCCGTCCGAGCCTTCACTCTATTGGATCGTGCTCCATCTAGTAAGGACGACTACTCATATGCCTTGTAGATCGGGTAGAAGTCGATGTTAAACGGAGCGGCCGTTGCGTACCAACCTTGCACCCAGTCACGGAGCGCGATGTTCTGTACGCCCTGCTGATGCATGATCGCCAACGCGTCCTCGTACGACCACAGCTGGAGCTGATGAGAGATTTCGGTTCGGCGGTCCATATCGAACGTCGATCCTAGTTCCTCAACCAGCGCGTCGTACTTCGTCGTCGCTAATTCTGCATACCCCATCCGATTCGGGTATCCGCCGCTCGAATGCATGTGCTCAAACAGCGTGAGGTACGGATCGAAGACAGTTGGGATGAACCCCATGACCGTCAACAGCGAAACGCGGTTGTTGAACTCCGCGCTGTAGGTCGCCCACGGTACTGCAGCGGTCTCGATCACGAACTTCGGATTGATTGCAGCGAGGTTCGTCTGAAGGATCTCCATGCACCGTTGACGATGCGTTGAACCTGCCGAGTACGTTGCAATGAACGTGAATCCCTTCTCCCAAACCTCTCCGCCCCAGGCGGCACGGAAGTGCTCTTCCGCTTTCTCCATGTCGAGAGAATAGGTCGGGTTATCCGGGTTGGCCGTCGGAAATCCGATCAGGACGGGTCCGTACGGCTTCAGCGACGCGCCGAGCATCACTTCATTGATGAATGCGTCATAGTCGAACGCGTAGAGGAAACCGAGGCGAATGTCCTTGTCCGCGAAGAAGTCGGACGGAATGCCCTCTCCGTCAAGTTGACCGCTCCCTACGTACTGGCTGCCTTCGGCAACGTCCATGTTGAAGTTGATCTTCCGCAGCATCGTCACCGGCAAGCCTTCGTGCACGACGACTCCTGGCGTCCCCTTGATCTGCGGGATCGCAGCCGGATCGACAATGTCGTAGAAGTCGGCATCGCCGTTGTTGAACAGAAGGATCGCTGCTTGATTGTCTGTGACGATCTGACGCACGATCCTCTTGATCTTTGCCGGACCTTCCCAGTAGTCCTCGAATCGCTCGAGCACGATCCGCTCCCCGGGCTCCCACGTAACGAGCTTGAAGGGTCCCGTTCCGTTCATCTTGTCGAACAGCGGGTCCCCTTCGAGGGTGAGTCCCATGTGATCCTGTCCGGTCCCTTTGGTGCCATCCCAGCATCCCTGCTGGATGCACCATTCCTTGTCGAGGATTCCCGTACCGGCGCCGCTATCGGCGACGATGCCCAGGAACGGAACGAACGGTTTCGGGAGCCTGAAGGTCACGCTGCGGTCGCTAGCCTCAATTGCAGCATCGAGCTGATCGAAGGCGGCGTCATAGCCAACTTCGTCGACCAACGTAGCGAAATCCATCCCGAGGAGGCTGATCGCCAACATCGGGTAGTTCTCGTAGATCGCGCCGACCAGGAGCGCCCGTTCGAACGTGTACTCGACATCTTCGGCCGTCAGTGTGCCTCCCTCGTGGAACGTGACGCCCGAACGAATCACGAACGTGACGAACGTGGTTCCGTCATCAGCGATCGTCAAAAGGCCGTTGTCGAGCGAGGGCACGATCTCGGAGAGCGACGGGATGAAGACCTCCATCTGCCCTTGCGGATGGTCGAGTAGCGAGTTCATGACGTTATCTGAGATCTCCGTCGTCGCTGAGCTGATCATGAACTGCGGATCCAGCGTCTCGACCGAGTTGTACGTCACTTTGATGAATGTGTCCGGATTCTTGATTTCCTGGGCCATTGTAAGGCTCGCAAAGAGCCCGAGAACCAACAATCCGACAAGAATACTCTTGTATCTCCTCATGTAATTCCTCCTTGTATTGAGCCGTGTATCCAACGTCAACGGACTACTCTCCTTGCTCGGAATCTCCACCTCCTTATTCAGCGGGCCTACACTGCACTAGGGGATGTCCACAAGTTCGGGTTCTTGATCCCCAAGGAAGCTCAGGAACTCTTCCCTTTCAACAATCACATTCTCTGTCTTTTCCCGGTAGAACCGCAGCTCGAAGCGCCCGGCCAAAGCTCGGTCGATGATCTCAATCCACTCTGCAATCCGACTCGATGGGATATTCGCATAGAAGCCGTCTCCCACCGTCCGTGCCCATTCGCCCTCTGCCGAGAACGAGAGGAGAGGACCGTAGTCCTCGGTCTGCGGATCGATTCCCCGGTAGTTGACGATCCCGTCATCGAACAGGAACGTCCCATCGCGGGAGAGTACAAAGTGGTGATTGACGCTTGCTGTGACGCCGCCCCGATCGAAGTTCACCACGACGTGTGGCACATTCAGCGCCTCCAACACTGCGGCGACCATGTGTGATTGGCTCACACAGTGGCCGGTGCGCGAGCGGAAGGCGTCGTCAATCGTGTGTTCCATCAGCCCGCAAGGCCACAGGTGTCCCCATGATTCGAGGCGCCAAGCCGGCTTCCATCCACGCGCTTCAGCCTCGCGAACAACACCCGTTCGGATGAGGTACTCGCGACTCATCCGGCGCATCATCTCTTCCGTTGTCCCGTCTCCAGCAACGTCAGCGAGATGGGCCGTTGCGGGAGCAATTCGATTCGCCCACAGGTCGAGCTCACGTACGATGCACAGCCGGCGCGAGATATCGAGTTCGAAATCGCTCTCCGGTGCAAGCCCCTTCCATGCTGTGAAGTAGGGATGGAAGCGCCATCCACCCGCGCGAACTCCGGCAATCGCGGCCATGCGGCACTGCCGTTCACCATCAAGCCTCGTAACCTCTCGGAGACGTTCTACCAACCCGCTCTCGATCTTGTCGAGCGCCACCGATCCGTCCCCGTCTCCCAGAGCGGCGACCGCATCGGCCAACAGAGAATCTTGCGGTCTATCGTCCCGACCCATCATTGGATACCAAACCACGCGTTCATTGAAGACGAGGATTGCCGGTGACGCCGGATTCTCAACCAACTGTTCAGTATGCGGGTCCCACAGATCTCCTCCCTTCATGAGATAGCCATCTCCGTTCTCGCACCAGATGAGGAACAGAGCATTATTCTCCGTGCCAATCTCCGTTGACCGGAAATAGGCTATCTCAGCCAACTCCAACGACGTTACGACCTTCCCCTCGGTCTTGAGCGTGACGGGAAGCGGGCCGAGGCGCTGGTCGATGAATGGGAACAACGGCTTGGGCATAATCCGGTCGGTCGCAGCCACGCGATACTCTGCCAGCGAGACATCTTCCAAGTGGAGAGGTCGGCCATCCGTGATTCCCTCATAGCCATCACGTTTCCGGAAGAACTCCCCTCCATATCTCATGTGGCACCAGCCCAGAGCAGTCGGCTCCTCGTAGCATTCGCGGAAACCCTTGAGTCGACGAGCACCCTCAGCAAACCAAGCGTCACCGCGCAGGTAGATCTCAGGGTGGGATACCGCCAGAGTCCGACTGGCGTAGATTCCATAAGCCGCCTGTCGATCCTCACTGGCCGCTCTCACGATCTGCTCCCACGCACTCCGATGAAACGCTTCAGCCGTTGTCATCGTTCCTTGCCTCCTTGCGTTGATGCCCATCTATCCCTCAGCTCGGTCCTGGCGTAGCGATCAACCCACGCGCACAAATCTGGTGTCTCCCCTTTCGGAGTCGAAGGAGAGCCTCTGGATCCCTGACAAGGTGAAGTGCGCTTGTTGGGCACGCCTCCACGCAGGCGGGGGTGTCCCCTCGTGAAGCGCGAACTTGGCAAACATCGCAGCTGCCTCTACCGAGCGGGACGCAATCCATTTGAATCTCGGACGTTCTTGCCGGGCCGACACGCACAAGATCGATTCGTTGGGCGCCATGTTCCTGTTTACAGGCCACCTCGCAGGTACGGCATCCGACGCAACGGTCAATCTCCGCAAGAAGCCAGTGACGGTCCGTTGCCTGGACAGCGACGCTCTGGTCTCGAACGATCCGCACGGGAACCCGACGATTGCTGGTCGCGCCAGAGAGTGGGTCGGAGCCAACGGATCCGTCCGGTGTGATGTCGTTCGAAGATCGCCACGGTCCCTCGGTGTAGGGCTGACCATAACCGTAGGCCAGCATGACCACATCCTTCGCCACGCCCTCTGATCGTCGAGCCATTGCCGGGACGGATCCCCAACGGGATTCAACGAGCACCCGTTCTCCGTCCGAGATACTCAGTGCAGCGGCTGCATGGGGATGGATCTCGAGGAACGGGGCAGGTTCAAGGGCCTCAATCCATGGGAGAGCGTGGAACTCGGTGTGCGTGTGAATCCCTTGTTTGAGTCCGGTTCCACAGAGAAACGGGTACTCATCGCTCGGTTGGAATGGGTCCGGCAATGGTTCAATCTGCGGGAGAGGATCGCCCCCGAACTGAGCCAGGCGATCGGCGAAAAGTTCCACCTTGCCCGACGCCGTGGGAAAGCGGGTTCGACCGTTCGTCCAGTAGAGTTCGTTCGCCTCGTAGTGTTGCTGATGTCCCTCGGGATGTCGCCTCAGGTCATCCAGCGTGATCCCGATCGGCCCGAGTTCCCATTCGAACGCTTCTGCTGGAGAGGACCAAGGGAACTGCTCTTCCATCCCAAGACGTCGCGCAAGGTCGAAGATTACATCCAGATCGGGTCGACTCTCGCCCACAGGGGCAACTGCTTGCTGCTGGAGAGCAATCATGTTGCTCTGCGCACTGGGTCGATACCTGTAGTACAGGAGCAGCTCTCGCTCAAGGAACCCTGCGGCGGGAATGACGAGATCCGCCAGCTGCCCGGTGGCTGTGTGATAGAGATCGTGCACTGCGATGAAATCGACCCGCTCAAGCAGCCGTTTTGTGCGGGCCGTATTGGCGTTGGCTCCAACAAGTGATCCGCCTTGAACGAAGAGGGCACGGACAGGATAAGGTTTCCCTTCCTCGAGCGCAGCAAGGAGATCCTCGTCGTGCAGCGCGCTACCGTTCCGGTAGTACAGCGGATGTCGCGAAAGCGAGCGCTCTTCCCAGTCATCGGTCCGCAGACCACGTAGTTGTACGTCCTCGAACGGAAGCGGCGGAATGAGAACGCCGCCACCTTCGATATTGATGTTCCCAGTGAGCGCCGGAATCAGCGCGGTCGCCCGAACCGTCTGCACCACATTGACGTGCTGATCGAGCCCGTTCCCTTCCTTCATCACTGCGGACTGGGAGGTGGCGAAGAGGCGCGCAGCACGCTGCATTTTGTCAACCGGAACACCCGTGGTTGCTGCGACCTGATTGAGGTCGATCTCGGCCACATGCTTGACCAGCGGCTCGAAGCCGACCGTGTGATCCTGGACGAAATCGGCGTTGTACAGCTTCTCCTCGATGAGGATCTTTACCATACCCATGGCGAGTGCCAGATCCGTACTCGGTTTCGGTTGCAGCCACAGATCGGCTTTGGCCGCGGTCAATGAGAAACGCGGATCGACCACGATCAGCTTCGTACCCCGAGCTTGAGCATCAATGATTCGTCGAGCGTAGTTCGGAAGCGACGTTTCAACCGGATTGAATCCCCACAGGAGAATGCAGCGAGCGTGATCGAAGTCCGGCTCCGGGACGCCACCGTAGGTCGAGATGTGAGCAATTGCACGAGGTGCGAAGCACAGATGAGCGTGCGTCAGCAGATTCGGAGACCCGAACGTGCTCATGAAACGCGTAACGTAGTTCATCGTCGTTACCCACCCGGGAGCATGTCCCCGGTGGTAGACAAAAGATTCGGCTCCGTGATCCCGTCTCGCGGCCTCAAGCTTCGAGGCCATCAGATCGAGCGCATTATCCCACGAGATCGGCTCCCACTCTCCAGATCCCCGCTTCCCTACACATCGCAGAGGTTCAGTCAGCCGATGTGGGTCGGTGACGATCTGCTGTGCGGCGAGGCCTTTGGGACAAATCGTCCCACGATTGACCGGATGCTCCGGTATTCCGTCGATTCGAAGAATTCGCCCTTGATCGACAGCAACCTTCAAGCCACAGTAGAAATAGCAGGCTTGGCAAATCGTGTTGACGATCTTCATCGTGTCTCCTATGAGTTGAACAACGCGCGCAAGTCTCCGCGGACCCCGCAAGTGGTTCTCAAAACACCACCTACGGGATCCGCCATGGAGAGGCAAAATCTGACCGAGATCAGCATGGGCGTCCGATTCAAGGACCATCGGAACTTGTCTTCACTCGGCATTAGACTCATCCTCACAGTGGTCGATATACGACCAATCCGCCTTGTCCGACGCAAAGTCGGCCCGTTCCTGTTCTGACGTCCGGCGGGTACAGAACTCGCAATACGGGTCCCCGTCAGGCAGTGCTTTAGTGTGTGCCAGGGTGAATTCCGGGTTGAACGCCATGTATTTTGCTGGGTCGACCAGGCAGTAGAGTCGCCCGAGAGCCTCTTCTCCGTATTCAGCCCACACAGAAGCCATCGCGCAGCCGTAGGCGCGAAGGCGTTCCTTGCCATCGACGTCGACTACTTCGCTGCCAGAGTGCATACCGAATCGAGGAAGGCTGCGGCTGTTCCCGACACCGTAGTTCGCTGGAACCGGCTCAAGGCCCTGCGCGATCACGGCCTCGCGTACCTCCCTTCCCACGGTCTTGCCATACACCTTGATTGCATCAACTACGAAACGGCGGGCCTCTTCGGGGCCCAATCGTTTGAACGCCGTCCTGGCGAACGCGAGGTGCAACAGGGCAATCCGCCGACTGGCCAGCTTCACTTCGTATGCAGCTTCTTCGAGCGGGATCTTCTGGTCAGAATCCATCTTCCCTCCTCATTCCACGGTGTATGGATCGATCTCGATCCCGTCATGCAGATCGGTCATGCAGGCCAATAGGATCTTCCCATCGATCGTCATGGTGCACCCACCACAGACGCCGCGGCGGCATGAGCTTCGATACGAGACCGACGGATCGAGACGAGCGTGGACGTACTCCAACGCGTTCAGCACGTTCATCTCACCCTCGCACGGAAGAGAGAACGCCTTGAATTCGCCTTGTCCGTTGTCGCTGTACATTCGGATTCGGACTTCAAGTGTTTGAGTCTTTGTCATGGCAACTCTCTGGTGGGATCGCTCAGAAGAGCCTCGGCAGCTTGGACGATGGCCACTTCGTATGGGATGACTTCGCTCGGCACCTCGGCCTCCGTCTGAACGGGCTCGTGGAAGAGATTTGGGCCGGACCCATCGCTGCGGATGACGATGTGCTTCCGCCATCGCCGGTTGTCGACAACCGGATAGTCTTCCCGCATATGAACCCCGCGGCTTTCCGTTCTCTCTAGCGCCGACAGGGCCGATAGCCGGACCGACTGCACCATGTTTCGCAGTTCGATCGTCTCGCACCATTCGAGGTTCTCTCGTCTTCGTTTCGTCCGCACCGATACCTTCTCAACCTCGGCTTCGAGCTCCCCCAGAGCTGAGACCGCCTTGTCCAGTTGCAAGCCGTTTCGGATGACACCCACCTTCTGATAGGCCATTTCCTGAAGACAGGTTCTTAGTTCACGCACGGACAGACCGTTCGATCGCTCAAGCGGTGCGAGAGAAGCTGCGATCAGCTCCTCGACGTCGGTGCTCGGATCTGGAATTGAGTCTATCTCCGCCGCGGCACGACCGGCGGCGGCGCCCGCGATCGTTCCTTCGACCAGCATCTCGGTGGTCGCAGCAGAGACACGATTGGCTCCGAACAGACCGCCGGTGCACTCGCCCGCCGCGTAAAGACCTTCCAGCGAGCTCTCACACTGCTCGTTGATGCGAATTCCCCCTTCGAAGTATTCCGCGGCGGGCGCCACTTCGACGGCGAGCCCATCACGCATTCGGTTCATCAGATCAGAGAAATCGTTCCCTTGGAAGCGCCATCCCTTGTGCTCTTCTTCAAGGGCATCGAAGATATTCGTCGGGAGATGCTTCATCGAGAAATAGACACCACCGAGCGGCGTTCCTCTTCCCGCCCTCACTTCGCGCATCGCCGCCTTGGAGAAGAGAAGCTTGTTCCACTCGCTGGTCAGCGCCAGCTTCGCCACCTTGGGATCCTCCCACGCGAGGAAGACATCACCGTTGGCATTGAGTAGAGCACCCGGAAGAACGTAGAACCACAGGCTACCTCGGTGCTTCGGGGGGGCAAGCAGGATGTTCGGTGCAAATGTCACCATCTCCATGTCGACCAACTCGGCGCCGGCCCGGTAAGCCATTCCTTGGCCGTCTCCCGTCAACTCGTCCGGTCCTGCGTTGAATGCGTAGGCTTGGTGCCATCCGCCGGTCGCGAGAATGACCCTCTTGGCTCGGAAGACGTGGAACTCTCCGCTGGCAATGTCGAATCCGATTGCTCCGACCACCCCGCCGTCGGAGAGAAGAAGGTCGATCACCATCATGCGGTCGATGAGCTCAACCTTGTCCCCGCACGCGGTGAGGCGCCGCCGGAGCGATGCGCAGATTGATGCACCGCTCGTGATCACGGCTCGATTGAACGTCTTGCGGACGGACAATCCCCATTCGACCAAGTCAGCAATCTCGGGACCCGCCCCGTTCACGTAGGCTTCGACGAGATTCTCGTCATTCAATCCAAAGCCCTCGATCACGATGTCGCGTGCCCAGGCCTCCGGCGTATCCGAAGGATCGTCCGGATATCCGAGCTGATGTAGGCTTCGCCCGTCGGCCATGATGTCGGCTCCGGCGAGGACGGTCGCTCCACCTCGTCCCATCGGCCCCTTGCTGATCAGTTGGACCGACGCATGCTTCGACGCTTCAATCGCGGCTCGCAGCCCCGCGCCTCCGCTTCCGATCACCAGAACATCTGTCTCGCTCTGATTCACATACTCTCCTTTGCTGGACTGGGTTCGCCCTCCAACGACATCGCACTGACTACAACCCCGCGACCACTTTCGACGAGACGGGCAAGCGAGCGTCGTTTCGACTTAGCAATGTGGTCCCACATGATTTCTTTCGCAAGCTTCGATTCGTGAGACAGCAGCGCGTCAAGAAGCGCGCGGCTGTCGCGCTGTTCACCCTCCAATCCCTCTTTGCTCATGAGTGGGTCGGCCATTCTCAGTCGTGTTCCTTCGAACAGCAGCCGTTTGATGCAGCAAGCGAGCCGCATGCTCTTCGAGAGCTCTGCGATCCCTAAGTGGAATTCATCGTGAAACCGAAGGTATTCGCGTTTGGATACTCCAATCCCGAGTATCGAATCGGCCCATGCTTCATGCTTCTTACCCAGAGCCTCAAGCTCTGCAGCTGTCGCCGAGACCGCCACGCGAGCTGCAGCCTCTCCCTCCAACAGAATCCGCATATCAAAGATCTCGTGGACGTCCTGAAGTCCGATTGGCGTCACCTGATACCCGATTCGCGGGAAGGCCTCGACTAGGCCGTCGCGAGCGAGAAGTCCTAAGCTTTCGCGGACCGGTGTGCGACTCACCCCATACTCCTCAGCGAGTCGTGCCTCCACAAGGAAGTCTCCAGGTACAAGCTCCCACATCATGATCTTCGTCCGGATCGCCTCGTAGATCTGATCCGTCAATCCGCGGTTCCCGACCAACTTGGTTGCGGCCTGCTGACCATACACAGCAGATTTCACGGCACCTCCCCGCAAACGCACCGGCTTAGTATACTTAGTAGTATACCAAACGGACACCAACGGTCAACACACGCCATGGGTTGCGGAAAGGAACGCAGACGACTGAACGCCTCGATCAAGGCGATTCGCCGACGATTGTCGGGACATAAGCTAACTTCCTACTATAAGACCTATCCCGCGACGGTTACGACCGTTGAGAAGGCGCATGAGAATGCGCTTTTTGGACTGGAGAATGTGCTCGCGCATCAGGTGAGATGCCGCCTCGGCATCGTGAGCCGAGAGGGCGTCGCAGATCTCCATGTAGCTTCTGGATTCATCGGCCAAGCCGTCCGTACGCATCAGAGGATCGCTCATCCGAACGCGGGTCCCTTCGCGAAGCAGCACAGCGACGAACCGAGCCAAGCGATCGTTGCCCGATAGCTCCGCGATTCCAAGATGGAATGAATCATGAAATCTCAGATACTCCTCGGCTGACACGGAGCTCTCGAACTGGAGCGTCTCGATCCATTCCTGATGCGCCGTGCGCAACATGTGTACCTCGGTCTCTGACAAGTTCTCCGCAGCAAGTCGAGCGCTCTCTCCCTCGAGAAGAACCCGAAGATCGAAGATTTGATGGACGTCCCGGATCGAGATCGAGGTGACACGATAGCCGACACGCGGGATCCCTTCGACAAACCCCTCGCGGCTGAGCATAGCCAGCGCTTCGCGAACAGGCGTTCGACTCACGTTGAATTCCTCCGCCAGTCGCGCCTCGATCAGCAGATCATCCGGTGCGATCTCCCAGGTTACGATCCGATTACGCAGAACCACAACGATCTGCTCCGACAAGGGCAGATCGCTTCCGTTCAATCGCTTCTCGTTTCCTTGCGGCGGACTCATTGAGTCTCCTCATCCTTTGCTGTATCTTCGCGGGTCATCAGGCCTTCAATCCTACACATGACCCGATGACAATCAAAGTCGGCCCCCGTGGGGTCTCCTCGGAATCTCCATTCTGCCCTCCGCCACTACGAACAGGAAGAGACTCATAGGGAGATTGAGTTATCCCACCCCCCCAAGAAGGCTCCCTAACAGTGTGATCCCAACGAAGCTGATCGCTCCGACAAGGACTGCCGCGACGAACCCGACAACGAAAGGGCGCCATCCAAGCTTTGCCAGATTGCGAAATCTCGCAGTGAGCCCTACGCCGGCAAGGGCCACGACAAGGAAGTTGATCGCCCAGTGCTTGACTCCGCCGATCATGGATACCCATTCGACGGCATTCCACATGCCTAGAGCGTTCACGCTCCCGTGAAGACCGGCGTCCCCAATCGCTCGTATGGCGGCAAGGGCGAGAAAGCCGAGGACGAACACCGGGAAGACCTTCCTCTCCACGGTCCGTTTCCCCGTGCCACGAGCTGACGTTCGCGCATGGAAGAGCGCAACCAGTGGAAGGACGACGACCATGAAGACGTTCCTAACCAGTTTGACGACGATGGCGGCATCGAGAGCCTGCGGTGCCGAGTAGACGTCGGCATAGACCATGGCCGCACCCGTAACCTGCGATGTGTCATGTACCGCAGTCCCCAAGAACAGTCCGACCTTGACCGCATCCCCGGCGAACAACTCGTACGCAAGATAGGGATAGACCAGCGTGGCGATCATGCCGAACACAGTGATGACGGCCACGGCGTAGGCGACCTCCTCCGGATCCGCCTCAATCGACGGCCCGGCAGCGACGATCGCCGAAACACCACAGATCGATGTTCCGACAGCAATTAGCGTTCCCAGCCTCTTGGGAATCGACAGACGAAAGGACAGAAGCCCTGTGAGAACGAGAGCCCCCACGATGCACACTACGACAATTGGCACGCCCGTTGCGCCGAACCGCAGAACATCAAAGATACTAAGCCGGATTCCAAGAAGGATGATTCCAAGCTTCATCACCTTCCCAGCAGCAAAACCCAGCCCAGGATGCACTATTCGGGGAAGCCGTAGCGTGTTTCCAATCAGTAGACCAACCAGAAGCGCAATCATCACCGGCGACACAGGCGATGTGGCGTGGGCGAATGCCTGATTTCCAAGATATTGAGCGAACCAAAGGCTCAATGTAGCGACAAGGATCGCCAGGGCTGCCCCCGGCAGCAGTTTTGGCAGATCGTAAAACGGACAGCCGAACACAGCCTTCCCCATCCGTCTGAACAGTCGAACGCCTGAAGGATTCGTCTGACGTTCCGGCACCCTATCCTCCGAATCCGTCACAAACCAGGGCCGGACCCACGGGAAGCTCACCGTCGCAAGTCACGATCTCTCCACGCACGACGACTTTACGAATTGTGCGGGTTGCCGCGACGTCACCCAGAGGATCGTGTCCCAGCACGACGAAACTCGCCTCTGCACCAGGCACGAGGCCCCGCCCGTCCTCAGAAGACCCGCTCGCCTCCCGGAAGGGGACACAGGCGAGCCGAAGGACTTCGTCCACGGGAATTCCGGTCTCCACGAGAAGTCGAATTTCGTCATGAAGGCTCGCCCCGGGAACGACAAACGGATTGGGCGCGTCGGTCCCTACGCCGAGACGTCCGCCCGCCTCATGGTAGAGGCGGATAAACCGCATCATCTTCTCGAACGCTATCCGTGCGACGTCGTGGGCCTGCTCGTCAAGGCCGATCCCGCGTTGTGCTTTCCGCCAGGAGTCAACGATCTTCGGATCGAGCAACGCCAGATCGGGCGCATCGGCTACTTCAGGCGTGTCTCCGTAGACGAGGCGATGATAGACCGTCAGTGTGGGAACGAATGTCGTATCAGTACGAAGGAACCGCTCGATCAGAGCCTCGACCGCCTCCGACCGAAGATCGACATGCTCTTGCCACGCAAGGAACGGTCCGAAGTAGTGCCAGTAGCCGTCCTTCTCGTGGACGGCTCCCTCCGGCACGAGGTCACGCGTCAGAGTGCAGATGTGTTCGATAGAATCGATTCCCATGCCCAGCGCCTGTCCAACGGACACGACGTGTCCGAGATGGCCTGCAGAGAGCAAGCCCACCGATCTGGACGCCTGTAAGCCACTCTCAAGAAGCTCGGCACTCAGCTTGTGATAGAACTTGACTCCGGCCAATCCCAGCTTGCGACAGCGGTGAACATGAGTCGCAATCTTCGCCTTCGAATCCGGAACAACCGTAATCTCAGGCCATCGAGGCGCCGGCCCGTCCACCAGTTCTCCGTACGAGTTAATGCGGGGTCCAATGCGTTCGTCTCTAGCAATGCTCTCAACGGTTTCGCGGGTCAGTTCGGCGGGACTGCCAAGATCCCGCACCTGGGTGACACCATGCTGGACGTAGAGCTCGAGTTCGTTCCGTACCTCGGACCCTGCAATGTGCACGTGGGCATCACAGAACCCTGGAAAGACGTAGCCTCCGTCGAGCGATATTTCCTCGCTCCCGGCCGCATCCATCGTCTCGATGTGGCCGATGGCCTCGATCATGCCGCCCCGCGTCAAGATCGCATGATCGTGTTCAAACCCATCAAACGCATCCGTGACGACCCGACCTCCCAGAAAGAGCCTCCGCCGCGATTCGGTCATGGGTCGACCTCGAACAAGTACGCGCTCACGGATTATCGTGCCTCCCATGTGCAAAGCACCGATTGGTATGCACTGCAGTATACTGAAGTCCTTGGCCGTTCGCTTCCCAAGGCCAACTCCTGTCAGCCGATTCAGCACATGCTTCAGAAACGGCACTTCAGCATCGATTCGCTGACCCAACTCCGCGGCATTCATCTACTCTTGTGAGCCGTGCCCCGTCACCTCAGCCGGTAGCTCCACTGCCAGCCTGCCTGCATGGCTCATCAGCATCACTCGCAACACTCAAGGATCCGAAACTACCGCACTGCCCAAGAAGAATGTAAAGGGTTCTTGAGGCCAGATCTTTGCTCTTAGGATTTCTCTCTCGTCGATACGTTTCGCAATCACGCTAACTGTTGAATAGCAGAGACCGAGAAGGTCACCGACCCCCAAACCCTGTCACTCAACACCGAGTATCTCATGTCCCGCCTGTAGACGTTCAAACCTGGGTGGAAATTCGCATTGAACTAGACACGCAACACCGATCCATTCACACTGAGGCATGGACTCCCGCATTGATCGAACCAAATTGAATCTTCCGATTCTGCTGGAGACGGTGCATGAGATGGCCGTGGTCAAGCCTGTCGGCATGGCCACGGAACTGTCGCGAGATCCGAAGGGGATGTCGTTGCTGTCACGAGTGAAGGCGGCCGCACCGGCAGGGATCCAGCCCAAACTGCCGCATCGGCTCGATCGAGTCTCTCGCGGCATCGTGATCGTGGCGTTCACCAAGAAGGCCATCGCTCATCACAACCAACAGATTCAAAAACGGGCTTGGGACAAGATCTATCTGGCGCGCTGCCTGGCTCCAATCGATCGAGAGCCCGACGCCTTGCTCGGACAACACAAACTGCACTTGCGGCCTCAAGGCGGACGTGCCCGGGTCGTTCGTAGCGGTGGCCAACAAGCGCTCACCAAAATCCTAGACATCGCTCCAGTCCCAGATGTCGACGGCGAGATCCACGTCCTCATTCGCTTGCTGACAGGGAGATTTCATCAGATTCGGGCCACCTTAGCTCATCTGGGCGTGCCGTTGATCGACGACTGGATCTATGGCAAGTCGCCCGGTCGCGGCAAGGAACGGTTCTATTTGGAGCACATTGCGCTACGATTCACTCCCTACGAATCGACTGCTCCAACCATCATCCATTGGGTTAACGATCCCCGTCGCGAACTCGTTAACCCGAGAATTGGGGCGTCCCTGGATCAACTCTTCACGCAGTGGGAGAATGAGGGCGCAATACGGATGGGAGGACACCATGCCTAGGAATGTGGAAATCAAGGCGCGCGTACATGATTTCGAGGCACTTCGACTACGAGTGGAAGCCTTGTCTGACACGCCCGTAGAAATCATCGAGCAACTGGACACCTTCTATATCACGCCGAAGGGTCGGCTCAAACTGCGCGTGCTGGCGCCCGATCGCTGTGAATTGATTCAATATACGCGAGCCGACGATTCGACCGCCAAGCAATCCTCCTACAATATCGTGCGGGCGCATGATCCAGCATCGTTTTCTCGCATTCTGGAATCGGCGCTTCCCATCCGCGGTGTGGTCACCAAACGGCGCTATCTTTATCTCATCGGCCAGACACGCGTGCATCTGGACGAAGTCGAGGGTCTGGGAATGTTCATGGAGCTGGAGGTCGTGTTGTCCGAGGGACAAAGCTCGAAGTACGGTGCAGAGATCGCGCAAGATCTCATGACGAAGTTGGATATCCAAACGGAGGATCTGATCTCCGGCGCCTACATCGATCTATTGGAGAAGGGAACTTGAAGCTGACAACGTACTCCTCGGCAGATGGGTTCCTAGATGTAGCCTTACAGCCTCTGCTGCAGGAAGAAGAGAAGAACAACCTGATTCTTGCTGTATCGATGCGCGTTCGCGCCGGCAGGAAGTACGGCGAAGAAGCTCCGTCGTTCCTGACCGTGCACGACCATGGAGACTTGGTCGCGGCGGCCATTCGGACCCCACCCCATAACATGATTCTGCATTGCGAGGACGGTTGGCTCGATGCGCTCGATGTGATCGCCGAACAGCTGACCGAAATTGGATGTCAGCTTCCTGGAGCCAACGGAACTGTCGATGTGGTGTCAGCGTTCGTCGAGAAGTGGTCCCAGCGAACCGGCGAATCGGCGTTTGTCAGGATGTCGCAACGCATCTATGCCCTGACGGAAGTCTTTCCCCCGGCGAACGTGTCCGGACACATGCGATGGGCACGAGAAGAAGACATACCCACGTTGGTGAAGTGGCTCCTTGGATTCTGCGAGGAAGCCACGCCCGATGATCCGCCGGCCGATCCGGAGAAGAGTGTTCGCCGGTTCATGAAAACGGGAAAGCTCGCGGTGTGGGACGACGGCGGCATGGTGTCGATGACGGGCAGTTCGCGAGGAACGCCCAATGGTGCCACGGTGAGTGTCGTGTACACACCACATAAGTTTCGCGGCAACGGCTACGCCTCAGGATGCGTGGCCGCGCTCAGCCAATCGTTGCTGGATGACGGCAATCGGTTTTGCGCGTTGTACACGGATCTGTCCAATCCCACGTCGAACAAGATTTATCAGAACGTCGGTTATCGTCCGGTGGTCGATTGCGCAATGGTTCAATTTGGCGAGCCAGGGAGGTAGGAGTCTCATATGGTGACGGGTGCTGCGGATACGAAGACCAAGATCGTCTGCACA
>SDBT01000886.1_pt1 | contig 50050 bp, 91 predicted proteins | sample 2277101 | NCBI WGS metagenome assembly SDBT01 (sample SAMN10404973, study PRJNA504765) | marine sediment metagenome | isolation source: marine sediment core GS10_PC15, 103 cmbsf | place: Arctic Ocean: Southern Knipovich Ridge | collected 2010
CAAGCGAGAAGGTGCCGGCAGTCTGCCTCGCCAGCCGGTCTAGCTCGGTCTTGGGCTCATGCATCCGGCAACGATGCTCGATCAGCTGGGAGCGGCTAGGACGCGGAGACAGGACCGGATAGTCCTCGCTCGGCATCGGTCGGCACCACCATTCCATGAGTTCGTCCATGCGAGCGAGACTAGCACCGGCTCGACTCATTCCGCAAGTGTCTTGACAGTCACGTCATGATACGTGGTAGGGTGGCACCTATGACAAGCGCACAGGAGGCACAATGAGCAAGAACAGATTCTCGGTAGTGGACGACAAAGGCACTTTGGTGAGCGAAGACGACTGGGGAACAGCCGAAGAGGCTTCTAACTACCTGTGTCCCTCGGAGCGCGTCGCCGAGCTGGTACCAGTGGAGGAGATGGAGGAACTGAGAGCTTGCGAGCACAAAGACGGCCGGTGGGTTACGAGATCGAATCAAGGTGCTGGAGAAACTTCTCGAGGAGCACAAGCGCCAGATCGAAGACTATGCGGTTGAGCTGCGGCTGGCCGACGACAAGCTAGCGTCGCTCGCCGGGGTTTCACGTGAACCTGCGCTAGACGCCGAGCGGCTGCACGAGCAGAGGCTACGGGATGCCTACCTAGCTCTGTGCCTGACGGAATTAGAGGGCGAAGTGAGCAATCTGTCGATGCTAGCGGTGGCCAAGAGGTGCCTAGACACCTTCGAGAAGCACGGCCAAGAAGGCGAGAAGCCATGATCTACCCGCACTCATTCCTCAATCGTCTTGACGCATGGGCAATGATTCTGCTAGTGTGCTGGTCATGGTGATCAAAGAACTACTAGAGACGAACAAGATCCCGCAGTGGAAACTGGCGCGCGCGCTCGACATTCGCGAGTCATCGATCAGCCGGAAGCTGAGCAGTGATGCAGCGTGGGAGCTCGAGCAGGCCCGGACTGCTGCCAAGTTCTTCAGCCAAGAGCTTGGGCGGGAAGTCACGATCGAGCAGCTATTCCCGGAGGGCACATGAAGGATTTCACGAAGCTTCAGAAGAGCGCCATACAGGTACACCTAGAGTTCAAGCTCGCCGACCTGGAGCGCCCTGTGGGCACCACGCGAAACGACCTCGAGGGTCACGTTGCAGAAAGGGAAGCATGTGAGTCGGTTGCCTTCCACCTGAGAAACTTCCGAGCCAGCCTTGATCAGCTGTTCCCGGAGGGCACATGAGCGCGTCTCGGCCGCTCTCCACCTTCCGCGTATTAAAAGAGCGGATGAATGAGGCCGCGAGCCCTACCGAAGTGTGCGTCTACAACGCCACAGCCAACCTCGCACTCGATATCGAGTTCCTCGACAAGAAGTTGGACTTGATTCTCGACTTGCTGACCATGCAGGCGGGGTCCTGTATCACCAGCCAGGTCGACGATGATGCCGCCGAGGAGGAGGATGCTAGAGAGTGGACATCATGAAGCACACAGCGATAGCCCGATCGTCCAAGCCAGTCAATCCGGTCAACCGGAAGCGCAAGGACGCGCAGTTCGCCAAGGCATTCGGCGAGCAGGGTAGAGACGGGGAGTGGATTCGAGCTCAGCCTTGCAGTGTGCCGGGATGCAAGCGAGGCCCAATCCACGCCCACCATGCCAGGAGCCAGGGTGCCGGAGGCGACAGCAGCCACTTGGTACCACTATGTCATTCGCACCACGCAGATCTGCACGACATCGGTCGCGACTCCTTCAGCAATTACCACGGCATCGATCTGATGAAGATTGCCGCTCGGCTCTACAAGCTGCGAGAGGAGACCACATGAGCCCCGCACCCGCATCGATTCCCGACCGATTCGACAGGAATACGGCAGAGGGCCACATGCTCCTGCGCACCGCACAAGACGCCCTGAACCGGCTCGCGATCTTCTACCGCAAGACGGAAGATCCCGCAGCCGGTGACAACGCCGACGCGATCTATGACGCGCTGATATCGATGCACGAGACGCACCGAGCCGGCCAGAACGAAACAAACCGCATATGGGGCCAATCATGAGCACGAACGGCCAGCACTGGTACACCGAAGACGGTGAGCCGATGTACGAGATCCCCACGGTTGACGGCAAGGGTGTCAAGTCTCCAGACATCCGAGATGCCAGGAAGATGCGCCTCAAGCCTGGCGTGACCGACGTTCTTAAGATGGCCGCAAAGCCTGGTCTCGAGCAGTGGAAGCTCCGTCAGGTGCTGGAAGCCTCGATGACCCTGCCGGCAATCGAAGGCGAAGAGGTCGACAAGTACGCGAAACGTGTCATGCTCGATGCCGTCGAGTACCAGAAGGAAGCGGCCAGGATCGGCTCGCTGGTTCACAACGACATCGCGCAGATCTTCACCGAGGGGATTTCACATCCAGGGTGGCCTCCCGTGGCGCCCGTGGCTCTCAGTGCCGCCAAACTGATCAAGGCCACCTACGGCGCAGATGACTGGCGAGTAGAGCACTCGTTCGCTAGCCCGCTCGGGTACGGTGGACGGGCAGACTTGTGGAAGCCAGGTGTGGTGGTCGACTTCAAGGGTGTGCAGGAGATCGCTAAGGCCCCCAGGAAACCCTATCCGGAGCAGGGGATGCAGCTAGCGGCCTATGCCGAAGGGGTCGTACCCGGTGGGTTCGAGGACACCAACGTACCCGGCTGGTTCGATGAAACCGACCAGACACCACCCATGGTGCCTCCTGCGCGCTTGGTCAATCTCTACTTCTCACGCACCGAGGACAAGGTCGACCTGCGCGAGTGGTCGCCAGAAGACGCCGAGTGTTCGTGGGAGATGTTCAAGTGTCTGCTGGAATACTGGCAGCTATCCAAGGACTATGACAGCAGCTTTGAGGGGGAATCATGAAAACACTAGGAGATCTTGCGGACGAGATCGTGGAAGCCGCCAAGCCGGTGAACGTCGACAAGGTCGCAGAAGCCGTGATGAAGGTCGCGAAGGCGCTGCCGGTGTTCGTGAAGGACACCAAGGGACAGGCGGGTGGCGGAACCTACAAGTACTTCACGCTCGACCAGATCATGCACAAGCTCCGGCCTGTGCTGTTGCCGGCAGGGTTCGTTCTCAGCCACACCACCGAGTACGACGGTCCTGGCTGCTACTCGTTCGTCACTCAGCTCTGGCTTGGTGGCGTGGTGGTGCGCGAGGCTCGGTGCCCATTCACCCCGCACCCAGAGCCGCAGAAGCTCGGCTCCCAGATCACCTACCTACGCCGGTACACCACCTGCATGCTGTTCGCGATCGTGGCCGACAAAGACGATGACGGCGCCGCGGCGATGGAGCCGGCAACGGATCAGGTGCCCGCAATCGATGAGCTAAGCCTTTGCCGAGACGTGGCCAGCATGAGCGAAGAGGGTCAAGCCAGGCTGCGCGATGAGCTCATAGCACACGCCGAGAAGCATCAAGTTTCCATGCCCCAGGTGGGCGAGCTGATCAAGGGGACCACGGAAGGCAAGACCAAACTGGCAGATTTGACGACCGGCGAGGTGAATTCCCTGTTCTGCGAGATCGAGGACCGAGGCAAGGGTTCGTGACAACAACGCCCGATCAAATCACGAGCTGGATGACCAAGAGGGTCAATCTCGCCGAGAAGGCCAACGACGAGGTTGAGGCGCGAGCGATGAGCCACGCGGACGCGGAGCACGCCTACAAGCTGGGCTACGCCAAGGCGATTGTCAGCAACCAGGGGAAGGATGTCTCCACCGGCAGGCCCCTGGCACAGTCCTACGTAGAATCGCTGGCGACGATCGAAACGGAGAGAGAGCTGCGCGCTCACTTAATGGCGAAGAATCTCTACCAGTCATCGCTAGAGGCTTCTAGGACCAAGCGGGACGCGATTGGAGCCATGCAAACAGTGGCAGGCGTGAAGCGCGAGGAATGGAAGGCGACCATGTTCGGTCCACAGGTGACTCCCTGATGCTCCACATATTCCCGGCTCTGCTCGTTTTGGTGATCCTGTATTTTCTAGACAAACTGAGGAAGGAAGGTGGCCCGTGCACGTAGAGAGCAAGCTAGAGCAGGCGGTAGAGGCTACGTATCGGGTGCCCTTCCCGGTGCTGCGCAAAGACCTCCGCAAGGCCCTCCGCCCCTTCTTCCCGAGCGTAGAGAGCGTAGAGGTAGACCTAGACCTGCGGACCATGGCGCTACGCAGGGAACTGTGGGCCGAGGTTATGGAGTGGGATGGTGATGGGATCAAGATGGGGAAGATCGTAGCCCGCCACTTCAAGGCCCTAGCAGCCGAGCTCCAGCCTGCCGAGGGCGTGCTGCTTAAGGAGCTCAGGCGCCAAGTCGAGGACTATGCGGTTGAGCTGCGGCTCGCAGACGACAAGCTGGCGCGATTCGCGGGGGTCTCTTCTGATCTCCAGCCCAAGCCGAAGGTATGGCCAGAGGGCAAGCCGTACCCCAAAGAGTGGGCGAACGTGAAGGAGTGGCGGCCTAGGTTCAATGGGGACTATGTGCAGATCCGTTGGGGTGATCGTGGCTACGAGTCTGCCGGAGTGTGGGATGAAGGTAGCTACTATCTCATGGGCGCGAATGGCGGCGGAGGTTCAAGGGTCGACGCCACCCACGCCACCCACGCCACCCACTGGCGTGCTCTCTGGCGTGTTCTCAAGGCGGGGCCGGAGTGAGCACCTACGTCAGCGATGAGGTGATTGAGGCAATCCTCGAGGAAGTGGCCGAGCTCGTGCCTAACGATGAGCTGAACATGATCGAGCAGGCCCTCCGTCACCACCTCCAGACCAAAGAGCCCCCATACAACTACGAGGCGTGTGACCAAGCCTTCGAGCAGTGGTGGAAGCCCTACCCGAGGAAGATCAAGAAGATCGAGTGCAAGAAGATCTGGCGCCGCCATTGGAGAAAGGACAATCTGCCGGGGGTCGTGGCAATGCTGTCCACGCTCGAGGCTCAGAAGCGCTCGGAGCAGTGGCTGAAGGAGCTTAAATACATCCCACATCCTACGAGCTACCTCAACCGTGGCCAGTGGGAGGACGAAGTGCCCGGCCAAGCCGTTGTCGAGCTGAGTGACGAGGAGAAGGACCTCCGCGACGCCAAGGAGGGAGAGTATGCACGGCGGTGTGCAGAGCTAAGCGCTGCCGGCAACTGGAATCGGATAACCGCCCACGATCTTCGGGAAGATCTGGGTTTTCCCCACGTCCGTGCATAGCTATTTTGTTTGGGGCCTCGACCCCAGCTCCACCGCTACCGGCTGGGGGATTGTGCGGTTCGAGGAAAGGGCCACTCTGGAACTGCACCAGAAGAAGCCGCTGGGCCACCTGCCCCATCTTGTCAACAGCATGATCCCAGAGTACATCGACAGCGGCGTGATCAGGCCAGACCCCAATCTGCCAGCCAATGCCAGGCTGGGATTCATGTCATCTGGGATCGGTGACCTGTGGGCAAGTCATTCAGGATCACGACCCTCGCTGGCCAACATCGAAGACCAGTTTGTAGGCATAAACTCCAAAACCCAGGCACTGATCAGCCGTGCCGCAGGAGCCGTGGTGGGTCCCCTAGAGTCTCTTGGCGTCTCCTGCATCGACTGGACCCCGACCGAGGTCAAGAAGCACGTTACGGGGCATGGCAATGCCACCAAGCAGGAGGTAGCTCGAGCCGTGGAACGCACGCTGGGGCTGATTGAGGGCAGATTCTCAGATGATGATGGTTGGGACGAGTCAGATGGCGTAGCTCTGGCGCTCTGCCCCGTCAAGGTCACGTGAAACAACCACCCACGATGCTTGACTGCATGTTCTGCACGGTGTAAGGTGCCTGCCATGGAACTCGACGCAGAACAGGCCGTGAAATTCGACGAGATGATGGACCGCATGCGCCGGCAAGGGCCGGGAAAGAGGCTCCGCATGTTGCGCGAATTCCAGCGCCACACTCAAGCCGAGACCGCTAAGCAGATCGGGTGCAGCCGCGCCGAGGTCGGAGCGATCGAGGCAGGCAAGACGCCAAGTCCGACCAACCAGGCGAAGATTCGAGAACTCTACGGCGTAACTTGGTCATGAAGAGATACGGATTTGCTGGCAGGTTCTGGCTAAGACTAGTCGGAGCGATCCTGTTCCTGCTCATGGCTGCCATGAAAACTGCGGCATTTGTTTTCGGCGGCAAAGAGGAAATCTGGACGGCTATGGACGCCTACATGGAAAGCTTCAGATGAACCACTGGCCGAGATGCACGACCCTTCGACAGGTGCGGGAGCACTTCGTGGGGCACCCGGAGAGGCGAGCGACTGGCGGTTACTGCGACAGGGATACCGGCAACCGGTGCGCCCTTGGGATGTTGTTCTACGGCCCAGGTTTTGACGCAGTGGTTCCTTTCGGGCACCGCGGCATATTCAATGAGGACGACGATGGCCACTGCTCAGCCACATACAGGGCGCTGACGAGCTGGCACGACGACTACCACTGCGACCCCGCCAAGTGGCCCGTAGAGCTGGCCAGCGACGAGACTCTCGATCGGAATTGGTCATGACCGGCCCCTGGGATCCCCGCACAGGCGACGCTAAATCACGAGCATCCATGGACTTTCTAGGCCAGCCACACGAGCTGGCCGGCTCTAGGTGTTGGCGATTTGGGCAAGCGCTCGTCTGTGTTGGGTTTCGAGTGGCTGGTCTGGTAAAATCAGCAAGCGGCCCCAGGGAGTGCATCCCCGGAGCCGCTCTAGCCACAACGCAAATGGAGTGCGCCATGTCTCGACTCAATCTATCAGAGACGTTCCAGTTGACGCCGAAGGAGCGGAAACGATTCTTCAGCCGTATCGAGCTTCGAGATGACGGGTGCTTAGTTTGGACTGGGGCGAAGAATCCAAAAGGCTACGGGAGGATCGGGGTCCGCGGCACCATGCCTCGCTGCCACCGCTTAGCCTGGACGATCAAGAATGGACCGATTCCTGTTGGCGCCTGCGTCTTGCACACGTGCGACGTTCCCGCTTGCGTCAACCCCGACCATCTCTTCCTCGGTACCTTCCAGGATAACAACACCGACAAGGCCCGAAAGGGAAGAGGCACCAAGTCCAAGAAAGGTCTACCTTTTGGCGTTCATCTACACGGCCGCAAATTCCAGGCCCAGGCAACGGAAAACGGCGTCAATCACCGACTCGGTACCTTCGACACCGCTGAAGAGGCGTCTGCCGTGGCCCAAGAGTTCAAAGCCGCCTATCTTCTTAGCCTGGAGACAGGACGACCGGCTGGGGGGAGAGAGCGGTGAGCGAGTCGAAGATCGAGTGGACGGAGCACACCTGGAACCCGACGGCGGGCTGCTCGCTGGTCTCGCCTGGCTGTACGAACTGCTACGCCATGAAGACCGCGCGGCGGTTCGACGGCATGGGGCGGGGCTACGACGGCACGACTCAGCCGAGCAAGGGCGGGCCGGTGTGGACTGGCGTGGTCAACCTCCTACCCGAGCGCCTTTCGATCCCACTGAAGCGCAAGAAGCCGACGACTTGGTTCGTGAACAGCATGTCGGATCTGTTCCACGAGTCGATCCCCTTCGAGTACATCGCGGCGGTGTTCGGGGTGATGGCGGCGTGCCCGCAGCACACCTTCCAGGTACTGACCAAGAGGCCGGAGCGGGCGCGGGAGTTCTTCGAGTGGTGGGGTCCTCACGCCTACGATGCGGTGAACGACGCATTCAGAAAAGCGAGCGGCAAGACCGGCGTCGCAGTGTTCCCAACGCAGCGTCACGGCATGGTCCCACGTCGCCCTTGGCCCCTCGAGAATGTGTGGCTGGGCACCAGCGTGGAAGACCAGCAGCGAGCCGACGAGCGGATACCCGAGCTGTTGCGGTGTCCTGCTGCGGTGAGGTTCCTGAGCGCTGAGCCGCTGCTAGGGCCGATCGTCATCCCGCCCATGTCGTACGTAGATTGGGTGATCGAAGGCGGAGAGAGCGGCCCCGGCGCGAGACCGATGCATCCTGATTGGGCGCGATCGATCCGAGACCAGTGCGTCGCCGCCGGGGTTCCGTACTTCCACAAACAGAACGGCGCCTGGATCGACGAAGGGCAGATAGGCAACCCGCTGAGCCCGCAGCGACACGCCAACACCGACAGCATGACCTTCTTTGGCGAGAACGGGAACGGCGATGTCCAGATGATCCGCGTAGGCAAGAAAGCCGCCGGCCGGTTGCTCGACGGCCGAACATGGGACGAGATGCCAGGCCAGGCACGGAAGGCGGTGGCGTCGTGAGGGGCCTAGTGCTCCCGACCGGCCCGGCTCAGCTAGCCCACGAGGGGAAGCTGACGCAGTGGCGCGTGCCGATCAAGCCGCAGCCGGTAGGGCAGCTTATCGAGTTGCTGGAAGCATGGACGCCGCTTGCACCAGTGCTGCGCGAGTTCGAGGGCGAGCACGGCGGAGACGATCATCTGCAAGCGTGCGAGGAGTGGCGGGAGGAAATGGAAGCGGTCACCGACAAACAGAGCGACTGGATCCGCTGCCCCTTCGGCGTACCTGGAGCGAGCCTCTACGTGCGGGAGCCGTGGGCATGGTCTGGAGACCTCGACGTCCCGGAGCAGGAGCGGGTCGCGCAAGGGGAAACCTGGTATCGAGATGGCATGCATGACAGCCCCGGCATTCGCTGGCGCTCGGCAACTCAGATGCCCAAGTGGGCCTCCCGCACCCTGCTAGAGCTCGAGAGCGTCGAGGTGGAGAGGGTGCAGGAGATCGATATCGATGGCGTCTGCGCGGAGGGTCTCTACGAGGACAACGCCGGCTGGCATTGGAAAGTACCGGCGCCAACACTCGGGTACTACTCCAGCGAGCAGTGCTTTGCCAACCTCTGGGACTCGATCAACGGGAAGCGCGAAGGCTGCTCGTGGTCCGACAACCCTTATGTCTGGGTGCTCGGTCTCAAGCTAGCCGGCCCTCCACCAGAGGGCGAGGGGGAGTAGATGGGCGACTTGACTGCACGAGAGAGCCAGCGCTTGACGGTGCTGTTGGACAAAGCGATCGGATCCACCCTCCGCAAGGAGGTGCTCGCTCAGCTTCCTTCGGCCGCGCAGAAACGAGCGGAGTTCCTCGTAGCAAACTGGATCGAGAATCACTTTCCCTCACAAGACGACGTGCTGGCTTCGCTGGAGAAGCTGGGCGTAGACATTCTGCGGGAGGCCGACGCTGCGATTGGTCGCCTGTTGCGAGACCCCGCCTGGGTGAAGAAGGCAGTGGAAGAGCACATCACCATGGCGGTGCACAGCGCGCTCGGCGAATACTGCGAAGAGTCTGGGCAGCTGCCAGTAGAGCCGGACCCATGACCACCCCCAGCCCCACCCAGCCCGAGAGAGAGGAGAGCGAGTAAGACATGGAAGCCAAGGACGAAATACTCCGCATGGCCACAGCGATCTCGAGCGGCCACCTGCCAGGTGACGAGCCCGTCTTCGTACTGCGAGCTCGGGATTGGTTCGCAGCATCAGCCGTCCACGCATGGATCCGCGCGTGCAAAGAGGACGGCAGAGTACCCGACGAGAAGATCCTCGAGGCCGTACGCCTCCACAACTCAATGCTCGAGTGGCCAACGAAGCACATCCCAGGGACCGGCAATCCGTGGTCGGAGCCGGACCTAGAACAGTCGAACCAACAACCGAAGGACAAGAAACCATGAAGACACCAACGGCAGCTGTGTTGCTGCTCGCAGTCGCAGCGATGGGCTGCGGCACGATATCTGCCTTCCGCGAAGGCGAAATGGATCGGCGCACCCTGCTCTGCCCGATCATCTCGGAAGGCATCGAAGTCGCTGCGCTTGCGGTACTCGGACCCGATCAAAGCCTCTGGCACATCATCGAACGGGCCACGAGTGCAGAGCTAGGCTGCACCGACAGAACTGAGCGCCTACTTGTCGAGCCCGGACTGATCAACCTCGACAACAACGGACGCCCGAAGGTACTCCCGCTTGACCTGGCAATGCTCAAGATCATCGATCCGTCCAAGGTCTCAAGAGCTGAGAGGCGCGGATTCACGGCAATACCACCAGACGAATCACTGATGCGCGTGGTTCGTTTCAACAAAAGGAACCTACCTTGAAGAACACAGCGACCTTGATTCTTGTATTCCTCGCCCTGGTCGGCCTGGCCTGCGAAGGCGACACGATCAACAATCCGCCACCAGCCGATCCAGACGCCATTGATGTGCCCTGCATGCTTCCGGACCTGCTCACAGCCGCCATCAACCCACAGGTACCAGTCGCGTGCGCCGGCAATGCCTGTATCGGCAATGTCAGCATCTCCCTTGCCACCCCGCCGTACACCTTCGCGAATTGGCAGATTCCAGGGGCGACCCCGGCGAGCCACGACGGCATCAGCGGCGAGGTCTTCTACCCCTTCACCAATCTGACCGTGATCCACCAGTGGAGCGTGCGAGCGTGCAACGACGAGGCTCGTGTGTGCTGCCGCAACACCACCGGCTCGGTGAGGTTCAACTGATGAACGGCTCCACCACCCCGGCACTCTCTGGGAGCTCGAACCCACTCAAGGGCATAATCCCAGACGGAGACGCAATCGCTCCGCTGCTGGTGATGGCCTACGCGGCCTTCGAGTCCTACGGGATCGACTTGCCCGCCTTCGATCTCTCGGGCGATGCCGGGATGGCACCTATCCTGGTGCTCGGTGGCGGGCTGTTCTTCGCTGCCAGGTTCCTGGTCAAGAAGCGGTTCGATGCGCTCGAGCAGCAAAATCGGGTAATCGAGAAGCAGCTGCTCCTTCAGTCCAGTCAGCTGCGGGCGCTCTTGGATCGGAGAAGTCCTATCGGCACGAGCGTTCTTCCCCATGCCGACCCAGGCTAGATGAGGTCCACTCTCCCAGTCGCCGCCGACATGCACCCCAGCACAAGGCGGCAACCCAGGAACCACACTGGCCGCAGAGCCGTCACCACCGCCGCAGTCGAAGCTCCAAGTCGCATCGGTCCCGAGCTCGACAAGCGGTCGTTCAGGGTCCTGGGCAAGATGTTCTTGCCGCGCCAAGAGCTCTGGCTTGGAAGCAATCAAGCAATCTGGGTGAAGGCTCCAGCGGCAGACATCGAGAAGCCGGAACACGAGTTCTGCCAGACCCTGCCCGAGCACCTTGCCTTAATGGTGGACCTTGACCTGGTGAAGCTGGAGAAGATCGAGGATCCCGACTACCCACAGACCGAGCTGCGGCTAGTCAAGATGACCAGGACCGGCCTCGAGACGCTCCTGTACGGGCCTAAGCGTGGCTACCGAGTAATTCGGTACGTGCCCCAAGCTCCTGGCATGGCGACCAATCGCCACCAGTGGGGAGAGTGGAGGCGGCAGTGGAGAAGGTGAGCGAGCCAGACTGGCAGAGAGCACCACGCTCTGCGAGCGAGCCATTGAAGGCGAGAGCAACCAAGAAACACGAGCGAGCCATGTGAATGGAGAGCACCATAGCTTGTGAGCGAGCCACACACGGAGAGAGCACCAGATAGATCGAGCGAGCCATAATCGGTGAGAGCGCCAGGTTTACAGAGCGAGCCAGCTCAAGCGAGGACACCAAGCAGATGGAGCGAGCCGAAGCTCCGCGAGAGCACCAGATGAAGCGAGCGAGCCACATTGACTGAGAGGACCATAAGGAGGGAGCGAGCCATCCTGAAGGAGAGCACCACTTTACACGAGCGAGCCAATGGCTATGTGAGCACCATTTTCTGAGAGCGAGCCATGGTCCACGAGAGCACCGCACTTGATGAGCGAGCCAACAGGCCCGAATAGCATCAGAATACATGAGCGAGCCATCCGACACGAGAGTACCTGGCCTCGCGAGCGAGCCACCCGAATTGAATAGCACCAGCGTCAGTGAGCGAGCCAGTTCTGTGGAGAGCACCTAACCAAACGAGCGAACCATGCCACGCGAGAGCACCAACCTCGGAGGAGTGAACCAAGAGATGACGATCCACGAACCAACAACCGATTCAGTGACGATCCCTACCACGCCCGACAATGCGCCGTCAGTGTGCCCAGAATGCGGCACGCCAGACACGCTCCTGACCAAGCTGACCAAGGATCTGCGAGAGGGCGCAGCCACGCTCAGCGACACCGAGGCACGCTTTCTCGTCGACACCTACTACGAGATGCAGGGACTCCGCATCCGAGCAGCCAACCAGGTGCGTTCACTGACAGCAGAAGAGGAGCCTCAGGAACCCCACGCAACCCTCGAACACTTTCGCAAGAACAGCCAAACCCTCGAGAACCAAGTCAAAAGCGCTCTGGACGCCTACTCGAACGGGCAACAGCTCGGCCGGTGGGCTCGAGCACAGATCGGTATCGGTCCCGTGATTGCTGCGGGTCTGCTGGCGCACATCGATCCCACCAAGCCGACTGCGGGCGCGATCTGGCGCTTTGCTGGCCTCGATCCTTCGGTCAGGTGGGAGAAGGGCAAGAAACGCCCCTGGAATGCCAGCCTGAAAACCTTGTGCTGGAAAGCCGGCGAGAGCTTCGTGAAGACCTGCAACCACGAACGAGGCTTCTACGGCGGTCTGTATGCCGAGCGAAAGCTCAAGCTAGTCGCCGCGAACAAGGCCGGAGACTACGCGGAAACGGCTGCACGCCAGCTCACCGAGAAGAAGTACGGCAAGACGACCGAGGCATTCAAGGCGATGACCGCGGGCCGACTACCAGACGCGCAGATCCATGCACGGGCTCGGCGCTACGCGATCAAAATCTTCCTGTCTCACTACCATCACCGAGGCTACGAGCTGGCGATGGGAGAGGCACCGCCGAAGCCGTTCATCCTCACGCCGCAAGGGGGACACGCGCACATGACCGAGCCACCGCCGATGGTGGACTGAGCCGAAGAAAGGGAGAGCACCAGGTGGTAGGAGCGAGCCATAGTCTCCGAGAGCACCAATGGCACAGAGCGAGCCACGCTGTATGAGAGCACCAACCCATCGGAGCGAGCCACATCCGACGAGAGAACCACGAACCGAGAGCGAGCCATCCCCCTTGAGAGCACCAAGAGAACTGAGCGCGTTCCGACTTACGGGAACGCAGGATCAAGCCCGAACATCTGCATGAAGTCGGGCAGCTCGTTCTCCGTACCGGGTGAGCCGGCATCAACGAAGTCCTTCGGCAGGATCGTCAAGGTAGGATCGGCATTCGAGATCGAGTCATCCCCGGCATCCTTCCACTTGAGATGCTTCAACGTGCCCTCTGGCGGTGAAGCCGTTCTGTCAAAGTCGTAGCAGGAGAGCGAGGTCGCCGCGGTGTTGAGCGAGTAGCCGTTGGTCTCGCCTGCGTCCACCGGCACCGCGCCAGCCGTAGCAAATGCTGCATTAGCATAAGAGCCTAGCCCGGCTGCATAGCTGCCCTGATCGAGCTCCACCGCGCTCGCGCTCGGTGTGCCGCCATGCTCGCCGTAGAAGCAGCCAGGCGTAGCGAATCCTGTATCACGAGCGAAGCACCGATTGAAGACCGGAGAGCCCGTGTAGGTCGTCAGACCACGGGTAGACAGGCCACCACCTGGCAGTGCGATCTCGTGCATGATGTCCGAGCTGCCAGGGTCCTCGATCACCATCGCGATAGCGCCGACCGATTCGGCCTGGCCGGCTCCCGTGAAACCAACCATCTCGATACCGATTGACACCGAAGGCAGAAACGAGGCGATCAAGGTAACCGAGTTGTGGTCGACCTTGTGAACGTAGAACGTGTCGTCCGCACCGTCGTTCTCGGTGTGCAGGATGTAGGCGTTGCCGTCTCCCACGTTGCCGCACAGGACTGGCTCGCTGATTGAGGTAGGCGAGCCCTGAACCTGGTAGGTGCTCGACGTCAAGAGGCCCGTATTGATGTCCCAAACCGCGATGACATCCGCGACCTCATCGGCCATGACCAGCAACGCGTTGGAGTTGGCGTTATCCCCCACGAAGCACGAGCGGTGAGCTAGATTCTCCCCCGGCCTCGAGAAGGATCCCGTAGGGGTGAAGCCGATATCCTTGGTCGCCAAGGTGGAGACAAAGACCCCGCTCGAGTTGTACTCCCGACACTCGAGATTCGTCCCGCCATCCGGCTTCCAGAATGCCAGAATCGGGATATTGGGATTCAGCGCTCCAGTGGGAACGATCGGTATGACCTGGATCAGGTCACGAGCTACAGGCGCCAACACCTACCCTCCGCCGTTACCGTTGCCCTTGCCGTGGCCTCGTTCCTCGTTGGCTCCCTTGTGGGTAGCGTCACCATCCAAGAGGCTCTGCACGTACGCGTCGGTCAGGCTCTGGGCCTGTTCTATCGGCTGGTCTTCCACTAAGCCGGCAAAGCCTTCCTGGTCGTTCGGATACTTAGCCCGGAGGCTGATTCTCCACGGCTCAGGGCAATCTGGCCCAGCCTGGCAGACACGCAGAATCTCGACTCGCTGCGTATCCTCGAGCGTAGCCGCTTGCTCGACCACTGCCGGGTAAGTTTTCTCAGCGAACACGAAGGGCGTCCACCAAAGCGCAAGAACCAGCACTAGCACTATCAGCAGGACGAAGTTGTTTCTCTTGGTCATTTTCTCTCCTTTGTTAGGCGCACGTTCCGGTTGCCAGCATGTTTTCCCAGGTGTCTACGACCGAACAACCGCAGTACGCTCCACTGGTGTCGACGTAGAAATTGCCAATCACGCAGTTTGCTGGCGCTGTTGCCAGAGGAACGATGTGGAGTATGTCGTTCACCGTCAGGTCTGCACCCGCCCCCATCGTTGCCGTTCCGATACCGACTTGGTTTCCGCTCGTGTCCACAAGGAACATGTTCGCATTCGTGTCGCTTTCCATGCGAACGTCTGCGGTGGCCAGACCATCTTCGTTGATGATAACGGCGCCGTCACTGTCAATGCGCATTCTCTCGAAGAAAGCGCCGGTCATAAAACGCAAATCTGCGCCTGAAAAACCTGTCCCTATCGTCATTAACGCAGCATCATGATTCCAGCGAAACCGTCCCGCAGTAGAACTACCGGGGGAACCGAAAAACAAATTGGCATCGTTCGCATCAGGTGCAAGAATCGTAATACCGCCTGAGTCGCTATTCTCAATGACAAGATCGTCAGCGCCGGCATTCGCTGTCACTGCTCCTGCTGTTGCAGTATGAACATGAACCCGCCCATCTGGGGTCGACGTGCCAAAACCGCATGCTCCAGACCCGGTTGCATCACAAAATATGCCGTTGACATCGGTGTCGGCTTCCCAGCGCAGGTCAGCGGTTGCCGTCCCGTTCTCGTTAAAGACCGCAACCCCCGTAGTCAGATCGAAGTTGAGCACGTTGAACCCAGCCACTTCTTCGCGAATGAGCAGCTGATTGACGCTGGTGTCCATGCGGAAACCCCAGGTCAAAGTATCATCGTCTTCAAAGAGAATCTCGCTGTCGTTGTTTGCGCCGCCACTATTCAGGATGATCGTCGCTTCGCCGCCGTCAGTCCTTAGCTGCAAGTCGATATTTCCTGTCCCAAGGGCTATGTCCAACTTTGCCTCGGGGATCCCCGTTCCTATGCCGCACCTTCCCGTCCCACCGTCTAAGCTCGCGTCGCAAAAGAAGCCGTTCACATTGGAATCGGCCTCCCACTGAAAATCGCCAGCGATGGCCCCTGTGGGGTTGATGTGAAACAAGCCGCTCGGGCCAACGTCCAGATATGAAAGGACGTCGGTCGTGTTGAAGAGCTGAAGGGTGCCAGCGTTATTGGTGATTCTCCAGTCGTTTCCGGTCGTGTCATCGAAGTTGATGTCAGGGTCCGCACTCTGCATGGTGATCGCGCCGGTCATCGTGCCACCAGCGAGAGGAAGGAAGGACCCCCCAGCTGCCGGCAGGTCGCCAACGTCACACTTACGAAGGTCGCCGGCCGCGGTCTCGCACAACAGAAAATCGCCAGCGACCGGCGTACCCTGCTCCGTCAGTGCAGAGATCTTCACGTCTTCAGGATCACCAGTGCCGCTCGCATTGCGGAGCTTCACGGTATCGGTGGCCATGTCGGCCAGCCCAGCATTGGTCACGGTGTCTACTTGAACGCTGGAAGCTTCCACGTCTCCCGAACCAGTAGCCACGATCGAGGCGCCTGAGTCGACCGTCATCGTTGCTGTGGTGTTGGTGCCGGTCAGGATCGCTCCGAAGCCAACCGAGCCTCCACCATCACCCACAGCTACCCAAGCCGCACCGTTCCAGCGGCAGTTAGTCTGAGCTGACCCCGCTGCACTGTCACAGGCCCCTGCTGCAGAGTCATCGAGGATGATGAAAGTCTCGCCAGTGACTGGAGAGACCGGGAAGGCGGTGCCAGCAGGAGGCAGGAAGGTGGATCCAGTCAACAGATCAAGAATCTCGCCTGCGGTAGGCCAGTCACCGAGCCCGAAGTTACAGAGCTGCCGAGTGGCGAAGATGTCCTCGTCGAACTCGGCGATGTTCAACGCAGCACCCTTCTCGGCACGAGAGGTGATCGCCGTCACATCGGAGCAAATGCCGACCTGAGCCGCTCCGGGGGAGGAAGCAGCCACTAGCAAGATAGCCGCGCCCAGGCCGGCAAGAACGAGTATACGTCGGTTCATTAGGACATCTCCAAGTTGAGAGCCAAGACCAGGTCGGTCGGGTCAGGGCTACTGTCGAAGGCTGTAGGTATCTCGATCTCGATCCGCAACAGCCTCCCGGCCTCGATCAAGAGAATCTCAGGCAACACAGGACCATCGGGGCCGGTGGTAGAAACCAGGTCGCCTGTCTGGTCGAAGTCGATCTTGGGGCGTCGGTCATCGCTGCCGAAGCTGGTAAAAAGCGTGATCCAGGCTCCGGCTCCGTCACTCTTGAAGAGGTTCACACGGATCCGTCCGGTCGTGTGCGCGCCGCCGAGATCCCCTACCAGCAGCTGAATCCCGTTGGGCATCCGCACGTAGACATCTCGATCCCGAGCGGGAAGCTCGTAAACGAAGCCAGCCGCGATCGTACCCACCTGAGCGAACCGAAGCGTGATCAGCTCGCCGCCCAGCGTGTCGACCAACCGTCTCGAGCTCGTGACCAGGGTCGCATCGGTGGTGAATTCTCCGAGCAGGTAGGCCCGTGGCTCCGGTGGGACGCCGGTCACGTTAGCCTGGAAGGTGCCGTCACTCAGCAGAAAGACCGAGTTGACATCGTTGGCGGCGAGATTCACATCACTGAGAACCGTTCGACGCTGGAGCGCGTTATCGACATGCGCTCGACCCACGCCGAAAGTGGCGACCAGCAGGGACGTGGTGACGAAGAACTGACCCACACCCGTAAGCTGCGTGATGTCCGCATCGCTGATGGTGTCGCTGTCGTCGCGGAATACCCGGTAGAGGGGGATCTCTCCCGTGGGGATCGTGGGATCTGCCGGTGGAGCTCCAGCCGCATCCTTGAGCCCCTTCGTGACCGTGATCGCACCACCAGACAGGCTCACTATCGCGATGTAAGCCTCGCCTACTCCGAGGGTTGCAGAAGCTGAGTCCTCATCGTTAAAGGTGCGCAGAGACGACAAATCCGACCAGTAGCGACGATCGAACAGCCAAACCAGATCAGGCTCAAGCACCTGATCGTCGGCGCCTGCCGGGTTCTCGACCGCATCCCCACCGATCACGATCTCGTTGTAGTCGCCCTGCCCGAGACCGTTTAATATGCTGTCTCGCCATGTCTCAGAGTTGCCTAGATCAGTGCCGATCGCGAGTAGGCCGGGATCTGCATCGAGTAGGAACTGAATCTGGCCACCGCTCGCAGTTGACGGAGGGAAGTACCGGAGCTCTAGGTCGTGGTACTCGCCCGATGGCAGGAGAGCCACTTCGAACAGCCGACCCTTGCCGATAGGCTGAAATCCGGTCGCCAGCTGGGTAGAGCCGCTCGAGCCTCCACCAACCGCTCGAATCTGGATCCACCGCTCATCGATCGCACGCAGACCTTGCAACTGAGCCTCGTTGGTCGCGTTGATCTGCCGCAGGATCATGACCGGCTGAGGCGCTTCGTCTACTGAGCCTCCCGTATCATCGTTGAACAGGCGAAGGGCAAAGGCCGCAGACGGCGAGCCGGGGGACACATCTGCAAACTCGACCGTCTGGATAATCGCGCCGACATTGTCGGTAATTACTAGGTTGGCTGCCATGCTCTAGCCCCGCCGATAGTCGATCTGAATGAATGGAGAACGGCCGATATCGTCGCCGGGCCACGTCGAGTCGACCGTCACAAGAGCCGTGATCTGAGTATCTGAGATGAAGGTCACCGTTCCCACCGTTACCAGAGTGTCGTCCACGTACAGCGGCTCCCCAAGGTCATCGAACTGCGTGAAGTCACGTTTCACAGCCTTGAGCACCTCCACCGGCGACGACTCGAATCCTATGCCAAAAAACGTCACTGTCTGGGAATCTCCCGGCTCGAGCTGGTTGGGATCTGCACGGTTCAGGATGAGAACATCGATCGATCCGAAAACCTCTCGTGTAGGCTGCTCGGAGATTCCTCGATCGCCAAATGGAGGTTCACCGATCACGCTGATTCCAGATCTCGTGTGAGCCATGAGAACACCCTGGCCAGCAGCAAACGCGCCCAAGCCCGAGTTCTTCGGAGCGACCACGACTGCGCTGGGGTCATCGGGTGGGTGAACCAGAACCGCTCGCTGGCCGAATGGCTGGATGTGCGTGTAGACCTGAAGCTCTCCAGCTCCTTCAGCGCCACGGGCGAACTTCTCATGCTTCCCGATTCTCTCGAACCAAGCACGACGTGCCGCGCTTTCCGGGCCGTTCAGATGAGGATTGAGGTCATCCTCCGTGAAATGGCGCCGTGTGGTGTTGCCGCCTGGCATCAGGCACCCTCCGGATTACTCGAGTAGCTCAAGAAGGACTGATCCGGGTAGACAATCCCTCGTAGAACCGTGGTTATAGGGCCTAGCGGAGCGCCGTCGTGCGTGACTTCTACGATCAAAACCCGATGGTCGATGCCTGAGCCAGGAACACCCTGGACGTAGGCGATATCGCCCTCCTCAATCCGACCGTTGACCGGTACCGTCCAGGTCAACCCAAACGCCATGCCGAACAGCATCACTCTGGTACAGACGTCGCTGAGCTCCTGCTCGGTCTCCGCATGCTCCCAGAATGCATTCTCGAGCACCTTGACCGGCCGCACTGTCTCCAAGGCTGAGGCCGAACACTCCGCGCGGATGGTCTGCTGCTCGAAGCGTGATGCGGCTACCGCTGCTTCCGCTTCTTCTTCAGTGTCGAAGTCTTCCGGGTCGGGCGTCGCGTCGCTGCGCTTGATGGCTGCCGGTGGCTGGCCTAGCGTGATCGATCCGAAGACCGGCTCTTGAATAAGTGTACCGTCTAGCCCTTCAGAACGCCTCGTGTACCGGACTGAACCCTCTCCGACAGCTTCCCAGGTCTCGAACACCTGTTCAGTAACCTGAAACGTCTCTCTGTCCTGGCCGAACTCGCCATCGTGGTAGAGGTACGTGACTCCAATTATGCGTCCGAATCCCTCTGTGATCTGCTCGCGAGACAGCATGTAGCCGTTGTCGTTGGTGTAGAGAATCTCCTGCCGGCTAATCCTGACGAACGTCTCGCGCTGCTGAGTCACCATCTGCTGGTTGCCCAGATCCAAGAAGAAGTCGTTCTCATTGGTCGAAGTATCCCAAGACACACTAGCGTCGGCGCGCGCCTTCTGGTGCAACCTTGGGAGGTACCACGCGAAGGTTTCGCGAACCTCGCGCACCAAGAATCCGTCACTGTCAAACTCGCGGGACTCATTGATCCTGTCCGTCTCCATCAGCCGCCAAACACTCGAGTAATAACCAATGTTGCCAACATCTTCCCCGTCGACAAAGGCGTCAAGAAAGAAGGCCGTTATGCCACTTGGTGAGGTTCCATCGAGGCGAAACCGAGCGGTTTTGATGTTGTAGGACCGCTCGATGACCGTCCGCGTCGCCACGATTTCCTCGCACTCTCGAGTGATGAACGAGGTCGTGCGCTGTTTCAGTTGCCGCCCGATAAATGGTTCAGGCACATTCGACGCAACGACGTTCAGGCTACCACCAGCTATCTGCTGAAACGCGTGAAACCGCTGAGCACCCCGCGAAGTGTTCCGGCTAGTCAGCTTGATTGTCGTCTTGCCGCAGGTCGCTTGATCTGCCTCTACCTGCTTCGTACCGCGCAGCTTGACGCCGGTCCATGCATCCGGCGCGGGATCGATGGTCATGGGTGTAGGAGATCCATTGATAGCCGAGATGATGTCCTTCGGCCGGAAGCTCCAGCGCACCGGGCCTAGTGGCCTCTCGGGTGCATCGAACCTCGCGACGAACTCGCCCCGTCGATTCCATCCCAGGTGTCCACCTTCGATCTCCGCTTGCCCTTGCGCAGCCGCCAACCAATCGCTCTTCACCAGCTGTACAGCCTTGCTGACCTGACCACGGAAACCAGCCATCAGAATCGAAGGCACTCCAGCCGCTGCCGCCATTTTCCGGATCAGTTCGCCACGCTTGACTCTCGAGCCAGGCCGCAAGTTCAGATCTGCCGACTGGTTGACGAAGCGCCAGCCTCTGTCTGCCACGTCTACCTGGTCAATGATTGCGGCACCCACCGAGCGGGAAGACGACTGCGCTACTCCGTTTGTGATCAGCGGCTCCTCGAACACGATCCCTGTCCCGTGATAGACCAAGGACATATCAATCGTCGCCAGCCCAGTAATAGGAGCTCCAAGCGCAGCAGGATCTCCCAGAGGCGAACGGCCATCGAGAGCGATGGTGGAGAACTGCCCCACTTGTACCGGCCGATCCAGGGACCGAGAGACGGTCACACTTTGATTTAACAGTTCGGATGACGGCACTTGTACACCACCTACCCTCACCCGCCAGCCGACACGCTGAAGCTGAGACAATCCAGACGCCGAACCGGGCATGAGCTGATCTAGCTCGACGAAGGAGAGAGACGTGTCGATGTTGACCAGCGCGCAGTCATCCGGGATGGAGATGATCGCTCCTTCCAAAATCCCATCCTCGACGATGCCGGGCTCCACGATCGCGTCTTCTATGACAATCCCGCAGTCGACGAAGGTATCCACCAACAAGGCCACCCCTGACCCATCCGAGTTCGTCTCCGCATTTACCGTGATGCTCAACATCAGGGAGGCGCTTGCTTATTGAGCTCGACGAACGACACGTCGCGCTGGATCACATTGAATCCCACGATGGTCTCGGACGCATTCAGGAAAATGACCGGATAAGCCGGGTAATAGCGGACCTCGAGGACAGATCCAGCTAACAGGACCGGCGTCTCCACGTCGGTACCAGCCGGGGTGGACCCCACGGTGATCTCATTCGTACTCGGCGGACTGGTATCCACTACCGTCTGCTCCACATCATTCACGAAGGCCCGAGTGACGAAAAGTGTCGACTCGAAAGGGGCGTACTTGGCGCTCGCGAGTGGTCGAGCCAGTACACGAGTAGACGCGCCGGCAGGCAGGCTCCACACCTCAGTCTCGACCAGGTAGGGCACGAACCAAACTGATTGTGAGTTAGCCCTGAGTGCATCAATCTTGTACCACTCGGACTCGATACCAGCCTCTTGGACCCATCCGAACTCGTAGAACTGAGGATTGGTTGAGTCGGACGTGGCCACAAGCGGAACCTGGACGATCCTCGATCGGTCAGCCATCTCGAACAGGCTCGCTCCTGCTGAGGTCGGCGTTTTCGTGACCGCGATCGGCTCACCGAAGCGCACATCGTCAATCACGAGCGGATTGACGCCTATCGGCTGTTCTGGGAACTTAGCCGCGCCCTGCCCACTCATCGGGACGACCTAGTAGAGGCAGACCTTAGATTGTTGTCCCTACGCTGGCCTTGGAGCTCGTCTATGATTTTCTGGAGCAGAAGAAATGCCTCGTTGGTTCCCGCCGTTACGACGCCAGGCTTAGTCTGGCCGGCAAATGGATTCCTCCGACGCTCAGCGGGGCCACGGATCCCCGGAGCACTACGGCTACTCGAAGCTGTGGCGTTCACTCCTGCACCACCACCGCCTCCCGTTGAGGCTAAAACGCTATCGCCACCGGCACCGGCGATAGCCCGGAAAGCTGATCTCAAGAGGGCCTTGAGACCACCAGGATCTCCAGGTAGTGCCGTAGCGCCCGCACCTTGCAGTTGCCCGCCTTGCAATGCATTCTGAGCATTGATGCCGCCTGAGCCCTGTATGGAGTCGAGCTTCTTGGCATTCTTGAGGATCTTGTCTTGCTCTTCCCTCGCGCGCTTCAACTCCTGGTTGAACGCCTTCATCTGCACGGCTGCTGCTGCGATACCCATAATCAGTCACGACCCTCGAGACCGACGCGAGACCTTTCAACAGCCCTACCTGCTCGCTTAGGCACCAGTATCCCGACCTGGAACAGGAATGGGAAGGCCGGCTGATCGCCTAGGATGCGGTCCACGTCGAGATCTTCCTGGAGGCTGCACATATCCTGAGCGGCTAGCCCGGTCTCGTGTAGGAGCAGATCCATGGCCCGTATCGCCGTGTTGAATGTGTACATCAGGCCGCTTTGTCCTTGCTGAATTCGTCGGCACACTCTTTGAGCTCGTTGAACTTGGCGACAATCTTGGTCATCACCGCCAGGTAAGAATTCGCACCCTCGATCCCATCCTTGAAGCCACCCACCGTCGCCTCTTTCAGGGTCTCGAGCGACTCCACCAGCTTCTTGACCGTCTCGATCAGTTTCTCTTCGGATGTCCTGGCGCGGTCGGTCTCATCACCGAACAAGGCGAGGCGTCCGATAGCGTCTGCTGTGCTCTCGCTGAGTCCGAAGATGTTGTCGCTGCCAAGAGTCGCGGCAGCTGCCAAAGCATCGACATCAGCCGCTGCATCAGCAGTGCCGGCACCGAAGAAGTGAACCTGATCTGCGGCATCCTTCGCGGACTCGGCCACCTCGCCTTGAGCACTACCGAGCTCGAATGAGACCTCAGACAGCCGATTGGTTTCCTCGACGGTGAGAGCGTACTGACCTGTCAGCGCGTCATATTCTTCTCGTAACTCGGCGGCACTCTTTCCCAGATCCCTCGAGCTACGCCCAGCCTTTGCCTCTTGCTTCTCAAGCTCGGCGGCTTCCTTCGCAGCATCCTTCAGGCGCTCGGCTATCTGATCGAACAGGGAAAGGTTGCGCTCGGTCTCGTCGGCCAGCTTCTTGGTGGACCCCGCAGCGGACTCGAGGGTGTTGGCAAAGCCCTCGGTTGCAGCGCCTGCCTTGTCAGCAGCATCTGCCTCATCACCAAGACCCTTTTGGAGCTTGTCTAGCGCTTCCTTGGCCTTCCTCTGGGTTTCTTCAAGCTGGATAAATTCAGCGTTCGCGCGAGCCAGATCCGCCTGAGCTTGACCCAGCGCGAGACCTATTCCGCCAAAAGAGTCACCGACATCTGCTGCACTATCAGCAATAGCCTTGAACCCTTCGGCGGACAATCGGACGGCATTCGCTCGAACTCCCTCGATCACCTCTGACAGCCCACCGAGCCCAGGCACCATCGCCGCTGCGGCACTGGCAGCGTTGGTCATCTGGAGGGTCAGAAGACCGATAGCTATCGCCGCTAGACTCGATCCCTTCATAGTTTCGCGCATTGCGCTGTCCACCGCTGACAGCGTATTAGCCAATGGGGCCGCCACACTGATCAGGAAACCGAGCACCTCGCCAGTGACTCTGGCAGCTTTGGCCAAGTTGAAGTTGGCCTCAGTGGCCTTATTGATTGCTTCTACGAAATCATCAACGAAGCCTTTGGCGAATTGGTCCTGAGCCTCGCTCAGCGTGTTCGCCAGACGCTGCATCGTGGCCTGGTACTTGTCTATTTGAGCTTCTGCAGCGTCCCCGAATGCCTCTTGTAGGGCCTCTCCCAACTGAGGCAGAACATCTACGGCCAACAACTTGCCGGCAGCGACCATTCTTGTTAATTCGCCAGTGGTTAGGTCGAGCTTCGCGGCTAGAAGCGGCAGCACTCCTGGGATGCGCTCTCCGAGCTGACCTGTCAGTTCTTCGAGGCTTAGCGTTCCTTTGCTGGCGATCTGCTGAACAGCCAACAGGGAGCCTTCGAGGGCCTCAGTGGATAGCCCAAGAGCACGTGCGGCCGTCGACACACCCAGGAAGATCGAACGAGATTGCTCGACCGTCAGATTCGAGCGAATCGCGGCGTTCAGAAATCCCGCGTAAGTGCCGGTGAGAGTCTCAACCTCGAGACCCAGCTCGTTAGCGACCTCCCTGGCAAATGCGAACTCTGCAGACGCATCCGCGCCGGCCTGCTCAGCCGCCAAGAATGATGCCCGGATCGAATCGAAGGCAACATTGACCTTCAGCGCGTCGCGTGCGAGTTCGGCTAGCTTCCGACCGATCTGGATCGCCACGAAGGCAGCAGCAGCCGCCGCCGCCGCCGCAATGGCCACGCCCATCTTGCCGATATTGAGGCCGGCCTTCTTCGTCCGAACACCTAGCGAGTCGAACTGATCGTCTAGACCTTTGAGGTCCCGCTTCAGTTCATCGGTGGCCTTGTCGCCATCCTCACCGAATGCGACCAGCTCATCACCAGTCTTCCGGATCTCCTCCCGAAGCTGAACCGCGCTTTCCGATGTGGGATCGAAGTCGACCTTCTCGATGTCACGGGCCATCTGCCGCGTGAGCTTCTGGAACCTGGATTCCAGGCTCTGGAAGTTCTTGACGGCCTTGTTGACGTCAGCGACGACCTCGATTGTGGCCTTGCGATCAGCGCCCATGGCCGTCTGCCTTCAACTGAGCAACCAGACAGGTCAACCAGACTAGATACAGTCGCGCAAGCGCATCACTGCAATCTACGACCACCTGGATAGAGACGCGATCAGTACTCATTGGTCTAGCGCCCCGTAGCGAGGCTCACCTCGCTTAGATGGGTTCGTCTGCGTCGGTCTCCAGCACGGCGTGGAAGTGGCTGGCGTAGGTCTCGCCTGAGCCCACGGGGAACTCGAAGGCCGAAGCAGGCACCTGGGCCGTGATCACTACCGACTCTTCGGTCGACTCGCCACCGGTAGATGTACCGTAGGACGGACCCATCACCCGGCCTGCCGGGATGATGAACCGAGCCAGGTACGGGCGTCCAGCGCTCGGGATATCCACATTGGTCCGGCCTTCGATGACCCAGGAGAGAGTTTCCTTGCGGGCCAATGCTCGCTGCAGATCAAGGTTTGTGATTTGCCGGGTTGGCGTGAGTGTGACAACCAGCTCTCCCCGACGCCGCGGGGTGCCGCCTTGCTCCTGGCTGGGATCCAGAACGACCTCAGTCGTTTCCCACACTGCCGACAGCTCCCAGCCGCCCTCGGTGCTTAACTGCTGCGTACCCTTGAAGACCTGAGTTCCGACCACCGCGATACTGCGCGACAGAGGCAGGGTAGGCACGAAGTCCGCTCGTCGAACCGGGACCTCGAAAACGTCGGTTGCCACGAAGGTAGCCCCGGCCAGCGCAGTGAACAGGATCGGCCTCGAGAACAGGCCGATAGCCGAACCGTCACTAGCTAGCACCAGGCGTACGCCGTTTGTGTCGCCCAGCGTGTACGTCACGAAGCTGGACCCGAACGGAGCCGGAGTACCACCGCCAATCGGGGCGAACTCGGCCTTGATCGTGACGACACCTGCCGAGATTGTGGTGATCTCGATGAACAGGGAATCGGTGAAGGTTCCATCCCACGCGTCGTTATCCGTCGCGTCATCGAGAGAGTAGTCGCCCAAGATGGTTGGAAGGCTCGATGCTGCACCAGTGATCTGTACCGGGATGCCCCAGAAGTCAAACCGGCTAGCGACGCAATCGAAGTCGACTGCGAAGTTCCCCTCTGCCTCAGCCGACAGGTTCATACCACCCACGAGCATGTCCAGAACTCGCATGCGCGGCAAGACGTCTGTGTCCACGATCAGTTTCAGGAACCTGTCAGCCGCCTCTGGCGTGGTGAGTGCCGACAGAGCGAACTCCCACTTTCGCCAAGTGGTATTATCCGTCACCTTCCGGAACTCGAGCAGGTTGTTCAGCAGGTGGATCAACATCCGATCGGCGGGATCTACATCGCCGAAGTTGATCGTGAAATCGTTGATTACCGCCTTGCCGTCCAGCTTGGGCGTAGGCACGCCACCAGGCGCCAGTTTCAGCGCGTCGACCAGACGCTTGTCGAACGTGATCGGGCCTGCATTGGTCCGGCCATCTCGTAGCGGGTTGAAGTCGTCGATGTGGAGGCACGACTGCTCGGCCAGTTGTCGCTTGGATTCGAGAGGGTCGCCACTCGCGCCCGCAAGAAAGTCAGTAGTTCCAGCCATGGGCTATCCCTCCTCTTCGTTCTTGGTCGTTTTCTTCTTGCGTGGCTTCGGCGAGGCGATCTCGCGCGGGTCTGGTGACAGCTTGTAGCCTGCATCCTTCATCTGGCAGGCGTGCTCTCGGGTGAGCTCGACGGTATGCACATCGAATTCCCCCTTGCGATCCCAGCTGAGCGGTCGACCATCGGGCAGCTTGACATTGATGTGCTGGGTACCTGGCAGGATGCTCTCCCCCGGCACGATCGCGTATTCTGTGATGTCTTTGCTCATGGGTCTTCCTCTAAACTAGGGCAGACACGTTGATTGGCAACCCGGTTTTCAGATTGACCAAGACTCGCCAGGTCCACGTGAAAAACTGGACCGCCGCGAACTTGCGCCGGTCTGCGTCGGCATCGATGAAGAACGTGACCTCGCCAGGAACAGAACTCTGTGCGATCTGACACTCTTGGTCATTGATGAACAGTTCCACCGTTTGCAACTTCAAGTTGATGATGGTCTGGAGCTTCCGCACCAATGACGCTAGTCCAGGCTCCCAGTTCCGTCTTGGGGAGAGCTTTTCTATCGGGTACCGAATCCCAAACTCCAACGTGATGTTGCCCCGTGCTTCCTGGGCGGGTACCTGTTCATCGTCTGACAGCGTCGGGGCAACGTAGAGAATGGGCTCGTCACCGAAGTAGAAAAAGGGGCGTGTATCCCACAATTGGACACCGTCAACGCCGAACACCTTGAGCACCAGCGCGTCGACCTCTAACTCTTCGACGCACCTAGTAGCAATTTGGTCTTCGGGGCCACACCCTCCGATGTTCACGTTGCTGCCATCAGTGTTACCAGCGGCCGTCGACTCCGTGCGGCCACCGACGCCCAGCGCGGTTCCGATGAAGTTGGGCTCTCGGTTCGTGCTCATCGGGAAGCGACCTCAAAACACTGCTCGAAACGCTCCCTGTCTTCCGGGCTCTCTTGAACCATGTCAAGCGCCGAGCGGAGTCTGAAGACCGGACGCACCCAAGGCCACGACCAGCTAAACCACAAGCCGATCCTGGTGTATGGCGTGTCGATGAACTTCATGCTGCTTCGCCCAAGACCTGATCCAGAATCCGCTCCTCGACTCGATCCAGCGACTTGCCAGAGAGCGAGAGCGGCCTAGGATCTACCGTGAAACTAGCTCGAGTAGTGGAGATTCGAGTAGGCCCGATCGCCTGGAATACCTTGGCCTGCGGGAACAGCGAATCGTTGACGCCGATCAATAGCCGCTTCTTGCTGATTCGGGTGATCGATCCAGGACCCTTAGCCGTCCATGCCCGCTTGAGGTTCCCGAACTCGACGAGGGTCTTGTTACCTTCACGAATCGCACGCTGAGAAGGCTTCCACGCAGTCACTTGGCCGCGAGAGTTGATAGTCGCCTCCCTGCGGAACTGGTCAAGCAAGCCATCAGGACCGAAGCGGATCGCATCGGCTGCCTTCTTGCCCACCTTGCCGAGTGGACCTTGACGTAGACGATTCTGAACATCATCGAACAGCTTGATCCGCCTACCCTGTCGGCCTTGTACCCGCACTGAGAAGAAACCAGCCATTAGCCTGCGTGTGCCATGCGATGAACTACTGGATTAGGCTTAGCACGCCAACGGTCAAAGATCGGCTGGATATGAGCCGGGAACTGGCCGCGGCCGCTCGACACGTCCCGTTGACGCTTGCGATCCTTACTAAGCTGCTCGGTTACCGTTCCAGAGATCTCGGTACGGCCACGGAATGCGATAGTCGCTTGCTCGAGCACTAGCGCCTTGAGATCCTCCGGCACGTTCAAGACGTCATAGCCGGTCTTGTAGGTGGCTCGGATCAGGTCGGGACCACAAGGCCACTCGCTCGAATCGTTGAAGGCGCTAGAGCCGGAGAAGAATCGGCCAGTCTTCCTCACCACGTAGGTGTACACGCCTCGGTCATCGTCCACGTCAACGAATTCAAGGTCAGCCACCGAATCGAGAGCGAGGAAGTCAGACGTGACCGACTCGCGCACCTCGAACAGCGGATCGTTTGCTAGGAAGGTAGCCGGCGCGGTGATCACATCGGGCAGGATCAGAGTGTTGCTCGGCAGCATGAGCCCGAATAGACGCACCCTCGCTTGATCCTTGCCGGCAGGATCGTCGAGCTTGCGGCCAAGACTCCCAGCGAGCAGGGTCGTAGCCTCTGCACCGAGCTCGGTGACTTGGTCCTGGTGCTTCAAGGTGGACGGATCGCCCATCCGCCTCGAGATCGCCTCTGGTGTTACAAGCGTCATGGTGTCGCGTGCTGTGACGGAATAATCGGAGCTTCGCCAACCGCAGCGATGAACTCCTCGCCCGTATCGTCGATCAGCTTCAACTCGTGGAAATAGCGGCCTGGCATGATGTTCGTATCGACAGGATCTAGCTGCACCCGGGCACCGTTATTCGTGCCGCCGTCGACGCTGACAATCGTTGGAGTCTTCTGGATCACAGCAGACTGACCGACCAGGCCCTGGCTGAAGCCAAGGCGCCAGCTAGGCATTCCCCAGCCGGTCATGTTCTGCTGATCCCCGTTCTCATCCTCGACCGCGAAGGTCAGCGTCCTCGACGCATTCGCAAACAGGTCTGAGACCTTGATGTCACGAGGTACGCTCACCGGGCCTACCGCTACCGTCTCGAAGAACGTGTCGGGCAGTTGCGCGCGAAGGACGACGCCAGCCATGGCCGGCGCCTAATCCTCTTGCTCGCTGTCCGGTGGCTTCGGAGTAGTTCTGCGCCTACGCTTGGGCTTGTCGGTCTTGAGCTTGAAGCCGTGAGACTCCATGCGCCCGACATCCCAATCCTCGACGATCGCGTCACCCTTCTCAGGGTGTTCCATGTTGACGACTGCCATGAGTTACCCCAGGACGATCGTGCCGAGCTCCGGCTGTGTCGCTTCCGCACCAGCGAGAAAGTCCAGACTGATCGTGTCGGTCTTGGTTGTCGGGTTGTAGTCCTGGACCACTCGGATTCCCATGTTTCGAGCCTGTACGATGTCCGCCGAACTCGATCCACGCGGCAGAGCCAGCGGGATCACAGCCAGGGAGATCGCGTTCGGATGCATCGCCATATTGGCAACATGGTCGGCAACGATCGTGATGGCCGCATCGTTGACGAAGCCGCCAACCGGTGCTGCCGGCAAGAATGGCGCATCTGCGATGTCGCCCGTGGTCGCTGTCCTGTCGGCGGTGAATACGAAGCTACCGGCAACATTGGCAACAGTGAACCGATCGCCAATCTTGATGGTCTCCGACGCTGAGGCGCCGTCGATCGCCATGGTCTTGGCGCCTTCGGCAACTGTACCGTTGACCAGCGGAGAATCAGCCTCGTAGGTACCCGCCACGTGACTCTGCACGTTCTGGGTCATAAACCACTCGATCGACATGACCCTGCCCGCACTGGCGTTCATCAGAGCCGTGCCACCATCGCCACGCTGCTCCGCGTTTGTGACCTGCGAGATCCCGAGGAGGTCGGCGTGCGCCTGGGTATCGAGCAACGCGAAGCGCTGGTCGAATGGCACCTGATTGTCGTTGAGGGACTTCTGCACGAGAGTGAGATCCGCGAGACTGTCGGGCGGATCGCCAGCGGTTCCGACGAAGGTGTGGAAGCCCACGTGCTGCTCGGTGACGTAGCTATCAAGCGCTTGCGCCAGAGCCACGACGGCCGGCTCAATGAGCTGCTTGGAGAAGTCCTCGAGCTCGAGGGTGTAATCCTTGGATGTGACCTCGAATGTGACGTCGAAATGCCGCTCGAGCACCAGATTCACCGAGCCTTCGGTCGCATCCTGCACAACCACCGTGCCCGTGAAATCATCGGCCACGAAGACAGCAGGTCGCCGAATAGTGATCGTGTCGCCCTTCTTGCGGCCCTGGAACTCACTCTCTTGACCTCGGCTTACGAGGCCCGAAGCAACGAGCTGGTTTTCCAGAATGAGCAAGGCTTCCAAGCCGACCCATCCTGTGATCTTTTGAAAAGTGTTGGCCATGGACTAAGAGAACCTCCTAGGGAGCTGCCCTGCTGCGCGCGCCTTCTTGAACTCGGCAGGTGACAGATTCCCAGCCTCTTCGACATTCATCGTGCCGTTGGAGCTGGGTCGGCCATCGCTAGCCTGAGATCCTGCGCCGCTGAGGGCGTTGAAGTAGAACGGGTACTGTTCCCGCAAGAACGGACCAAAGCCGTCCAGCGTTACGGGATCGCCTTCTTTGTCGCGTAGGAACTTGTGAGCCGTGGCGTCCCTCAAAACGAAATCGCCGTCCTTGAGCTCGAAGTGCTTGTGCACCTTGCCGAGCGCATCGGCTAGGGCATCCGGCCTCACGCCGATCTTCTCGCCCAGCAGTAGCGGGGTCGCCTTGGTCTCGTAGAGCAGCGATTCGTGCTTATCTGCGAGAGTGGTTAGGGATTCCTTGGTCTCGTCGAGTGCTTTGGACTTAGCGTCGAGAGTGGCTGCCGCCTGTTCTGCCTCGGCCTTACCCATCTCAGTCGCCAGTTTCTTCACCTCGTCGAGATCTACATCGGCTTCAAGAGCCTTGTTGGCAGTTTCCAGTTCAGCAACTCGCTTTTGGAGGGCGGATGCTGACGCGATGGTTTCCTCGCCTTTTTCAAGGCTAGATTTCAGGCTGGCATGCCTGGAATCGAGCCCTTTTTGCTCTTCACGCAGGGTATCCAAGACTGTTTTTTGGTTCACAACGGCCTTGGTGATCGCGTCAAGTCGCTCTTGTGCCTCAGTTTCTTCGCTCATTTGCTCCTCTTCCACTTGGGCGTCCCGCCCGTCTACCTCTTGGGCATCCCGCCCGCAGACCTCGGCCATCCCGGCTAGATCGCAGGAAGAGTGACACAAAACGGTTGCGCGGTCAATAAGTGGCGAGGGGGGTGACGCGGAGTGTCATTGGTGAACTTGGGACCACCGAGGCACAAAGTTCACTATCTCTGCCAAATAAAGCTTGACGCGGTGGCCCTGTTCTGCCATAATACCTTTGCCAACAAGAACCAACCAGGGGAAACCAGAGCATGACCATCAACGCCGAACTACTCAGCCTCAAGAACGACATAGCCGCAGCGCTGGCTGACGGATTCCCGGAAGCCTTCGCAAGCGACTTGCTACGCGACATTCGCAAACTGCGAGGAACCCTTAACCACGCTAGCTGGGCCGCCTACGACGCATCGCCCATGCCCACCGCCGAAGAGATGGAAGACTTCTACGGCCCCGACCCCAGCGCGCTCGTAGGCTGTGACAACCGATGAGCAAGGTCACGTACAAGGACTATGTCCTTGAGCAGCGGTACACCGACGGCCAGCCCTACTCGTGGGTATTCGAGCACAAGGACTACGACGGCACGGGAGACAGGCGAGCCGGACACGGCACCGCACTTGTCGACGTCTGCCGCCAAATCGACGAACAAATCGCCGACCGGGAGGAGATGGAATGCGCTGGATGATCTGCTGGCATGACGGAATGAGAGCCACCCACTACCCCACTCTGCTCAGCTTGATCGAGGACATCGCTCCAAGCCGAGACGAGAACTCTCGCCCTGGCTACCGCGCACGGCTGCTGATCTGGCTACGTGCCGCTCAGCTCGGCGACGTGCTCGAGTTCCCGCTTGGCATCGTGGTACGCACGAGCGAGTACGCGACTGAGATCGGCTACGACCTAGAGGAGACGGGATCGTGAACAAACCGATGACTGACGAGCGACTAGACGAGTTGGTAGGAATGGTGGAGCGAGAAGACTGGGGATCCCTTAACGAGAACTGGCTGGACGCCAAAACGCCGTTCCAATTCCTGGGATCCGACTCCGAAGATTGCGGATGCCCGTCAATGGTGCGCCATAGTGCAGAGGAAGCCGACCTGACGGATGAACAAGTCGAATCTCTGAGATCCGACTCTCTGATCGTCAACATGTCAAGAGCGATCTATTCCGAATCAGTCCAAGCAGAGCTCCAAGCCAACCCGCGCAAGATCTTCCAGCGATACGAGCACTACCAGAGGCTGGTGACACCATGAGCATGACCAACGACCTACGCGTCGAGCTGCTGACCAAGGGCCTCGACCAGCTGTCCATCACCACCAAAGACCTTCAAAGGCTGGTAACGCGCACATCGCCGCCAAGCGGTTACTTTGCCTTGATGGCAACGTGTGGGATCGAGACCGAGGTTGCTGGTGACCGCAAGGCGCCGCCAAGTTTGGCGAACGTGCACCTGACACGATCCAAGGTGGATTTTCATGCGTTTATCAACTCGAGGATGCTGGTGTCCGACTGCAATTCTACGAAGACGAGAGCAAATGCGAAGGACGCGAGTACAGCGAAGCCCTGAAAGAGTCCAACCCCCAAGAGATCCGGCGCGTTGCGCTGAGCCTGATAGAGGAGCGTGAAAGTGCCTGAACAGCCCAAGGAAGCCGAACCGATGCAGGAGAACGTCCGATACTGGGTGGTGGTGGACGAAGATGGGTTGGCGTGTCGCGGAACGCTCAGCCTCAGCAGACACCCAATGCCAGCTGAAGAATCAACCATGCGTCTGATCCGCGTCACGCTCCAGGAGGTGTTCGATGACTGAGCCAGACACCCAGCGAGCAGAGGGAGCGGAGAGCGAGTGGAGGAAGAAAGAGATCGATCTCGGCGACAAGGTGATCGCTGCCTCCGTCGTTTACGTCGAAGCCCTTCTATGCGTAGACGAATCAGTCCCCTCTCTGCGCCAAGACCTGGTGGATACCGTCGAGGTGTACATGGCGGAACAGGTCGGAGGCTGGACAGGTACGACCCTCCCGGAGGTGTCCGATGACTGACGCCCAGCAAGACACCCGAGCAGGGGGAGCGGAGCGAATAGGCGCGAGGGTACTCTGTGTTGAGTGCGGTCGCCTCAAGAAGCCGATTGGCAGGGATCTACCTGCTGGCGCGGGCGAGTGGTGCACCAACTGTGATTGCGAATTCTACCAGCTTGAGCCACGACCAGACAATCTCTGGCCAGGCGAATCAGCGAACTGGCCAGGCGAGCCCCCGGAGACCCCCGATGGATCCTAGAAACCCTTTGCCAATCCGAGCCGATCTGGTGATCTGGGGAGCAATCCAGAATCCCCCGCTCTACAGCATGAAATCGATCGCTGCCAAGCTCGAAGTCAGTGCGGCCGAACTCTCAGACCTCTTTGGGCCTAAGCCGCGGCGCTCGTATCACAAGCTGCGGAAGACGATCGAGGAGGCTACCAGCTGATGACCCTTCAAGACGTACGTAAGATCGTACGAGACGCACTCATGGCAGGCATACGCGAGCTAGATTCTCACGGAAATGCAGGTATCGCCTATGAAGAACTCAGATGGCGAATCGACGCTCTAGAGAGAAAGATGACAGATGCGATCCGCGCTTCGGAGTGACTGGTAGAATCCCCAGCATGCGCACCACCATCAGGCTCCTGCTCACCACCTTCCTCCTGCTCGCTGCTACGGGCTGCCCAGGACGGTACAAGAGCCCGGTGCTGCCTGGCATCTTCGAGGCTCAGCTAGACATCGTCTCCCGAGCGGCTGGGCAAACGCCGGATCAGCTCGGACATGTGGACGTCGTTCGAGGCCAAGACCTTGGTGACAATCTCTGTCACCATCCTGAGCACCAGGTAGAGCACGCCGAGGATGATGACGGCCATCGCGGCGCCGACCATGCCCAACTCGGGCAGATCCATGTTTTCCATGGGATTGACCTGCAAGACGAGAGAAGGGACTGAGAACATGACCGGATTGACCGTAACATGGAACGAGCGCTACGAAGCTGCCCTGCACGCGTGGGGCCTAGTGTCTTGCTTGCCCTGTCGTGGCTCAGGATTCTCGCACACCTGGGAACCTCCACCGTTGATGACCGAGGTTCTGGATTCCGATCAGGTCTCGTTCTCCCGTCCTGTTCTCAAGAAGGCCCCGTGCACCCTCTGCAACGGCAAGGGCATCACCCATCCGCCGCCTGAATCACAATGAGACGCTACCAGAGCGGCAGAGAGGAAGGTTGGATAGCTGAGCACTTCCCATTCCTCTGCGCCCCGTTCATCTGGTGGGCTACGATGCACTGGGTAGGCATCCTGTAAAAGTGAGGGCGCCATCTGGCGATCGTGGTAACAAGTTCCGGGTGGAAACCCTTGCGGTGAACAAGTCCCCGGTGGAAACAAGCGCCGCCGTTCGATTCGGCGGGGTGCCCATCCATTCTCAGCCATCTACCGCCTGGAGCTCAGCAAGACTGAAGGCCCTGCCGGTAGCGCTCACCAGATTCCGAGCGGTCAGCCCACCCGACACGAATAGCTCAGCCCTACGCACCCCGAACAGCTCGTCGAGTACCGATCTGGGCTGCCGATCTACCCAGTGATCCGGCGTCTCGAGCTTCGGCACAGGCCCTCCGCCACGAATGCTCGAGATTGACACCGACCTACAGTTACGGTGAATCAGACCAGGCCCAGGACCCCACGGCAGCGAATGACCCACCGGCACGTGACCAGGTAGTCGGTACCGCTTGCCGTGCCTAGGGAAGCAAATGAACTTCGTGGTTCGGCTGTCGAGGATCGAGGACCACGTCTCCCAATCCACATTCTCCGGGTTCTTATCGAAGAACACCTCACGCACACCCTGAGTCACCTGAGCGAAGAACGTCTTGACCCAGGTGACGAAGTGAGCTCGGCCGGCACGCAGAGGCGACTTCGGCCCAGTGATCTGCTCGGCTAGGTTGGTGTCGCCATTGCGCGCCGCTTCCCGTGTGAGGCGCCGCACCCTCGCTACCTGTTGCCGCTCGAGGTCCCTAGCCCACTCGAGCACGGTCAGATCCTCGAACTTCACCCGTGCAACTCGGGCGATCTCAGCCGCGGTTAGCGCGGTCCACGCAATGCCTAGCGCCGCAGTAGGTCCGGAAACCATGCGATCTTGGAAGCCTGCCTCGTGCTCGGCTGATTCGGTGAGGTCGACCGTGAGAGCTGCAGCAGCCTGCGAGTAGCGACCTCGAAGCTGTGCTTGCATTCTCTCCAGCAAAAACGCTGTCAGTTGCTGGTTTACTTGGGGGCCACCGTCGGCGGTCGCCATGATCGACGCAATCTCCTGGATGGAGAGGTCGTAAATCTCCAGCAGTTCGTTCGTGATGCCGGCCGCTCGGAGCTGGAGCCCGATCGCGTGCCGGATGGCACGGTCTGCTATCTCGGCGTTAGGCGTCGCCATGGCAGAGAACCAATCCCGCCCTTCGCGCCTTTCTTCTCGCGCTCGGCTGCGATATCCAACCAGCCCTTCTTGGGGTCGGTGAATCGCGCCTGCTCAACCGCAGCCTCTAGACCTGGATCGGCGGCGACTGCCTCGATCCTGTGCTTCTCCATCGCGTCCCAGTACTTCTCCATTGGGGCCGCTAACCCCCGGAACGACTCCGCGCACCTCTTCATTGCGGACGCCAAGCCAGATACACCTCGCTCTACCTGCTCTTGATCAACCATCGCCCGATTATACTACCCCTAGGACACCGCAGCATCTACCAGATTCGGGCTGCGAACCTCGGCCAAGGCTTCCTCCAAGCTGGCGCCCTGATCCATCAGAGTCAAAGCCCGGCGCGTCATCGCTTCCCGCTGCGAGTCGCTGCTAGGTGTCGGCGTACTGTTCACCAGCTCTTCAGCCAGCTTCTTGGTCTCCGCATCGTCCAAGATCAGGTCGCGGCGTGCCGCCTCGGATAGCAGAATCTCCCGAGCTGCTTCCTCCGTAAGTGTCTCGGCAGCCTCCAAGACCTTGATGACCGTCTCCATGTCGTCAGTGGTGCCGATCGTGTTGAAGTCGCGGACGGTGGCCAGAGCCTTCGTGGGTACCTCGAGCTTCTGCCACATGCCCTGAAACTTGGCCGCGAGAGAGAGCGCCTCGCTGTAACCGATCGAGAGCACCTGCAAGGTAGGCTCAGCCTCGGCAGCGAGTAGGGTTGCGAATGTGGCCTTGACGTCTCCGGTGAACTTCGTAGACATCGGGAGCAGGCCAAGCGCATGCATATCGGCCTTGAGATCTTCGAGGTCTTGGCGACCAAGTTCGATCGGCTTGCCGTTGGTCTCGAGCACTCCGGGCTTGGCATTCTCGTTCTCGAGTGCCCAGAAGATCGACGAGCCAAATGCTGTAGGCACATCTTCTGCCTTGACGCCACTGCCCCAGAAGAACGGAACCCTTGCGAAAGTCAGCGCATTACGCTGCGCGCTGGTGCTCTGCCAATGCTCGAGGTTCTTGTCTTCCAGCTCCTGCCAGGTCGGGCTACCTTCCAGCACGCCGGTAGGATTCGCGTAGAAGGTGGATAGCGGGATCACATCGAGACCAAAGGCACCCTCGTCCTCGAGCTCGAACAGCTCATCGTCGGGGTTCGGCTGGATCCAGAGCTCGAATGAGCCCGGAGTGATGATCCTGACTTGGTTCTGAACGATCGTCTGAAGAGGATCGCTCGGGTCTTCAAGCCGTACCCGCTGACGGAAACGTATCTGATCCAGCACCAACCCCGCAGAACCCCAGTGATACTGCCAGCCGATGAGATCATCGACCAAGAGATTGATCCAGAACGGGCGAACTCCCTCTACCTGGGCATCGCCCAGAGTCGCCCCCGCAGGTAACGGCCGCTGATCAACGAGGATGTGCGTCAGCCCGTCAGCCTCGCCGGCCCGGTAAACCGATGGAGACCACGCGTCCAGACTGGTACCACGGCCATCCACATTGTCGAGCTGATCATCGATAAGTTCGGGTAGATCCTTGTGCCGCTTGATCGGCTCCGAGTGCACCTTGCCCGCGTGATTGCGAATCGCTCGCTTCAGACCAGGGTAGAGGAAGGTGGCGTCTAGTCGCCTGTGGTACGCATCGTCCTTCTCAGCTTCGTAGCGCGGTGTCCACTCTTTCTGGCCCGAGCGCATGGCCGCAGAGCCGGCGATCAGAGCGCGAGAGAGCCTCACGCCCTTCATCATCTGCGTATGCTCCTCCATCGGAACATTGACCTGTAAGCCTCTGTGCTCTGGCATCCCTACCACCTAGACAAGAAGAAGTCAGCCACCAAGGCTCCGAGACCAGAAGTCCACGGAATCAGTATCACCACCAACGCGCAGAACAGGAGATACACCGAGCCATCGTAGAGGGTCGGCCGCTCGTGCTGTAGGCCCTTGTGCTCTGGCATTTCCCTACCTCCAAGCCGCAGCCGAGACCGTCGCAGAGTATCGCTTGGTCATCAGGCGGTAACGCACCAGATCGGCCGGGTGATCCTCAGCATCTGTATCAATATCGTCACGGTTTCGCTCGAGGCGAGGCAAAACAGGTAGCGTCCGGATCACGTGCACGCAGTCCTCGGTGAAGAGCAATCCAGGCTCCTCCATCGGCGTGCCGGAATCCGACGCGTCCTTTACCGCCTTGAGTCTAGCACGGAGGTGCTCCCAGCCTGGTACCCGCGTATTGTCGCCAGCCTTCCAGGTTACGCCGTTCGAGGCCATATCGTCAGCGATCGAGCGGCCATCCTTGCCCTTCGCGTAGATCGCTGGGTCTGCCGGCCCATCGGCCACCTTGAACGGGTAGAACCGCTCGTGGTCCCGAATCGCCCGCGCTTGATCCTTCGCGGTCATCAGATCGCCCTGGTTGGGCTTGCCATTCCATCCGTACTTCTCGCCAAAGCCGATCACCGTTCCGCGCGGGAAGAACCGCTCCTCGCCCGAGATCTTGACCGGCGTGCCGTCTGACTCGGCAAACCACACCGCACACCAAGGCTTCGAACTGCCGTAGTCGTAGGATCGATCCACGTACCAGCGAGAGCTCCAAGACTCTGGAAGCTCCCACTCCGCAAAGTGCGGCAACACGTGTATGTCACGGCGCCATAGATCGTCGAACATGCCACCGGCAACGATGTCCCAGTCACCCCAGCGCATAGCCTTGGCCAAGGCAGGATCGCCTAGACCTTCGAGCTTCGCCTCGTACTCTTCGGTGCTCAGGGAGGGATTGTCCTCGAGCCGAGCCGGGATGAACTGCCGGAGCATGCCGCCTTCGCTCGGTGGCGCTTTCCAGAGCTCGTAGGGCTGGTGGACCTCGATGAACATGGTCTTGACCGTGTTGTGAGCGATACCGCCTGGATTGCTGCCGTAGAGAGCGCAGGGTAGCTTGCCCTCCCACCGCTCCGGCACCTTGATCGCGTCGGACATCCGTACCCGAGATCTCAGGTAGCGAATGATGGAATCGGTGAACGTCGTGATCTCATCGATCAGCAACACGTGCATCTCGCCGCGGTACTTGAAACGGTCATCTTCCCGCTGGCAGTGCCGGAGATGGATCTGCGAGCCATTCCAGAAGGTCAGGTCGTAGTCCGCCTTGTTCCAGACCACTCGCCCGTTAGCGATCCACGGAGCGAGCATCTCGAGGAAGCCCGTGGGGCCGTTGACGTGATCGTCTTGGAGCTCCTTGTACGTGCGCCGGAATAGGTACACCTGGAGCTTGGCGATATCCGCGCAAATCGCGTTGCCGAACACCCTGAGAAAGTGCGATTTGCCGCCACCGCCCGCGCCGCCGTACAGAAGCTCGGTAGCCTTGGACTGGAAGGCTTCGCTCTGGCGAAGGTGGAGGTCGAAGGTGGGCATCAGGCTAGCCCTGCGAACAGCGGACCCTCGATCGGCCTGAGCTGGGTAGGTGGAGCTGAGCCGTTCATCTTGGATTCGGCTACCGCGCCGTCATCTCGAGCGATCCGCTCGCGAGCCATCGCCGCCGTACTCGGATCCTTCTCGATCCCGATCCAGGGGAAGCCCTCGATCTCACACGCGATCCCCGTAGTGCCTGAGCCTAGGAACGGATCGAGTACCAGGCCGTTGGGCGGAGTGATCAGCCGTACCAGCCACCGCATGAGCGCCACGGGTTTCACAGTTGCGTGATCATTCAGCGCTTGCCGCTCGGCTGCGGAGGGTTTACAGCAGTAGAAGAACCGAGCGGCTGAGCCGGAGTCGCCAAAGCCGACAACTTGACCGGTCTCCGCAAGGGTGTTCGCGAACCCCTTGCCGTGAGCGTATTTATCCCCACCTCTTCCACGCACCCCGAACCCTCCACCTGCCTCCGGGAACCCCGCTACCGCCTCCTCGCTCCCATCGTGCACTATGTTGGCCGGCCATCGGCCCGTGACAGGGCGAGCGTCTCCGGACTTTGCAAGACCGCAGTTCTCTGCATTCCACGTATTGCCGCCTGCCGCTCCTCCACCCCACCCAACGACCTCGCGACCCACCCGACACCCGTCCACGTTCAGCGCCCCGGTACCGTGCTCTAGCACGTTCGCCGCTACCGTTCCTTCGAAAGGCTTGCGCGCGACCACAATCGGTCGGTGCTTAGGGCGTAGCTCCGGCGCGCCGTCCGGCGATGTAGCAGGGCCGAGAGCAAAACACCCTAGGGTGATTTCTAGTCTCAGCCTTGCGGCGTTGAAAATGCTTGCCGCAGGCGAGGCACTTGACGCGGTGCCAGGCTGAAGCGTCGCGGCCTCGATGATGCTCTCTGGCGTGGTCGCCGATGGACATGAGAGCAAGATTCTCAAGTCTGTTGTCAGACTTGACGCCGTTTCGGTGGTGAACGTGCTCGCGTGTTCTGAGAGCCCGGCCAAGGTGTCGAGCCATGAGAACGCGATGCTCAAGCTCGAAGGTGTCTCCGACTCGGACGGCCACGTAGCCATCAGATCGTACAAAGCGGCCGGTGTACTGCACCGCTCGACGGCAGTCCATTGAGCAGAACCGAACGCGCCCGCGCCTGATCCGCTTTGGCTTGACGTGGAAGACGCGCCGGCATCCTTCACAAGTGACTGCAATCGGCATGTTGACTCGGTGATCCTCTGAGCCAGCATAGCGCAAATGCCCGCTAGATCATGCTGTTTCTGGGCGACCACGACGATTTCATGTGCAGGCTTGAGCGCAGTTCCCCACCCGTCCCACTGGCGCGCGGCGTCGGTGGCTGGAGCTGTCACGAAATGGGCATCGGCGTCGGGGTCATCCATAAAGGGCCGCCGCCAACCGGCATGCTTCTTGTGGTTGCCTTGGGAGTGAATAACGCCCAGCTCATCCTTCCGACCTATTCGTACCCGCTCCGCTCCCGCCTCTTCGTCGATCGCCTTCGACACGTCGCGCGACTTCGGGAACCCGCTGCCGTAGATCCACATGACCTGATCGCGGATCTCGAAGCCGGCATCCTCCACCGCACACCCTAGGCGGTGATAGGTGCGCGAGCCACCGAATGCCAGAAGGTGACCGCCGGGCCTGAGCACTCTGAGTGCCTGCTTCCACAGGTCGACGTCGTAGGCCACGCCGGTCGAATCCCAAGCCTTACCCATGAATCCGAGCTCGTAGGGCGGATCAGTCACCACCGACGAGACGCAGGAGTCCGGTAGCCCTTGCAGCACCTCTCGGCTGTCTCCGCAGAGAATCACGGCTCTACCACTCAGAAATCACTTCGATGTCCGGGAAACCAGCCGTTGCCAGGTCTTCCTGAACCCGCAGGCACAGCTTGCCGCAATTCGGAGCGGCCTTCCTCAGCCACACCCGATCGCGCGACTGCCCGTCACTGTCCTCTACGTGCTCGGCCACATCACACCCGACTCGAGCCCAGTTGATCGCCTCCTTTGAGTGCTTCTTGAAGCTCGATCGAGGACCACGCAGCTTGACGCAGATCTCGTCGGCAGCGTCTCTCAGCTCGATCAGATTCATCGTGCTCGCTCTCGGCATGGTGTCGGCTACTGCTGCTTTCGCCTCTTCTAGAAGATCAATCATCGTGGCTGCCTACCCTTCCTGCTCTTTAGGCCCCACTCGATCACCATCCAGCAGCATGCGACAGGAACCAGCACCAGCAGCACCGCAGAAACAAATGCGGCGACGACGATCATTCCTTCGCCGCCGTCTTCAGCACCACGGTCAGCGCGCCGTCTTCGCTACCCTCGAAGGCGTGCTTTTGGATAAACAGCGCGTCTATCTCGCCTAGCTTGGTGAGAGCTGCCATCTTGCCCCGGAGCAGGTGAGCTGAAAGCGCTGCGGCTGAGCTGTCTGAGATCTTGCTGAGATCCTTGTAGACCGGCTTGCCGTCTTCATCGAAGCAGTCAATGAGCTCGCGCACGTCTCCATACCCGATCTTGGCCAGCTCAAGGCGTACTCGTTCGGCTCTGGTGTCGGTGCTCTCTGCTACTCGCCGGGCGTGGAAGGAGACCAGTGGAGAAATTGCAACTACTTGCAACAGGGAAAACCCCTTGGATCCCGCAGTATTCTTGGAATAGCCGGCTCGAATCGCTGCCTGTGTCGCGTTGAAGTCGACCACGTACTCACGAGCAAACTGGCATTGTTTGGGATTCAGCGGAGCCTCGAGCTCTTCTAGGGTTGGCTCACTCATCCTTGGAATCCTGGAATGTTCCACTCGCTGTCGAGGTAATCCTCTCGAGTATCGGTTGCGAGAGCTTCGATTGCTGCCGCCATCTCCTTTTCAGAGAACTCGTTGACAGCTACCTGGATCTGTCTCCTAACAGCTTGCCCGTTCATATCCGCCAACAGCGCTAGCTTCTCGGCGAGCTCTTCTAGGGTGGGATCGCTAGCCACGATTACACCCCGCCTCTGTCTCCATCTCCTGGGGAGTCATCGGCACATGTGCATCCTTGATGACGCGCTGAGGTAGGTCGCCCCCGTTGGTGAGCACTGGGTGGTCCTTGGGAGCTAGGTCTGCTATCCGGGGAGGCGGGTGGAGGTCCTGAGCCTCTTCGCCTACTAGGAGCTCCTTCATCATGATCGGTGGGCCGCTTGCCTGATCCAGCTCTATGGCTGTTGCCAGAGCTTCATGAAACGCTATCGAGACTCCTCCGTGTGTGCTTTCAACGGCCCGAAATGCTCCATAGGCATAATCTCTGCCTGCGCCTTCGGCAATGAACCGGCCTCGCTTGATCTTGATCGCCGAGAGAAAGGCGCAGATTGTGAAGACGCCGGTACCGGCACGAGCTGCCAACAGCTGAGAGTGTTTGTACTCCGGCAGGCCCTCAGAGGACTTTTCGGGGTCTCCATACGCCGAGAACGCCTTCTTGATCGCTACGCGAACCGATGCGACGGACTCGTCTAGCTCCACTTCTGGGGCTGCATCTTGCAAGTCTTGATGCGCAGACGCGTAGCCAGCTAGCCCGATGAACCAGCCATTTGGCCAGCGAACCCACTTCGGGGAGGCTTCGTACTGTTCCACGGATTCCGACAAGCGGTGGCAGTTCCCGGACATCGAATCCGACCCAATGAGGATCGAGCCGTCTTCCAGTTCGATGGCTGCGAGGGTGGTCATAAGCGGGAGCCTATCATGCCCGCGCTGTCATGACGATCACAGCCTGCGGGTGTGTCACGGGAGTGTCACCAGGTCATTGTGGGACTGGTTCCAAAGCGCCTCAATCAGGTCCTCTTTCCCCGCCAGGTCGTCGACGGGGTTGTAAATCACCGAGTGAAGAGGCCCGACCATGTGGTTCCCGTTGCCCTGAGACATCAGGTGCGACGCGTCGAAGGTGCCACTCATGCTGGGAGTACCATCGGTGACGTCTACTCCGTCGAGCCGGCACGTGATGTCGTCGGAAGCGTCTCGCTGAATCACCAGCATTGACGGTGTATCGGCGAGGATCGTTCCTGCTGCGGCAATTGTTGCTGATCCGCCGCCACCGGCCCGAAAAACGACACTGCCGTTGGTGTTGAGGAGAATTCGGTCGCTTCCGTTGGGGCCTCCCATGAGCACCACCGTGGAGGTGAGCGGATCTTCAAAGAGGAAGGCCACGAAGAGCTCGCCGATGGCCAGCGTTGAGCCAAAATCCAAGTCCTGGTCAGAGCCATTGCCGAGTACGGCGATTCTGCCAGTTCCTGCGTTGAGCTGGCCGGTTGGCCTGTTGGCGCCCGTGTTCGTGGCTTCTGTTCTCTGAATGACATCGGTCCAGGGGCTGACCGGCGTGGCGTCGACGAGTTCGTTCCCGTCGTCAAGCCAGAGTAACCCGGACAATTCGAGAGCAACTTCTAGCCTTGCCTGGGCCTCTACTGCGCCCCCCGAGAAAACGAGGTGAATTTTTTCGGCTGCTTTGGCAGGAGGGTTCACCGACTCCTACTCCATCGTCAAGAACATAGCCCGGTCGCCGCCGAGCTCTGCGGTGCTGCTGACGAACTTGATCGCCGACGCCGCGGCCATCGCCTTAACTACCGAGTCAGACGTTAGGGCAACGAGAGCGCCAGCTGACACCGTGATCGAGACCGCTGCTCCTGCATCGTCCGTGATCGGGCCAAACGTGCCGTCTTCTCTCTTATGGTGGATAGCGAACGCGGTGCCGGTGAGTAACGCCGAGACCTCGAGCAGGAAGAACGAGCGCTCTTCTACGCTGATCTCGTTGGATGCCGTGGCATTTTCCTTGATCGTGAAAGGCTGGCGGGTGCTGGACATGGCGGTCTATCTCCGGGGCTGAAATGCGCGCAATTGTTCCATCGTCGAGTAGGATTCTAGCAGAATCACAGGAAACCGGGAGAGCGAACACCGATGAATCACTTGACCTTAACTCGATTCGCCTACACGCCGATGGGCACGTTTGGCGAACTCATTCTAGGCGGCGATCTTAACGGTACCGTGCTCTACACGGTCGAGAAGCCGTGGCGGGACAACCAGCCTCGAGAGAGCTGCATCCCGACCGGCAAGTATCTGTGCAAGCCTCGGCGCTTCTTCCGCAAAGACTACCCGGCGATCGAGATCACCGAGGTTCCCGACCGCTCGCACATCCTCTTCCACATCGGGAATCGTGAGCGAGACGTCGAGGGCTGCATCGCCGTGGGCTCGGAGCTGGGCTGCATCGGGAATGACTGGGCCGTGCTCGGCAGCAAGAACGGATTCGGCCTGCTCATGGAGCACTACGGCGGTCAAGAATTCTCGCTTGAAATTCAAGATCTCGACTACGAGGTTCCAGTACAGGAAATGAACCTGAGTGTCGATGCTTGACGAATGTGCTCCTGGCCGGCGTTTTCATGCCGGCTTCTCCACCTGCCACCGGACGGAATCGGCCTGACGTAGCATCCCAAGGGGGGCTTACCGGCCGTGCGCTTCCTTCAGTCGCCGCAGGAGCACTAACCGGATTCTATCAGACCACCAGATATTTGACAGCAGCATATTCCCGTCGTATCGTTGCTGTCGGTATGGCAATTCCTCATAGCCCGGATGCATGATCGGTCGGGGCTCAAGTACCGATTTGGGAGTGTCGTCTGAACACCTACGGCAATCCTTTGGATTTGGCGGTCATATCGTCATTGCCTCGGGAATCTTGGGTCGCCGCGATGGCGACGGACATCGGTCAAGCGATCCTGGTCGTGATGTTCTCCCTCATCGGTGTAGTCGGCTTGATCGTGATCTTGGCAAAGGTGATTCGGCCTAGAAATGGCAACGGATCCTCACCCACTAGCCAGGGCGCGCTTGCCGAGACCATCCGGAGATTCGAGGCGCGACAGGTCACGATTGAGCAACAGCTCACACGCATTGAGAACCAATTGAGGGAGAGAAGGGAGGGAGCATGGCAGCGATCACAGCCGTCCAAAAGCTAACACCGGCCGAGGGTGTTGACACGATCGAGGGATCTGCCGAGGCTGCGGGATTCGTCGAGCGCCTACGGACTGACGGCAGTATCCCGTGGGGACCGATCGTCACCGTACTGGCTAGCATGCTGGCGACACTTATTGTCACAGTGTCACTCCTTTCGGTTCCTGCCTTCCTCATGGTGGCCGAGATCTCGCGAGTAGGTGCGAGCGTGGACAACATCGGCGCAGACACCCAGAAAGAAACACACCTCCTAAAGCTCGAAATAGACACCTTGAAACTACAAGTCGACAGCCTGAACAAGCAGCTGGCGACAGGAGAATAGACCAATGGGAGCAACCGCTTGCGCCAAGAAAATCCTGGACTGTAAGCAGCAGGCCGTGGGGACACTGGGCCTAGCGGCCTGCCAGCTCAGCACAGGGCTCCTGGCCCTGAGCGAAGAAGACGAGGGCACTCTGCGAGAGCGCAGAGCAATCAAAGCTACGATCCAGTCAATCACCGCAATCGAGGTCGAGCTCGCCAAAACCCTTCCTTCCACCACCAAGCGATTCACCGAGGCTGCCATGGTCGGAGCCGTGCCCGAGGAAGGCATCGATCCTCCCATCGCACTGGAACCTCCCGAAGTCGAGTAGGCTACAGCAGCTTAGTCCCTTCCCCGGTCATTGGACTCCTCCGGTGGCTGGGGCCTTTTTTGCCTTCGCGATCTGAGGCTCAACTCTCGGCCAGCTCCTCAGACGCTGCGGCAACGGCCTGGCGATGCTCCTCCGTGTCCACGTGGCACGCGAGAGCCGCCGTGTTGGCGGAGACGGCAACCACGCACCAAGGGCACTGAAGATAATCCGTGTGGGGTATGGGCTTCCATTCGCTCATGGCTGCATGCCCCCATAGGGCTGAGAGAGGGCAGTCATCGACAGGCTTCCTGGTAGGCGTCTTCCCACTGCTGGTAGGCGAGACAGTCGTAGGTGAACGGGTTGAGCGGCTCGTCTTCGCTCCGCATCGTGTCGGCGGCGGACATTCCTTGGGCCTGGTGATCTCCGATCGCAGTCGCCACCAAGTCGTCGAATCGATCGTCAAGCGCCGCGCGCCAGTCCAAAGACCGGACAACTGCTTCTATGTCCGCTTCGCGAATCCATTCGGGTTCGTCCACGGCTTCGTACTGGCTGGGCTCGCCCTCGATTCTCCGGCCCCTCACGCACCACCCGATATCTCCGCCGAAGTCTCGACGCTCGGCGCTTTCAGCGACACCGAGCGCAACGCCGCGCACGCCTACGATCGCGTCGCTGTCGTTCACCATGCTCATGGCTTGCCCGCCTCCCCGCTAGCTGGGAGCACGACCATCCGCTCTCTGGCCAGATGAACGGCGGCCAGGTGGGCGCGCATGCTGTCGAGCGCATCCCAGCCCAGCTGATTACTCAGCGCCTTCAGGTGGTAGTCGAACCGTCGCCGAGCTGCTCGGGTCGTGGTCGTGCGCTTGCCTTTCAACGCCGGCACCCACAGCGCCGCCTCGTCGACCACGCGCTCTGCTCGGTCTTCTGGGCTCACGGCTCTCCCCCATCAGTAGAGAGCCGGCAACAGCAGTAGCCGAACGCCACGCAGAGACCTACGAACCCAGCCATCCACAAGACGTCTGCCACGACGTGCATGAGGCTCACCGTCCCGCTCCCTGATCAAACCAATCCTTGAGCGCGGCGAGCAGGAACGCAGCGCCAAGGCCCGAGATGAAGCCAACAGTGAAGCCAAGCGCCATCAGTCCGCTCCCTGAGGGAAGAGCGGGCGAAGGGATACCTTCTTGCAACCGAGCAGAGCGAGTAGCAGGGCTAGGAGTAGCGATCTCATCGTCAACCCCCTACACTGCCTTCTAATGGCAGCCGCTTCACCTCGCCGGCCTCGGCTATCTGCCTGCGGATCCACTCGTTGATGCCGACTCCAGCAGCAGCCGCCTTGCGCTTGTAGCGCGCGTGCTCTCTCTCGGTCAACAGCAGCATGTGGCGCACAGAACGGCGGTCCTCGGGTCTCTTCTTGTTGGGGTGGCTCATCCGCCACCTGGGCAAGGCGCACCTTCACCATTCAGGTATGAATCTGGGGACATTGAGATCTTCACAAGCCCGGTACGCCCGTCGTACTGTGACGCCAGGAAGATGAACCCGTCTGAGAATGCTACGAATGACGGACACCCGTAACCTCCAAACCCGTCATCAAACTCCTCGTCGAGATCGGCATGATCTTTGGTCTCAACAGAGGTGGCTACGCAGGGCACCGCCTCCAAGCGGCCAATCGCCCAAGCCAACGCCACCACGGGACGAGTAGAATCGGCTACTTCTCCTCCAAGGCTCCCGCAGCTTTGCCCAGGCCACAGGATCAACCTGCCCTCCTCCCAATCGAACCCAGCCTCATCGAGCCACTGCCTCAAAACTGCCATCGCCTCACTCCTCCTCGGTCATTCATAGCCTCATACTACACGTTCGTATCTGTATGGGTCAAGCTGTGGTGCCGAGTTCCCTAATCTCTTAATCCTAAGACTCTCAGGTCTGAGTAGGCAAAGCTGGGGCAGCTTCCCCCCGGGGGGCGATCATACGAAGTCGTGTCTCACAACAAGAGGCCCAAGGCACAAGACCCACTCACCGTCCTCGAGACACCCGCCGCCACGGTAGAACCACACACGCAAATCTCTCCAGTAACGAGGATGGAAGAACCAACGAAAGGACACTGTGCCTTCTCTCATCTACTTGCTCCTTCTTGGGCAGATTTCCAAACCCCGCCGACCACTACGCCTTGAGAGCGCAGGGGCTCGGGGCTGTCATCGTGCCATTTCTGGATGCGCTTCTCAGATCGGCTTGGCCTGGCCCACCTCTCGGTGTCTCTGCGTCCACTGCGGATGCTGTCGAGACGCTCGTTCACTACCCGCATCCGAGGTCTGTCCCGATGGATCTTGCTGTGGCACGACGGACACACCGGGATCAGCTTGTCGAGCCGTCGTCCCTGCATCGTGGTCTTCTTGTAGTTCCGGTGATGGATGATCTTGGCCTCGCCCCCGCAGCCGTAACAGATCTTGCCGTGTTTCTGGAACGCCTTGACCCGCAGCTCCTTCCACTCATCTGAAGCCAGGTACTCCTTGTAGAGCCTGTGTTCCTGGTGCCTCTGCCTCTTGGTCGGCTTCATCTTCCTACACCTCCGGCGAGCCTTCCCTTCTGGTAGGCAACACCCTGCTGCTGGAGTAGCTTTTGACCTACCAGATTAGACCGGAACGCAGCTCGCCATGACGGGATCAACTACCCGCTCGTTGTCCGGATTTCGTCCAAGCAGCCAGGGAAAGGTCAGTAGCTCTTCGAGGCGCCCCGATCTGGCGCCGCTACGTGATGTTGTCTGTGCAGGCATCGGTACTCCGAGTGACCCGCAGAGACACGCACCGCGCCGAAGCACGCTCCGAAGCTAGAGCTTGTGGGAGACGAAGGAGAGCGGCTGTGTGTCGCTACGACTCATCGGGCGAGAGCCTAACACAGATCCGGCCTCCTGGTCTCTAAGTTTGTGAGAACGGAAGACCAGGAGGCCGAGAGAAAGGCAAAGAGAGAACCGGCTCGTTGGAAGATGATGAGTCGCCGCGCCGCCCTCACTATGTCGGGGAAGCCGAGCCGGGGCTGCTCTTCAGGGGGAGTGTAGCAGATAAACCAAGGGCCCCGCCATTTGCATCGCGGAGCCCTCAGCCCATCTGGAACCCGGTCAAGCAACCGAGCTTCGAGATCACTCTACCACAGAACGGAAACGGCTCCCGGCAAGGAGCTTGAGCGGCGCCTAAGCCGGGAGCCAGGAAGTAGGTCTAACGAACCTGACTACCAGCCTACCACAGGCTTACCGTCTAGGTCGTCGAGGCTTGGTGCGCGGCACTTTCCGCTTGGACTTGCGGCGCTTCTTGCGCTCCAGGTGCTTGCTCATGGAGATTGCCTTCTAGCTGCCTGGCTTCGCGATTGTTGGTTAGGCCAAAACCACGCGATCACCAGACAGCCCCCGAAGATCTTGTACGGCGGGGTGAAATCTGTCAAGCTGGCGACGCCACGGGGCCAAATAGTCCAGCGGGTATGGAGACCACGACGGGATTCTTACCCGCACCACCAGAGGAAGCCTCAACAACCGACTCTGGTGGGCCTTCCCTTGCAAGGGGAGCACCGTTAACTATTGGGTCACGTGGCCATATGGACCTAGCGGTCCGACTTGGCCCGATCCCGGTTTCTTTCTAGGGCACCTTGGGATCGGGCCTGCTTTGTTCCTGCGCCTTTCGGCTAGGGAGCGTCTTGCGTCCTAGGCTGCGCCGGCCAGCCCAGGACTGCGGTGTTGTCATCCGAATCCTCCTCAGTCGTTGACTCGTCCTGCCCACGCAGGCAGTACACGCTCGGGCGGTTGCCCGCGCCCTTCTCGATCTGCCGGAGCGGGTGACCGGCATCAGCGGCCATTTTGATGAGAGCGCCGGAGATTTGCTGGCTAGGCATGCCCTTGGCCTGCTCTCCCATCGCATGGCGGACGGTGTGAATGGTGATGTCGACGCCCGCCAGGGTCTCGACGGCGTTGGCGATCGTTCCCGCCATCGTCGAGGCTCTTGGCGTACGCTGTGTGCCTTCCGGCTCAGCTGACAGCTCCGCCATCACCACCTTGAACGCCGCCAGCTTCGCGGCTAGCTCCTCGGCGGCGGCAGCCCACTTCTCCCGGTTCTGCTCGGCCCGCTTGTGCTTGCGTTCCAGGTCCCGAATCTTGTCGCGAATCTGTGCGTCGGTGAATTCCATGGGGCCTCCCGTAGGGTCCCGCGTAGTGTACACGGATCGCCGCGTATACACCACCCTTTACGCGGCTCAAGCATTCTGGCCAGAAGAGCTGCGGCCCGCTGGCGACAGCGTGTACACGTGACAAACAAACCACACGTTGTCAACGTGTGTTGTTTACGCGCCGTTCTTATGGTCGCGCCAACGCGCCTCGGCGGCCTTCTTTGCAATCTCGCGCCGCCGCTCTGGGCTCAGGGCGTCAGCCCTAGCCTTCCCGCCCTTCTTGCCGCCTTCTCGCCCCGCCTTGACCTTGGCTGATTCGGGCTCTCGATCTTCGTCGGTAGCCTGCTGGACGATTCTGTGGGCGATGCGGTTGAGATCTGCCATCGGCTCAGTATGGCAGAGGGCTCAGGGAGGGTCGAATCCAAACTGACCCACTACCCAAGCGAGAAGGTGCCGGCAGTCTGCCTCGCCAGCCGGTCTAGCTCGGTCTTGGGCTCATGCATCCGGCAACGATGCTCGATCAGCTGGGAGCGGCTAGGACGCGGAGACAGGACCGGATAGT
>SDBT01000887.1_pt1 | contig 50049 bp, 50 predicted proteins | sample 2277101 | NCBI WGS metagenome assembly SDBT01 (sample SAMN10404973, study PRJNA504765) | marine sediment metagenome | isolation source: marine sediment core GS10_PC15, 103 cmbsf | place: Arctic Ocean: Southern Knipovich Ridge | collected 2010
TCGACATTAACACCACTCCGGAAGCTTTCCGCGTATGCGAAGAAATGACACAAAAGTACTCCGATTAAATTAAAAATCCTAATATGTGAACCGCCGCCAATTCCTGCACCTGCAATTATTTCATCAGTGCCATCTCCGTCCATATAAACGGCCGCGACATTAACACCGCCCCGGAAGCTTTCCGCGTAAGCGAAGAATTGACTCTGAAGTTCGCCGCTGCCGTTGAAAATCCTGATATGCGGACCGCCGCCGTTTCCTGCACCTGCGATTATTTCATCAGTGCCATCGCCGTCCAGATCACCGGCCGCGACATTAACACCGCCCCGGAATGACTCGGCGAATGCGAAGAATTGTGATGAACGGTTACCGTTGCTGTCAAACACGCGGACGTGCGGACCGCCGCCGTTTCCTGCACCTACTACGATATCAAACTGTGAAATAACGAATTCATCCAATGCAGCACCTATATTTAACCTTCCAGACCCAAGGCTGCCTGTCATATCTGCGTTCGTAAATGTAATCGTATCGGCAGCATCCAATAGCGTTTCAACGATCTGATCACCCGTCAGGGAAGAATTATTAGCTTTCAAAAGTGCGGCGGCTGCCGTTACGAGCGGTGAGGCAAGCGATGTGCCTGACCATCCTGCAAGATAATACTCATCGAATGAATTAGCAGGATCATAAAATACTGTGCTCATAAAATTTGTTGCCGGAGCAGAAATATCAATACAATCAGTGCCGTAGTTTGATCCCCCCGTTACAGACCCTCCGCTGCTTAATAGTAATCTATTGTCATTCTGATCAGTACCACCGACTCCGATTACATTTTCAGAACATACCGGATACCGCGGACTGTCATTCAAATTAACATTATTATTGCCTGCTGCCGCAAATACAACAACTCCGGCAGCTGCTGCCTCACTAATAGCCGACGTCAATAATGTATCCTCACTGTCACCGACGAAACTCAGGTTTATAAAATCTGCACCATTATCGACAGCATATCGAATTCCATTATAAACGGCGCGGGTATCTCCCACTCCCGCTCCATCAAGAACCCTCACAGACATGATGCCGACGTCCCATGCCAGGCCAGTGACGCCAATTGCATTATCTCCAACCGCGCCGGCAACCCCGGCGACTGCTGTACCATGATTTATACCCGCTTGTGTCCAGCCATCGTCGAACTTCGGGGCAACGTCGTTAGAATCTTCAATAAAATCCCACCCATACGTATCATCAACGTAACCATTGCCGTCATCATCAACGCTATTACCGGCAACATCACCGCTGTTTACCCAAATATTCGATGCTAAATCAGGGTGATCAACATCAATTCCTGAATCCAAAACAGCTATGACTACATCTGAACTGCCGGTTGTAGTATCCCACGCCTCCGGTGCGTTAATCTGATCAAGATACCACAATGAAGAATAGTACGTATCATCTGGCTCTATTGCAAGCATATATTGATAGTTTGGAACTACAAATTCTATTGACGGTTCCCGTTCCATAGCTGCGATCAAGACCTCAGATTCTTCAATCTCATACACCGGAACGACATGGAGCGTCTCACTTCCATATACCTTGATAATAATGCTTTGTACATCCTTGTCATCCTCAGCTTCGACAGAACGTCCCATCAGTAATACGGAGCAACTAACAACGGTAAGTGTGAATAAGATTATTGAATACTTCTTGTTCTTCATAAACTTTTTTTAATTATTAGCTCCCTCAAGTGTAATCTTGAGATCAAGCTCTTTACCATCACGAACGACTGTTACGGTAACTAAATCATCTATTCTATGATTGAGAATCGATTCTGATAAACTATTAAATGCATTGATGATTTTACCATCTATAGAAGTTATCACATCACCTTCAATAAGTCCTCCCCGCTCTCCAGGACTCCCTGCTTCAATTGAATCCCCATGCACATCATTACTTGCAAACAAAAGCGCTCCGCTTGTGAGTCCTTGTGATAATTCAGAAGCAATACCTACTGTTTGGGATAAATCAATATAGCGAACACCCAGATACGGACGAATGAGATTTTTTTCTGCCAGCACGTCTCCGAGAATTGCCTGAATCCTGTCAAATGGGACTATTATATTTCCAAAATCTACTGCTGACTCAATACCGAGCACTTCACCTTGTAATGTATACGCTACTCCATTATTAAAATTTTCAGGAATATATGTACCAAGTAAAATATTATTATCATACGTATCAGAGGATATGATAAAATCATTATCATATCCCGTCTGTTTACCTGAAGGATTCGCAATTTGTACATTCATTAATGTAGGCTTTTCGCCGGGATAAAGATGACGCGCTATTAACGCATAATCAGATTGGAGTACTTCTCCTGAGTTTGCAATGGTGACGGTACTCATATTTTTCTGATCTATTCTAAAAAATAAAAAATCAGTGGCCGGATCGTTCATTATGTATTCAGTCATGTACGCACTCCCATCACTCAAAACAGCAGCATAATCATTTTGCACATCAAAATCTGAGAATCTGGTAATAATATAACCATCTTCTGTTAATACGAATCCGCTCGCAACGCTTTCCGAGGGAATGTATATCCTGTCCAAATCATTTTCATTTTCCCGTGAAACGTAGAACTGTACTACGGTCGGTGAAATTGCTAAAGCAATCTTCTCAATATCTTCAGATGAAATTAATTCGGTTTTTTTATTTCCAGTAATAAAGAATGACGTCTGGGTAGGATAAGAAAATATATTCAGCTTGCTAAGATATGGAATGTTTTGGCCATACGATAATAATAATATCGGACCGAGTAATCCTGCTAATAATCCTAACAATACGACCAGGAGAAGAAGCCATATGCTCACCGTTTTTTGCTTTCGCGGCTTGTCAATCGTCTTAAAATCACTTCCATAAAGTTTTTCCAGTTCGACATTATGTTTTTTACTTACCTTTGGAGATGTTGGACTTACTTTTGGTTTCATATTTATATCCTACTCCCATCGTGCCGTTGAAAGTACGACGGTAAACGCTATTAAACTAATTATAATATAGAGTCGCATGGATTGTTTCTGCAGCTTATCCTTTAATATATCCTTGAAAAAATTCATTGTAAAATAATACGAAATAATTAATATAAAAGCATTGATTAAAAAACTGGAGGGCAAAAAACTCACCGCAAATGCCAATTGAGTAATTATAAGGCCGATCGTAATAATATATAGCTTACTTTTTTGCCACGGAATTTTATATGACCACAGTGTTCGCATGAACAAAAATGTCGTAAGTATGAAAATAAAAGGAATAAATACCCAGAACTGCCTGCCGAGTAATAGTGAAAACCCATAAAATGAAGCATAAAAAAGAAACAACGACACCATATTCAGGTAGCTATATATATTTTCTAGCGCGTACGGTTGGTACTGTTCTTCTCTGCGTAAAAAGAATGTAACATTATATAAAATAAGTGCCATTAGTACGCCGACACCCAGAATAAATAGTTGTCTAACGATGATGTTATCAATGAGCAGGATGAAAGTACATGCACTTATCGCAAACAAAACCGGTGTGGAATAAAAATTCCAAAAAAGTTTTTTAAAAAAGGAGGCACCAGTTATTGCCCATATCGACAGCGTAACAATCAATACGATTACGCCTATCATATAGTACGTCCAGTGCGGACGTATCGACCATATTTCAAATACCGTCACAAAGAGCAGCGCGCTGAGAAATGGAACAAATCGAATTATTAAATACATACGCTCTATGACTGATTATCGGATTCTTCGGACTCATCTCGCTCTTCTTCTTCGGTCTTTTTCATGGTTGAAATTGCCTTGACGATTTCTCCTGCGGTGATATCTTCTGATTTATTTTTTTCCTGCATAACCTCAACTATCGCCTGTTGTACCAATTGCGGGCTTTTTACACCATGCAGTTCAATATTCGCCTGAGTACCTGCCGTTTGGATTATCACGCTCCCATAGTGTAAAACTGTCTGCGTAACACCCTTAATCCTGAAGCTGACATCCTGTATCTTGTCGTATGTTGTCTCAGATACCGTCCTGTCAAAAAAACCACGCTGGTCAATATCCACTATTCGCTCGTCCGTAATAATAAAAACATTGAATGAATATACAAAAAACGTGCGGAACGCAATCAATCCACCTATTGCAATGAGGCCACAGATAATGGGTATCCCAAAACCGTTAATCCGTAATAACGGTACAAGAAAGAAAAATGGTGCTATAATAAATAATGCGCTTACTATAATCTCCCAGAAGAATACTAGTAAGTAGCGACGGACAAGCAATATAACCGTTTCCTCTTTTCTTAAATTTTTCTCTAACTTCGTCTCAAACATAGATCAAATGATATGGCCAAGAAAAAAACAATTCGCATTATCTGGTTAATAATTGTATTTATTGGAATCTTAAGCATGGTATTCTTTACCGTCATGCCTGCGTTAACGCTTTAAAACTGCCAGAAACGCTTCCTGCGGAATATCAACCTTACCAATCTTCCCCATGCGTTTCTTTCCTTTCTTCTGTTTTTCCAGCAATTTCCGTTTTCGTGTGACATCCCCCCCGTATAGTTTTGCGGTGACATCTTTTCTCATGGCAGAAATCCGCGATGACGCAACAACTTTTCCGCCAATTACCGCCTGTATTTTTACCTCAAAGAGCTGTCGTGGCAGGGAATCTTTAAGACTATCAACGATTTTTCTGCCTGTCTGGTATGCGCCATCCTGATACACGATAGTCGACAGTGCTTCAATCGGCTCTTCGGCGACGATAATATCCAAACGCGTTACAACACACTTCCGATATTCCAAAAAATCATAATTCAGCGAAGCATATCCTGCACTCATACTCTTCAGTTTATCATAAAAATCGACTAATATACTAGCGAGCGGTACTTCATAATGGAGGACGGCTTTTTGCTCATCGATATACTCCGTATTGAGGAAAATCCCGCGCTTTTGCTGTACAAATGTCATGATTGTTCCGATATATTCAGCTGGAGTGACGATATCCGTACTGACCCACGGCTCTTCAACGCTCTCAATTTGAGATCCGGGAGGCAGTAGTAATGGACTCGTGACAATAAATTCAGGTTTTGTAAATGTTTTGTCTTTTCTTTTAAAAGCTGAAACGCCAGATTCATTCAGTAATATCTGGTATCCGACTGATGGTGCGGTTACAATAAGATCAAGATTGTATTCTCGTGTTAATCGCTCCTGGAATATTTCTAAATGCAGAACGCCCAGGAACCCACAGCGAAAACCGAATCCCAGTGCCTCAGAATGATCTGGTTCATAGGTCAGTGACGCATCATTAAGGGCGACTTTTGATACAGCATCGCGGAGCCTCGGATACTCATTCCCTTCCTTGCAATAGATGCCTGCATATACCATCGGCTTTAATGTCTGGTATCCCGACAAAGATTTCTCTGCTGGATTTTTTTTGAGGGTAATAGTATCGCCTACCCGGCAATCCTGTACTTGCTTTAAACCGGTCGTGATATATCCAATCTGACCGGCATGTAAAGCAGTTGATGGTTTTAATTTTGGCTGAAGACTGCCGACTTCAAGGCATTCCGTGATTCGTTCTGTTGCAAAAAACTTTAATTCATCTTCTTTTTTTACTGTCCCGTTAAAAATTCTCCCATATGCGATCACTCCCCGATAATCATCAAAGAAAGAGTCAAAAATCAAAATCTGTAATGGCGCTGAGATATCCCCCTTCGGCTCCGGTACCCGATCAATGACAGCGTCAAGAACTTCATTCACTCCATCTCCAGTTTTCGCTGACACAGACAGCACTTCATTTTCATCACAGCCAAGAAGTTTAACGATGTCATTCCGCACCCGATCAGTTTCTGCATTTGGAAGATCAATTTTATTTATTACAGGAATAATTTTTAAATCCTGCTCAAGTGCAACATATAAATTCGCAAGTGTTTGCGCTTCTATACCCTGCGTCGCATCCACGAGCAGGATTGCTCCCTCTACCGCGGCGAGTGACCTCGAAACTTCATACGCAAAATCAACGTGACCGGGAGTATCAATTAAATTCAATTCATAGCCCTTATAGTTCATTTTTACGGGCTGGAGCTTGATTGTAATGCCGCGCTCACGCTCAATATCCATCTGATCGAGAATCTGCTCTTTCATTTCCCGTTTGCTTACGGTATCAGTCACTTCCAGAAATCGATCTGCAAGCGTAGATTTGCCGTGGTCTATATGCGCTATAATACAAAAATTTCTAATGCTGCTAATTTGCTGATTCACTTTTGTTTCCATTATTAAATAATTGTTGCTTTGCCTTACGTACCCAAGTGGTGATTATGCTTATTTCATCACACTTAAAAATTACCGCCAGTATCAGATATGAAACTATACCGGTAATACCAGCCACCGTCCCCTGAATGAATATCCCGACGAATGTCTGCATGTTAATTCCCAAGCTCAGAACGTATTTTGCGCCTTGTACGAGCGCCCCCATCATTGCAGAAATAGTAACAATCTTTAAAATTGATAGTATAATTTTTTTATCATCCAGCGGCCCGATACGACGGCGCAACAATATAAAGAGAACGATCATCTGCACTGTGCTTGCAATCGAGAATGCGAGCGCAAGACCAAGTACTCCCATGTATCGCGTTAATATGAGAGCGCCTATAATATCAAGTGCTACGGTTCCAATTGCGACTTTCACGGGCGTCTTTGTGTCCTGCCATGCATAAAATGAACGCGCAATAAGTGGAATGATACTTTGGGCAAATAATGATAATGCAAAAAAACCAAGCGTTTGTGCTGTCAGTTTGGTATCATTCCAATCAAACGAACCGGAGCCGAGCACCACACGGACAATCTGCGCACGGAGCAGTAAAATCAAGACTGACACGGGAATGATAATAAATAGTATGCGCCTTAGGCTTTTTGAGAAATGTTGTACAAATAATCCGATATTATTGCTGGCGTACGCTTCACTGAAAAACGGGAATGAAGCGACAGCCACGGATACGCCAAACACACTGATCGGAAAACTCTGAAGATTATTAGCAAGAGTAAAGACTGCGACAGATCCTATTGCGAGAGTCGACCCGATAATTACCCCGACAAGCTGATCAATCTGTGTAACCGCCAATCCCAATGTTCGAGGCAGCATAAGCTTGGCTACTGTTCGTACTCCTGATTGCTTAGTATCTATTACAGGCTTATAGCGATAACCTGCCCGTAATACCCCTGGTATTTGCACAGCAAGATGCAAAAATGCACCAAGTACTACCCCGTATGCAAGCCCATAGATACCGTACTTTGGAACAAAATAAACAATTCCGACTATGATGCCTATATTGTACATGACAGGCGCAAAAGCAAAATTTACATACCGTTTATATGAATTCAGGATGCCGGTAATGACATTGCTTATTCCAAAAAATATAATTGCTCCAAGCATAATACGCGTCATGTTTACGGTTATGCTTTGTTTTTCCGGACTAAAACCTGGAGCGATCAGGGGAACTATTTGAGGTGCGAAGATGAATAATATCGTACCAAAAATTACCAGCCCTACAAGTAAAATATTCAGCAGAGAATTTGCGAGTCGCCACACATCGGCCTTTTTGTTTGGATCTTCTTTTGCCCGTTGAAGGTGCTCAACAAATACGGGTATGAAAGCCGCTGACAGTGCGCCAAGAACGAGTACGTTAAAAACCAGATCAGGTATTCTGAACGCCGCATAATATATGTCGAGCGTATCTCCTGCTCCAAATTTTGAGGCGAGCAGCCGATCCCGAAGCAATCCGAGGAATCTGCTCGTCACCGAAGCTGTCGCTATAATAATTGCACCACCTGTCAGGGTGGTGGTTAACTTGCGCCAAATCTTTGAAATCATAATAGTCAGATTATAACAACTTTTGCTCAATCCTACAAGTTAAATATATCATTAATTGTGTGTCGTAAAATATAATATTTATAAAAATCACAGACACAAAGGTCTCTCATTTTTATCATGATATTAAAATCGTTGTGAGGCCACGGGTCTTGTGGGTCCCGGGCCGAACGATACATAAAAGGAGAGAGGAGCGATGAGGGGAGAACCCTTGGTTCTTCCCTCATATATAACAAAAGAGCTGCCGGCGAGAAACCGAAGATCGGATAACTACTGAATGGAATAGTTCTAATTTGCATTAGAACTTGAGGAGAGAGATTTTTCCATAAAGTAAGTCAGTGATCTCGAGCGGCTCTTTACCGGCAGCTCTTTTGTGCCAACAATTATTGGCAACTGTATAGTATATAGTTTTTTATTAATTTGTCAATGTGTCCTGTGAAACTCTTGAATGTACTACTTGAATTAAGTACTACACTCGAGAGAATGGGAGAAAGGTCAGATACGCGCTCGTCGTTTGACGATTACGTATACTGTTGACCTCTCTCCCGAGCAGACATCCTACTACTGCTTAATGATAAAGGGCAAAAAGAAGAAGAATGCACCCAATCCCCATGACGGCAGTACGACGAGGACCCACATAATGCCTGCCAAATTACCCTTATGATTTGGGATAAAGTGGCACGGCCACTGTACACCAAATATATCAAATACTATCAAGGGGATCGATAGACCAACAGCCCATATCGCATGAAGCACCATGTGCCTGTAGACGTACTCGACATACAACTGTACCTCACTTTTTACAACATATGTCATGCTTGCTTCGTCTATCCCATACATATAAACGGTCATAAGACTTTTAACTGTATGTAAGGGTAATACCGTAAAGATGAGATAGAAACACACAATCGCTGAAGTCCATCCGCCTCGTGTGTCACCCAGTTCTCTATACCATTTGCCCATTCCTGTGAACTTGTAGAGCAAAAAGTATATTAGCGTCATTAACGCTATGTTGAATAAGTATCCTAGTTCGATCATTGTCAGACCTCTTTCTCTTATTGATACGTTCTTTTTTTACCAACCATGGAGCTGGGGGTTAGAGATCCAACTTTGCTTTATAAAATAAAGCGTTGAACCAGATGCCGACTCCAGTAACTTCTCAGTGCAGGACCGAGTAGTACTGGCGCCATATGGCACCTTTTTGCTAACCCTCCATTTCCATGGCTGGTAATGCAGTAGTATAAGTTGTAATGAACTGTCCACTCTTTTCAGAAGACTAACGTTATAGTTAATACCCTGGAAAGAATGGGTAGGAGTAGATAACAAACGATTAAATCGCCTGTGACCTACTCCTACCACCAAATGATCAATGCTTCCAAAAACGTTAGAAGGTGTGAGCCACTCCGACGCCTAGGGCGTAATCTTTGAAGCTCCAACCTCTATCTACCGATCTACCATTATATCCCTTGATTTTATAGTAGTTCGGGTTCCACGATGCACTGGCAAACAGTACACCGTGACGGTACGTAGTGCCGATCACGACACTTTGGATGCGTTCACCCACTGTCATAGATTGTGTAGTCCGAAGCTCATACAACTGGCCGCCGGCATACACTGTCCATGCAGTGTCCTGTTTCAGGTGGTAATTGAATGCCCCCTGAATCATTATCCCGAACGCACTTTGTAAAGAATCCCTGACGACGTCCTCGTGACTCGTTGAAATCGCAACTGACGCTTCTAATGAAACAGTCGAACTGCCGATCGCGAGACTCGCCTTCAACATTGGATTACTGTACGACGTTGTGTACAGTGAAACGCTTGCTGAAACGGTAGAAAGGAATCCTTCACGGATAATCGTAGTACTGTCGTAGACGACAGTATCCGTCTTTTCAGTTACGATTCTCATCACGATAGTGCGTAACTCACCGACTTCATTACGAAGCTCAACATTCTCGCGTTCGAGATTTGCGATCTTCGGTCCGTTCGGATTCTTCTTCCGATAAATCTTGATTGCGATGAAACGTTCACCCCAGCCAACACCCGGAACTTCATCAGGACGAGAATAAATGTCTCCTACGGTATCGACTACCCCGGCGACTTTTAGGATGTGGTATGCAATGATATCACGATAAACCGCGATACTCGCATTGAAAACTGTAGTCGCGGCTTCAGGGCCGTAGATTTCCGTAATCTCCTTCACGAATGCAGCGGTTGAATCCCATTGTTCGAAATCTGCCTTTCCACTTGTTTCGAATCCAAGCCAATCGTCATTGTTAACTGTGTCAACCATCGGCTGTAGCCATGGTCCAGCGACATTAACCATTTCAGATATGGTCAGGTTCCTGCCACCGTAAGCTTGTCCGAGTCTGATTTTCAACCAGTACCCCATGACGCACTCGTCGTTAAAGATAACCTGCGGACGAACCGCGGTATCGGATACCGTCAAATTGAGGGTATCACCATGAACGTATTCGCTGTCATTATCAGCGCTGACACTTATCGCCGCTATCAGAATAGCTGCGATCACGATTGTAAATTTCATGTAGCTCATCGCTACCTCCTTTTAAGATTTTCTGTCATTAACTGAATTTCATCTATTATTAAAGCCCGTTTTTTTTTGGAAACAAATTGTAAAGAGCATAGAACCTTTTTTCAAAAGCCAATATATATTATTCGCTTCTGGAAAAAGGTATGGGCAGGGATGTAAGCTTCAATAAAGAAACTATCACCCCTGCCCAAACGTATTGGTACGTAAAGGAATCGTGAAGATTCCAGTCCAACCAACTTATATGGCGGTGCTTTGATACGCCATCCACCAACCGATCGGGATGCATGTTGCAACGAACTGATAAGCAGCTCTTTTCAATACTCTACTCTTACTAGATTGACGATCAAGACGATCAATTAGTAAGACCGCTATTACAGCGATGAGAATAAAGGCACCAAATCCCGCAATAGTCTCATAATAGAGTGCAGTTACAGCTGCTACTGCGCAAAGGCAAGTTATGAAATCAATTGCGATTGTTTTAGCACATGCTTCGATAACTTTTTGAGTAGCTACTTGTAATTCCCCGTTTCTAATCCAACACCAAGCGTAAAGGACGCTAAGAGTATAAACGAATAAACTACCAACCCACATGGTACCTACTGTCATATCCACTTCTTTTGTTGTGTTGTAGTAGATTACGAAAAATGCCACTAAAGTTATCAGAACTGGTATGGCCCGATATATGATCTGCCTATTCATGGCTGATCCTTTCTTTTTAGAGTCAAAGAACATATTTCCTATTCCAGCAAACAATCAGATAACCAATTATTCGCTGGAATAGGAAGGAGACAATGCAAGGGCCGCTGTCTCCTAAGCAGGGTATGATAGGAACAAAGAGCAGATGTTAGGTAGGAGTTTGGAGGCGAATGTGCGGCTTAGTTCTGCAAAGCAGAACGCCATCACTACGGTGCCAATGTTGAAAGTGAATTCACAGTGCAGACCGTGTACTACTTTCTAGGCACCAACAGGATTTCAACGTTTTTATCGTGAAATACCCGCTCTCTCCTCCAAGCTTCTACCTAGCCACAAAAAAAAGTGGCAAATCGCTTGTTACCTCTTTTGAGCATTGAGAGAGATAACAATCGATCTACCACCATTTATAACGATAGATGAATGTATATAATACTACATAAGCACAATTTGCTTGGTGCTTGATGTTCGTAACTCTCTCCTCAAAGAGTTGTAAAATATTGAGTTGTAAAAGTATTGCTTGATGTAATAGATCAGTATATACCCATATGGTTCTGATGTCAATAGGGGGGCTGTGCATATCTATGAGCTATTCTTGGCTAATATTAGCATAATTATTTTGGCTAATACTAGCTTAAATTCAAATAAACAAAAAATGATAAAAAAGCGCGGAAACGTCGAGGGTAAACGTTTCCGCACAAATGGATTTCTTCGTTAGAAGCTGAGAAAGCTAAGCGCTCTCCCATAAAATCCGGGTACTGAGAAGCACGCTATTGCGAAAGCAAGAACTGCTGCTATCACAATACGTACAAGCACCTTCAGTAGCTGCCAAACAATATAGAGCGCGATACCCGCCAGCACGACTGGCGTCCATATCCGCCAATATTCAATGGCATACTCTCCTACTTTAAGCGCTGGTTCTAAGAACTTCAGCACTTCCATTGAACTTCCCTACCTTCCCATGGTAAGAGTTGTAAAGGTTCCCTCTATCAGTGAATTACTCAGTTTTCGCGAACACCCCGCGAATCGTATCGACGTTGACGCAAATCTGATGCACTGATGTTGCGACGATCGATACCACGGTAACAAACGCCAACGTCGCCTTAAACACATCGCCTACGCTGATCTTCATACTACCTCCATATTGTTGTTACCACGTGATCAAGCCCATTCTGACGCCAAAGCTTACGGCAGCGTCAGTAACTTCAAAGATACCAAGGATGATCAAGAGAGCAGTGCAAAAATAGAGGCCGACAAAACCTGCCTCTACGATGGCGGCAAGAGTGCAGATAATAGCAATCATTGGATCGCCAGTAGCCAGGAACATAGCACAATACGTACCTATCAATACCACGGTACACAGCACTCGCCCCGTAGTCAACTTCTTCACAGCCGACTCCTTTCTTTATTATGTTGCGAAGGTACAAAAAGTTATCTATTCTTTTTACTCTTTTCAAAAGATTATGTCAAGTACTCTCCTGAAAAGAATAGACGGAGACAGAAATCTCAATAAAGAGATTCCTATCCCCGTCAACCCATCAATACACCGGTCAATCATCCGCGAATCTGGTCAATGCCACATTTGCCTTACCAATCTGGTTCACTGCAGACTGCACATCATACAGCTTCCAGTAGCACTCCGCTGATGCCATGTAGGCACTATATGCCTTTCTTGGTGCATAACACAATTCCCAGTTCCATCCGGCGAGATCAAAGCTTTTAGCAGCTTCTTCCCAGCTATAACGGATATTGAACAAACCCGCCATTTCAAATGCTTCTGCCGCCTCACGCTGATCGTCACGGGAAAAACCGTCTTGGGTAAAAAACATCGCTGAATCACGCGCCATCTCTGGGGCCATATTATCTGGATCCACAACGGCTGCCACAGTAGCTACCGTATCTATTTGGATAACTGGATCCACGCTTTGTTCAGTCCCGGGCTTCGTCATCTGTCGACAGCCGGTGATTACCAGCATTATGAAACAAATGACAACTGTCGCTCGTCTTAAGATTAACATCGAACACCTCCTGTTCGCTATTTCCAGCGCGGTGTTTATAGGGTTTTGGTCAAAGATCTCTTTATATTCCTTTTCCAGCATATGAACTGCTGCTTATTCTCATACACTGGAAGAGAGGGGCGAGCGGAGCGAAAAACTTCACTCTGCTCGCCATTCACAGTTATCGCCCTACGGCGATGATTTCGGCATTCCGTTCAACTAGGTCCTGAATCTTCCCAAACGGCATAAGAATCGCTGAGATCAACGCGAAACCCAGAATCCCGATTAAAGGTACCGCATCACCGTTTGGAATATGGAAAACGGCAATGCTCCAATCGCATATGCCTACCATTGACCATGCGCAAAAAATGATTGCTGCCGGTACGAAATAGCGCCATTTTCTCACGGATACCGATATCAGTCCACGTCCATGCCTACGTCGGACAATGATCGTACCGAGAATTACGATGCTAATGACGAGTCCTTCACCGATCCACAACAGATCCTCAGCCGGAATCTCACTTAGATTCCACAAACCCGTGAAATGCAGCATACCAATAGCTACTATGTACCCTGAAGAGAATAATGCTAGAGGTAGTTGCACGAATGCCGATATCTGTCCATGTCCATATCGGATAATAAACTTTCCGAAAACTACGATACTTACGACGAATCCGGCACAGATTCCCGCCATCCAGAAGGCGCTTACATCCAGGCATCCTGTAAAGAACAGGAGCGACACAGTAACCATGTACGCTAAAGAGTACAAGGCTAGGACTAAATGAACTTCGTTGTCAATTTTCATGACTTACCTTTCTGCTGCTTTTTTGCAGCGGTACATTAAATTATGAAGAACTCTTTTTTTCTTTTTCTCTTTTTCAGCATACGTCCTGAACGTAGTGAAGGATCCCATGCTGGAAAAGAGGAGGGACAGTGTTTGAATTCCGTCCCTCGTCTGAGTCTTTGACGTCTTGTGACATCAGATGACCCAGCATCTTAACTGTAGACTCACGTCTCTCTTCGGTGACGTGTACCAATCCGTCGAACCTTGGTGGTTCATGACGATACCACTGCGGTACATGCCACATAAGGCCATAATCTGAAAATTATCATTTATCCATGAATGAACGCCCATTTCAACCGAAAGGTATTTGCCTTCGGTAGTTGTGGTACCGAACGCCAGAGCTTCATCAGCAGCGCTTGCTACTGAAGTAAGTGCTATGAGCACAGCTATAGTTGTAAAGATCGTTGACTTAGTCACGAGTTGCCTCGCTTTCTTTTTTATGTTCTTTTTCCTTTTTCCAGCGTACGAGCTGCTGCTTAATCTCGTATGCTGGAAAGAGGAGGCAACGAAACGAGATCATTTCGTTGCCGTATCCAGAAGTAAATAGGAAAGAGCTAATTCATTCGGTCGTCTACATCGTCAATAAATGTATGCAACCGACCCGGATCTTCGTATGACACGCCGGTGGAATGGACGAACTGCTGTAAGTACTGCAGTACGTGCAAATCCATGTAGTGATCAACGGCTTGTTCCATATAACTAGCGGGGTCTTCCGCTACGTCACTGAAGAACAGATGTCCATAACTGACAAGACACAGCAGAAGCACTGTGATGATCAGTAAGTACTTGCGTACTTTTCTTTGTATCGGAGTTTCAGTATTTGAATACATGTTATTCCCACTTTCTTCCATGAAATGTAAGGTTCAAAACTATTTTTTTCAAAGCTCAATACCACATTAAGCTCTGGAAAGAATAGACGGAGGAAGAAACCATGGTTACATGATTTCTACCCCCGTCAACCCAAATGAGCAATAGGTACGATCAGCCGATCTGGATGAACGTAACCGTATCGACGCCCGGGATCAGCTCGTTGTACAGGGCGAGTGTCCTGTCAACGAATCGTTGAGTTTCTTCGAACTGCGGTTCATCCGGAATTCTGTTATACCGGGAAATTGTTTTCGCACCGGCGCTATACGCAGCAAGTGAGAGATCCCCGTGACCCTCGAACTGTATCAAGAGATCCCTGAGAAGCAATGCGCCGCCCATAATGTTCTGCGCCGGATCTAACGGATCAATTACTCCGTAGTCGTCGCAGACACTTTGGGTAAGAAGCATCAGTCCCTTAGCAAGTTCCCACTCTCCGACCACATCAGATCTTCCGGCTGACTGAATCATAATGACAGAAGCTATCAACTCTGCCGGTACTCCCGATGAATCCACAGCGGCCTGGATAGGCTCATCGTACTCAGCGAGAATTTTCCGAGCCGTCATGGCCTCTGAGGAATCTACGGACTTGTAGACAAGAGCCGTAAAGCTAGCCGTACCTACTACCACAATAATGACGATTATAGCATGGACCCATCGTCGGCTCAGGTAGGTTTTAAATTCCTTCGTAGACATACTATCTCCTTGTGCCATCAATGTGACACTATTTGGGTTTTAAAAACTTCAAAGATCAAACTACTCGTTCCAGCGCATTACTTGATAGTAATGAACTGGAAAGAATAGACGGAGACAGAAATCCCAACAAAGAGACTCCTATCCCCGCCAACCCAATTCCCCTTGCGTTATTTATCAGTAATGACACGGAACATGAACCACAAAATTGCGACTCCTACTCCAATCCCTGCCACTACTGGGCAACACAATTTCCCAGCAATAAGACAGATAATCATTACTGCTATGACCATCTCATCGAGTGTCATAGAAAAACACCTCCTTTTTACATGCCCGGGTTTTGGGGTTATTAAAGACTCAAAGATCATACTATCTTTTTCAGCAGGTGTTGAGATTACCCAACCTCCGCTGAAAGAGATATGCGAGAAAACTCTCACAGACAAACAAAAAACGAGCAGTTCCTTTTTGGGAGAGCTCGTTTTTTGATTGAGTTATGGGTAGTTATGTAATAACCTACCTATATAGGTATATTATCTAAAAATACATTACATAATGTTTCTAAACGACTCTCTCCTCAAAGAGTTGTGATATTTAGTTGTAAGCAGCAGCATAACAAACTATCATATACCAAAATGGTTTCGTTGTCAAGGGCAGATATCCACACGATTATGCCGTGTCACTAAAATTAGCAAAAAAGACCCAAAATGGCTGATTACACCATAAAGTTGAATTTTTGGCTACTTACCCAGTAGTATCCCGTAGAACGTGTCGCCTGTCAGATCAGAGATATATTCAGTGCCATATTCGGATACCGAAAGTGAATCAGGATACCATATCAGATCATGATTGTCCGGATACGATACCGTACTTGCTAAGAAAACGTTTGATGCGCCCGGCTGGCTCTGTACCAGCAGACTGTATACATCAGTCTTATTTAATATTCCTCCAAGTTCCAAAGTTACCGGTAGTGTATATTGGATAGTAACTTTTTTCACATCACCAGGATCCACACTCACCCAATTTCCAAAAACAGTTTTGCCGGATTCCGCGGTAATTCGTGTTCCAGTTCGTTCATCATTAACTGCTATCCCTTCAATTTCTAACAGATGTTCATCCTGCTCTGCATCCAAATCAGGCAGAAGAAAACGGGATGCTGGAATTTCATCAAATCCGACTGCTGAAATAAGTTCGCTCCCGGCAGGGACATAGAATCTCAAGTAAGAAACATTCGCAACACCTTCCCATAGGTCAAGCGGATTTCCGCGATGTATTCGCGTTACGCTAACTGTATTGACGATAGATCCATCGTTCTGGATTTCAGCATGATGTTCGATAAACTGATCAACGACATGACTTGTTTTTCCACCGCCGATATTCGTATCAACAACGGCGAGATAATCTCGATCGGTATTTTTTATATCTCCGGCGGCCTTGAGTGAAACAATACGTTCCTGTACGGCTGACTCATTAAAATACATCAGCAGATCTTTACTCGTCATGGCATCATAAAAAGCTCCTACTACTTTGAGTAAATTCTCACTGTCAGGTTCAAATACTTTTTCCAGCAATAACGGCATCAAATCAGCAATAAACTTCTTTGGCTGGTTTTCTTCGCGATCATAAGCGATTTCAGCCCAGTATTGCGCTTGCGAAACGAAATTACTGCTATCAACGGTTACACCGTATTCTTTCTGCATATCTATAGGGCCCGTAACGTCCAGTAACTTCTCGATAACGGTAGGGGTGAGTGTGATAATTCCATCAGCACTGGCGCCTGCGGTTCGTTCAAAAAACCACATGATTTTTTGTGCTGAAGTAGGAAAGTCAAAAAACCAATTTGCATCCTGGATATTCCAGTGGGAATTCACGAGCCATAGCGGTCGGGGTGATTCAATTTTTTCATTAAGCTGGCCAGCTATGTCATATACTCCCCCGCCCGGAACTTCCAGATTCTCTACGCTGCCCCGAAATATATCAACAAGTGCAATTGATCCGATAAATCCGCCTGTGGCCCGCAGCTCTCTGTTATTTTGAAAAAGTAATAAATACCGTTTTATTGCATCATGTCCAAGCACTTCGAGCAATACATCGACCGTTGACTCGAAACTGCTGAAGCTATTCCGATATGCAGGAATTGTTTGTTGTATAAGTGAGACTTCACTTTGCAATTCCTCAGGGATATCTTCTATCCGGACTAATTCTATCGAATCAGCAGCAACCGTTAAACTTTTTTGTAACGGTTCTGCCTGGTCGCGTACTAATAGTAAAAAATCAGTTAATGAAGCACCACTACCATCTATTGGGTTTATTTCAAATGCTTCCAGTTCATCGACAAGGTCAGCTAAAATCCCTCCGGCCACACTGAGTTCTTCTCCGACAGTCAAAAGATGCTGCGCACTTCGAGCTTTGTTTGGGATAAGTTCGGTAACATCTAGCAGTACGCCACCGACTTCCTCGAGCTGCATTTTTGCATTTGAGAAACTTTCTGCGGCACGTCCGAATTCATCACTTGCAATATTAAAGGATGAAGATGATATGCTCGTACCGGCATCCTGCAAATGTTTATATGCATCTGAAGACATGCCAATAACTGTTCCTTTGGCCGCGGAAGCGCGCTCATAAAGTGTGGCAATATAAAACGGCACGATAAGTAAAATACATATCGCGACAAACGCTAAAAGCGTTCGCTTCCACTGTAGTGGTACGAATGCGGGCATCTCAATCTTCGTTTCAACCGGTTTAGTCTTTTTCTTTTTCTCCTTCTGTATCACTGGCTTCTCAACTGTTTCTTTTACGATATGGTCCTGTACATGGGTTAGTAACAGTGGTTTTGGTACTTTATTTTCCTGTCTGGTAGTATGAGAAATAATGACCCGCTCTGAGGGCAACCGCTCCGACTTTTGATCACGTCTGAACGGCATTCGTATAGTTGGCAGCGTCATCCGCTTGAATCGGCTGAACAATGGAGCTCTCTGTTTAGCGGACTGCTGTTCAGAACGTCTTCGTTCTACTGCCCGCAAATCAATAATATTAGCTTTTGGTACCTGGGACTTTCCAAAGCTTTTTTTACTATCTGCAGGATGGTTGTTATTTATTTTATTCATGTACTAAACTGACGTGAATTTTTTACTCTTCCAATGTAGTATATTTTAACGTGAATTCGCCCTCTTGTACAGGCGTAGGGTCAATTCTGCCATCTTATCCCAGCTGTACTTTTTTACCCTGGCATAGCCTTCTGAACGCAGCTTTTCGGCCTCCATAGTATTATCCAATACCGTATGTATTTTTTCTACGATATCATTACCGTCTTCCGGATCAAAATAGATTGCTGCATTTCCAAGAATTTCCGGCAAGCAGGAACTGTTACTTGCTATCACCGGTAATCCATATGAACACGCTTCAAGAGCGGGCAGTCCGAATCCCTCACAAAATGAGGGAAAAACGTAAAGCGATCCATTTTTATACAGGTGAGGCAAATCAGAATCAGTGACGAAACCCGTAAAAATAACGCTGCTTTCGAGCCCGAGCTGGCGAACAAATCGCTTAATTTTTTTGAAAAAATAGTCTTCCTTACCAACAAGCACTAGTTTTAAATCTGGCTTGCTCGTAATGACGTCTTTAAATGCCCGAAGCAGACCTTCTACATTTTTATGCGGATACACATTTCCTACATAGAGCAGATATGGCTTTTGGATATGATACCTGCGGAATACTTCATCGGTGGATTCTGTGGTTTCAGGCAGCGCATCAACTGATTCGTACGTTACCGTAATTTTGTCACCCGTTATATTAAAATGATCGATAATTTCTTTTTTCGTATATTCTGACACTGCTACGATTCCCTTCGCTCGTTTTACCGCTGAGCGTATTACCAGCTGATACCCCTTGTGTTTAAGGAAGTAAAGAAGCGGACCGAGAGTTGTTGCGCGTTCCGTCGGGTACTTCGTCAGTATCAAATCATGGATGGTTACTACAAATTTTCCAAAGTATAAAAGCGGTACGTTAAAATGAGTGTAATGCATCACGTCAATACCATGCATCCAGATTTTTAACGGAAAAAATATCTGCTCAAAAATTGTGTACCACTGATAATCAGCGAGTACTTTCTTGAACTTCTTATTGTGCGGCTGATAGTCCGCCCAATTTTCTTTTCGCAGAAATATTACGTATTCGTTTTCATGGTCAACCTTTTCCAGATACGTAATCAATTTTTGCGTATACCGTCCGAGGCCTTTTCCCAACACTCCATAAAAACGTGCGTCTATTCCGATTTTCATATTAACGTTATTCCCTACTGGTTAATACTTCCAAAACTTTTTTAGTTGTGATCTCCCATGAATGACTTTGAGCAACGGCAATTCCTTTGGTTCTGAGGTCATTGCGCATGCTTTTGTCGGAAATAACCTGCTGTATTACCGCGACAAGCTCAGATATATTATACGGATCAATAAGCAGTGCGGCTCCCTGAGATACGTCAGGCAGAGAAGTCGCATAACTGGTGATCACGGGCGTACCGGAAGCCATCGCTTCAAGTACGGGAAGTCCAAAGCCCTCAAAATAAGATGGATATACAAATGCCAATGCGCCGCTATAGAGGGCCGGCTTGTCTTCTTCTGAAACGTACCCAATATACTGAATTCCCGGGACTTTTTTGTGAAGTGCGGAATCTGCAACCCGGCCGGCAATAATGAGATTACATACGTCACTCCCAATATGCTTTTCCCACGCGTCTATGAGGCTGCTTACATTTTTTCTGGACTCTACGGTTCCGAGATACAATATATATGGTGATGTAATGTTATATTTTATTGCCACATTGTCCCGATCTGAACCGTCCACCTGATTGAAACGCTCATACTCAACGCCTGAAGGAATTACGGAAACTTTTTCTTGTGGAATTCCGTATGTATCGACGACATCACGTTTGGTGCTTTCAGAAACGGCAATTATCGTGTCAGCCCGCTCGAGCGTTTTTTTTGGCTTAATAAATTTATGCCAGGCAGATCCTTTTTTTTGAAAAAACTCCGGGTACGTAAATGAAATATCATGAACGGTCACCGTGACCCTGCATTTCCCGGTGAATGCCGCAAAATTAAGTGCGGGCATAAAAAATGAATCCACGTGTCCCACCAGAGAATCAAGTTTCGGCCTGTTGAATAAATACAGTGATGAGTTGAATAATTTATTTGGAATTCTTTTTTCTATAAATGAAACGTTGTCAGTGTCCAGCGAATCCTTAATTGACTGAGGGGTGCCTGACTGTCCACTACAAAATAGAACGAATTCATGTTGGGTACCCACTGCAATGATACGTTTTATTATTTGGCTAGTGTATTCGCTGATACCAGATGGCAGCGGCTCGGTAAGCGATCGGATATCAATGGCAATCCGCATGCTATATATTCTGGTCAGTCGCCCGTTTATCATTCCGGAGGTACTCGACCGCATACACAGTACTGGTAGCAATCAGGAGGCCCCCAACAAGTCCGATTATCATATTAAGCAGTACCATCGGTTTGGTTTCAACTATTAACGGTTTTGCGCCAATAACTTCAAAGAATGCTTTATTATCCGATGTCTGTATTGCGGCGGAGGCTTTTCCTTCGACTATCTGCGTGATCGCAGCAGCAATCTTTTGTGCGGTATCCTCATCCCGTTCACTGAATCGTACAGCGATATTTTGGGATGAAAATTTCTTTACTTTAAAGCGGGAAGTAAAATTTTCGGTTGTCGTTATTTGGGGATCAATGCCCGCGAGCTCGTACATTTCAAGTAAAACGGATGGTGTCATCATCCAGCTCATTACTGTCTGTGAAAACAAATCAGATGCCTGGATAGCATAATAGCCATCATATTGGTAATCGGCGGTTTCCTGTTTATTGATCCTGTTTATGGAAAAAGCAATAGAAACGTCATACTCAACAGGTTTAACGTACGACCAAACAGCAGCAGCAACCATGGCTACGACTGCTATTACAACGATTATCCATCTGTATTTTTTGGAGATATTCATATAACGTCTATCATATACAAATTATTACTTATATTGAAACTCTTGCCAAGCCTTATTAACGAAATCGTTAATTCGTTCCTTATAGCGCTCAACATCAAACTGCTGCGCATGGGCACGGATTTCTTCAGGGCTGTACTCATCAGATTTAAAATGGATGACGGTATCTGCAAGTGCCTCCCACGATTGTTCGTCAAATAGAACACCTGTCTTTCCGGGAATTACCGTTTCCAGAGCCCCGCCGACGCCGTAAGCGATCACCGGGCGTCCTGATGCCATTGCCTCAACAGAGGTAATGCCAAAATCCTCTTCTTGGGGATAAATGAGCGCTTTACACTGTGAGAGATAATTAATAATATTTTCATCAGAAACAAAACCTAAAAACTTGATGTGCGGGCCGGCCATAGCTTTTAACCGTTCTTCATCTTCACCATCCCCGATGACGTACAGTGGAAGTCCCAGCTTGTTAAAAGCTTTTATAGCGATATCTACTCGTTTGTAGGGACGGAGCCGGGATATAATGAGATAAAAATCACCAAGATCTTTACTGATTTTAAACCGCGATGTGTCGACCGGCGGATTGATCACGACGCTCTCACGGCGATAGTACTTCTTGATTCGTTTAGCGACGAATTGTGAATTTGCTATAAAATGATCTACTCTGTCGGCAGCGCTCTTGTCCCAAATTCGAAGGTAACTCCTGTACATCTGGGATAACCGTCCGACAATGCGACGACGCTCAAGCTTATCAATAATGACATTATGATCACTCCAAAGATATCGTGTCGGAGTATGACAGTAACAAATATGAAGCGCTTTCGGTGGCGTTATGACTCCTTTTGCAAGGCCAGAGCTGTCTGAAAGAACTACATCATATCCGGATAAATCATAACTCTCAGTAGCAGAAACCATCATCGGCAAATACCAGCGGAATTTTTTTCGGGCAAACGGGAAACGTGAAAGAAACGATTCAATAACACGGTACTGATCAAACATATGCTGCGTACTTTCAGCATCATAGATAAGCGTGTGAATCGGTGCCTTTGGATAGAGTTCACAAAGTGCTTTTAATACGCGCTCTGCACCTCCGAGCTGATTTAGATGATCATGTACCAATCCCAATTTCATATATTAACTTGCGGCCCTTCGACCGATCACCACCCACGGAGTCTTGATTAGTATTTGCAAATCCAATTTGATGGACCAATTTTCAATATAGTAAATGTCCAGCTTAGCTTCGTCTTCAAATTTTAAATCAGATCTTCCCGACACTTGTGCGAGTCCGGAAACACCAGGTTTGATAGTGAGCAGCTTTTTGTGCCAGCGTTCATATCGGGATACTTCTTCAGGTTCATGCGGTCGCGGACCCACAAGGCTTATCTCTCCACGAAGTACATTGAAGAATTGCGGTAGCTCATCAAGACTTGTCTTCCTGATAAATTTGCCGACTCTCGTTACGCGGGGATCATTAGTAATCTTAAAAAGCGGGCCATCTGATCGTTCATTTTGGTCAACTAACTCTTCTTTGAGTAGGTGGGCATTTTTAACCATTGAGCGAAACTTGTATAACGTAAATTTTTTTCCTTTTTCACCGACACGTTCAAGCTTTACAAGTACGCTTCCCTGGGAATCGATTTTTACCATAATTGCCACGAGTAACAGTAATGGCGACGTGAGTATAATAAGGAGTATCGATCCGACAAGATCAAATATTCTTTTGAATATGCGTCCCCATCCATCAAGCTTTGTACGTTTAACTTCAATGATCGGCATCCCGGCTATCGTGTTGATTTCAATATGTGTTGGCTGTACTTCAAACAAATCAGTAGCATATTTAAAGGTGATATGATGATCATTACAAAAATTTCGCATAGAGAGCGCTTCTGTTTTTGGCAAACCGGAATCTCCCTGTATGAGCTCATCAATGGATTCAAGTTTTACTTTATCTGCCAAGTCGCGTTGTTCTTCGTCACCAAACGAGTCGTAGCGTGCGACAATGCGGTATCCAAGAAGCGGTGCTTTATAAATCTGTTTGATTATATCTTCAGTTGTCTTGTCATTACCGACGATTATAACATTGTGCAGGCCGATGTTCCGTTTCAGCAACAGTCGCTGAATTATACGAACAGTCAATCTTCCGGCAGTAACGACTGCTATGCTTAATAACCACGCACTTAAAACAATAAAGCGTGAAGAAAATAATTCACGCTGAAAAAAAATAATGATAATTACGATTGCTATGCTCGCGGTACACGCAATGAAAATTGTTGTAATCTCATCAATGAGCCTTCTCGTATTTTTAATTGCATACAATCCCGATAACGCAAAAATGAGAATAAAAATTACCGGAACGAAGAACACGAGCTGGATATACTGGTTAAAAATAATTTCAGTAATAACCGGCCGTATGTCAGTAAAGAATCCGACGAATCGTAAATTGTATGCAAAAATACCCGCAATGACAACCATGAAGTAGTCGACGGGTACCAATATTGCACTAAAGATTAGCTCTGATTTTTTCATCGTTGTATCAAACGGGTCCCTACACTAAAAATTGTGCTCAATTTAAAAAATTATAAATATATAATAAAATAGTTACCTTCATAGACCTATAAGCCGAATTCTGTCATCCCGCCGTAAGGCAGAACGTGTGATTATCTATCTAGGCATTACATTGCTGCAATGCTCGAGCGACCAACCCGTCCGCCTTAGGCGGACCTACTCGGTCTTGCACCGGATAGGGTTTTTCATATCAGTTAGTCACCTAACCGATCTGTGAGCTCTTACCTCACTTCTTTTCACCCTTACCTGTAGTCGCCTGAGGCGACCCATCGGCGGTATTGTCTCTGTGACACTTTCCCTAAGAGCATCATTCAAAAGTCTATAGAACTTTTGGACGCTGCACTCGGTCGCAATTTGCGACTATCCACTTCCTCTAACATTATAATGTGCTTGAGGGGTGTTCGGACTTTCCTCCCCTTTTATGGCAGTTTAAGCCAAATTTAAGGGCAATCACCCAGTCTATTTAGGCATACTATACCATAGCGAAATCTGTCTGTATTGTCAATATTAACTTACGGTATGTTATACTAGGATTATTATGAAATCAGTAATTAAAATAGGTCACCGGGGTGCTTCAGGATATATAGCAGAAAATACTATACCGTCATTCAAACGCGCAGTCGCACTCGGCGCTGATATGATTGAACTTGACGTACACATCTGCAAAACCAGCGAGTTAGTGGTTCTGCATGACGAGACGGTTGATCGAGTAACTAATGGATCGGGCGAAGTATCAAAAATGACCTTGCTCGAATTAAAAAAACTTGTCGTATCCGAAGATTTCACGATTCCTACGCTCGACGAAGTACTGTCTGAATTCAAAGGATTGTGCCGCATTAATATTGAAGTCAAAGACAAACACGCAGCAAAGGAAACAATAAAGATAGTTCAAAAGCATGCAGCCGAAGATACAGTCATTATTACGTCAAACTACGTGGCCCCCCTCCGCGAAGTATTTCGATCCTGCTCTCATATTACAACTGGTTTAGTTTTTTATGCGGCGAAAACAAATACACAGCAAACTCTCTACGCGATAATCGGGAATATGCTCATACCGATTACCCGATTCCTCATTCTGCGCCGGGCCTACAAAGCACGCGTTCAATGGGTCATGCTCCACCGATCATTCGTTCGTAAACGATTTGTAAAATTACTGCATTCATTCAACTATAAAGTAGGTGCATGGATTATCAATAAACCGAGTATGATAAAAAAAATGCGACGACGCGGAGTCGACGCAATCTTTTCTGACTATCCGGATCGTCTATGAATTCATAATGTACCGATCGAAAAAAGTAGTTACTTTATCTTCATACTGATCCTTACTGATACTGTAAATATCACCATGATGTGCGTCACGTACGAGCCAAAACTCCTTAAGCCAGGGAGCTTTTTTGTAAAACTCCAATGCGTCTTCTATCGGTACTCGTTTATCGTATTCACTATGAATGATCATGAGCGGCCGCGCCTTGAGCTTGTGAATATAGCGTATAGGACTGATGGTTGGTAAATAGCATCCAGTCCGGAATTTTATTATCCATAAGGTAAAATAACCTAATGGAAAAAATGGAACGCCTCGCAGATACCTGCGAAAATTATTCCATATCACAGTTTTAAAATTTGCGTATGTTGAAGTGATGACCATTGCTTTGATCTCTGGCAAATCACCAGACTTCATGAGTGCTACCGCTCCCCCCATAGAAAAACCAAGGAGTCCTATCTTCTCCTGATTTACATTTTTTTGAGTACGCAAATATTCAAGTGCGCCTACAAGATCCCGTTGCTCACGCTGGCCAAATGTTATATATTTACCTTCACTTTCACCTGATGCACGGAAATCAAACATGAATATATTATACCCTGCTTTATTAAGAAAACTCGCCTGCGGCAAAAGCTGCTCCTTTGAACGTCCGTATCCGTGTAGTAGAATTATTGTAGTGTCACCTGTTCCTTCAATAAAAACACCGGCAAGTTTCAAGCCGTCTGATGTAAAAAAATTGACCGGTTGCGGCCAGAGTGCATACTGCTTCCAGTCTTCTTTGCGCAGATCCCTTGGCTGCAGGATTATGCGTGACGAAATATACCACGCAACCCCCCCGGATAATATAAACAGCAAAAAAAATCCAAGAAGGATGTCATATATCATTTTCTTAGATCGATAGCGGTATTAACGAGTTTATCGGCTTCTTTGTTTTTTTCCCTCGGAATATGATGAAATTTTACTGATTTAAATCCTATCATCATGTTCCATGCTTTAATAAAAAGCGATCCGAGCTCACTATTTTTTATTTTGAATTTCCTGTTTAGTTGATTTACTGCGAGTTCCGAATCCATATAAACATCTATCGTCTGCGCTTTCACTCGCTTCGCTTGCTGTAATGCAAGGAGAACTGCCTCATACTCTGCCTGATTGTTTGTCTTTTCACCGATGTACTTTGAGTACGTACCAATAAGCTCATTCCCGCTCCACATAACAACTCCAATGCCAGCAGGTCCGGGGTTGCCCCGGGCGCCACCGTCTGTATATATCTCCAAGTGATTATGCTGCATATAGTGAATGGTATCACTCACACTTAATCTTTGGCAAGAACGAATGCACGGATATTGACTTATTCCGAAAGACGAACATCAAGCAATTTCAGCTGTAGCTCACGGTTGCCATTCCATTCGTTGAATGAAGCTTCATACACTCCATCAATGCTGTCCCCGACATTCAGTTGATCTTTCCATTGCTCGCTGAAACCAAACGCAATGATTTTTCTGTACGTATCACCTTGCCGAACTACTAACTTCATATGCTTATCACCTTTTCCTACAGTACGGAGTTCGGTAATTTCAAGCCCGTACGTCACAAATCTGGAACGTGTATTTCCCGTACCAAATGGCTCAAATGTTTCCAGCGACTCTACAAGCTCCCATGAAACATCAGCGAGCGATAGTGCGACATCTATCTGTATTGACTTAACGAGTTGTTCGTCTGTAATTTGTTGTTGGGCGGTTTTCTCCATACATTCGATAAACGAATCTACATTCTTGCGTTGGAGCGTGAAGCCACAAGCTGCCGCATGACCTCCGAACCGCTCGAGCAAATTACGGCATCCTACAAGCGCTTCCGTGATATCAAACGACGGTATTGATCGCCCAGAACCGACCACTTCATCACCCCGAATCCCCATTACTAGCGCTGGTCGGCTGAATTCGTCGGAAAGACGGCCGGCCACAAGACCTACGACTCCGAGCTCCCAGCCCTCTCCGATAGCGTATAGTAACTTTTTATCATCGCTCACTTCTACCTGTTCGCGTGAGGCCTTCATGAGCTTCTCAGTGATTCGTTGACGCTCTTTATTTGTTTCTTCCAGATCTTTTGCCAACTCTTTCGCCTCGGCGCTGTCATCTGTTATCAAAAGTTTGTAAGCTGTATTAGCATGATCAAGCCGGCCGGCAGCGTTGAGTCGAGGCACAATGCCAAAACTCAGATTATATGTATCAATATCTTCTAGCTCGAACCTGGATGATTCAACCAGCGCATGAATCCCTACGCGGCGTGATTTCCTGGTTACTATCATTCCGTATCGGCACAGGGTTCGATTTTCACCAATAAGCGGCACCATATCTCCGATGGTTCCGATCGCGACAAGGTCAAGCAGCCACTTTTCAAAACCATCCTTGATTTTTTTCCCGCCGTCTTGTTGTATGAGCGCCTGCGCAAGCTTGAAAGCAACGCCGGCGCCTGCTAGCAGTTTAAATGGATATTCTTCCCGGGAAAGATGAGGATTAATAATTGCAAACGCATCCGGTATTTCTGGCGGTTCCACATGATGATCCGTTACAATGACATCGATCCCCTTATTACCGGCATGTTTAATCTCATCCTTATTGGCTATACCGCAGTCTACGGTAACAACAAGTTTTGTGCCGATCTTTTCTAATTCATCAACCGTATTATCATTTAATCCGTAACCCTCCGTCATTCTATGGGGTATATACACGTTTACGTCTGCGCCAAGCGCCTGTAACGTCAAGACTGCTACTGCAGAAGCGCAAACGCCATCAGCGTCATAATCACCATGTACGGTTATTTTTTCTCCGTTTTCAATTGCACTAAAAATCCTATCGACCGCTTTTTTCATATCCTGAAATAAAAACGGATCATGGATATCCTGTCCGTAATCAGGGTTTAAAAATTCATCAATTGCCTCCTGCGTTTCAAGCTTTCGATTATGCAAAAGCTGCAGGATAATAGGGTTGATCTCCGGAAATTTATTCTTTAATTCATCTGTAATGCTCTTGACGACGAGCCATTTCTTTTTCATAGATTGATTGTTAGTATACCATGATAAAGCCCCTCAAACAACCAAGATGAGATGCATACGGCAATAACGTGATAACCCGCACCATAAACAATTTTCGTTGTTTTTTACTCTATTTTTCGTTATAATAACTATAAAGGCATTTAACAACTTATTTCTAATAATATGGAAAATAAAGAAATTTTAAAATTTTTATTTGAGCTTGGGCAGTTAAAGAAAGTTGAACACGAAGGCTGGCGACTCGCCGGTGTAGAAAATCCGGAAACGGTAACAGATCACTCACTCCGTGCAGCGCAGATTGCCTACGTTCTTGCAAAACTTGAAAAGTATGAAAATCCTCAAGAAGTCTGCACTATGGTCGTTTTTCATGATATTGCGGAATGCCGGACAGGAGATCTTCATAATGTTGCTAAACACTATGTTGATCGTGATGAGGATAAGGCAATCAAAGAACAGCTTGATAACCTTGGTGAGCTTGGCAAAGAAATATACAATCTTTGGAATACTGTAGAAGAACAAAAAACTCCTGCAGGAATTATTGCAAAAGACGCTGATTGGCTTGAACAGGCAATTACAGCAAAAGAATATCAGGAACAAGGAATTGAGCTTGCAGATCAATGGATCGAGAATGTTGCAAAATCATTGCAAACAGATTCTGCAAAAAATCTTATTAAAAGTATGGAGAATGTCAGATCGACAGATTGGTGCAAAGAATTAATAAACATTGACTATAAAAAAAAATAATGAACGTCTTTGCTTCACTCGCTGTATTTGGCGGAAGAGATTATATTGAGAATTGCAAACAACTCGTACAGTACATCCTTGACCATGGACATTGCGTATTGAACAAGCATATTGTCGAAGACGATCTCCATGAGCTGGACGAGGGCTCTACCCCACATCAAATTCACGATCAATGTAAACAATGGATTAGTGAAGCTGATATTATAATCGCAGAAATTTCTACACCAAGCCATGGCGTTGGAATTGAACTTGAATACGCGACACAGCTTGGCAAGCCGATTTTTTCTTTTTATCTTGAAAAGGAGAAAAAAAATGTATCAAAAATGATTATGGGATACAAAGATATAAAAAAGTTTTCCTACACATCACCCGATGATTTCAAGAAAATTCTACCTGAGATTCTCGGATGACTAAAGATGCAATCGGAGAACCAACGCATCGGATTGATATAGTAAAAGACTTACTAAATTTGCTTTAACCAATGTATTCCACCCAGCGCCAAAGAACAAAAAATTATAAAGACATGGTAACCTCGTACTACGAAGTAGTCACAGGATTATTTTATAAAAAATGGGGTATATATTTTCATGAAGCGTTTTTTGAAAACCCAAATCAGAGCAAAGAAGTAGCAATGAATAAAACCAACAAGCTTTTTTTACGGGACTCAAAACTAGGTCCCAATGATAACGCTGTTGATCTTGGCTGTGGTATTGGAACATTTACATGCTACATCGCTTCAGAGATTGGCTGTAATATGACCGGTATAAATCTATCAAAATTTCAATTACAAAAAGCGAAAAAAGTCGCACGTAAAAAAAAATTGCACAATGTCAAATTCCAGCACCTCGACATTATGGACGCAGACAAACTTCATCACAAATTTGATGCTGCTTTCTCTCTTGCTGTTAACTGCCACCTTCCTGATAAAGGTAAAGCATTGAGGAATATCTATAAAATACTCAAACCAGGCGGCCGCCTCATAATGTCTGACTATCTACAAAAAAATACATTAAATCCATTTGAAAAAGAAATATTCATCGAACCGTTTAATCACTACTGGAGCTATCCATATATGGAGTCGGTAGAGGGTTATAAAAAACTACTTGAAAAATTGGGATTTAAAATTATTAAGGCACTCGATGTATCCAAACAAGTGAAAAAAAATTTTGATATATACTATAATATTGCACTTAATGATATCAAGACAATGAGTTATAAAAAAATGCTTTCATATATCAATAATCCCGCTCTGTTAAAAAACTATAAGAAGTATAGACAAATTGCAAAAAACCAATGCTATGCAAATTTATTTGGAAAAATTTGTCTCGAAGCCGGAGTTTTTCGCTATGGCTACTTCGTTGCTGAAAAATAACATTCAATACTATGCCCACAATCATCCCTACATCAGCCGCAGAACATCTCGGGAACTTACTTACAAAAGAATCGAATTTGAATGTCGTGTTTCCGAATAAGAACAAAGACGGCAAGCGCCACTTTCCTGATGGAGAAACGTATGCAAAAATACCGTCCGCCAGTTCTCTGAAAGGCCGCATTATTGTACTGCACTCTGGTCAGCCGGATCCAAACCGCGGTATTAATGAACTTGAAATGATTCTCAATATCCTTCGCGATGCCGGAAAAAAGGACACCGAAATCTTTTTCACATACTTCCCCTATTGCCAGCAGGACAAGGCATTTCAAAACGGAGAAACGAACGCAGCGGAAAATCTGTTAAAAAAACTTACGCTGTACTACAAGGTTCGGCGAATATACGCACTCGATGCACATTTTTACGGTAAACAGTGGATTGGTAAATACCCTTTTGTGAATATTTCTGCTGTCGACCTGCTCAGACAAGCGGTAGAAAAAGATTTTTCTGATATTGCATACACATCACCCGATGCTGGTTCGCAGCGAAGAACAGGTATTGATGGGGTTAAAAAAAAGCGTATTCATTCATATAAAACAGAAACGCAGTGTGATGAGGATTTTAGAAAAAAAGTACACGGCAAGGTGGTAGCTGTCGTTGATGACATTCTCGAAACGGGCGGAACGCTCGATCTTTTTTATGATGAGTGTATAAAATGCAAACCAAAAGCAATAGTCACCCTGATCACTCATGGAGCGCTCGCGCAAGGCGTGGAACGAATTCGCACAAAGTATGACAAACTCTACCTGACAAATTCTATACGGTGCGAGGATGACTGTGTAGATATTACACCACTTATAATAAATGCTATAAAATAATATGTTATCAGCAAATTTAATTATCAGACTTTTTGATGCGGCTAACATGCAACGCTGGAATGATCAGCTTCGGCCAGTCGAACTGCGTGAATTAGATAAGCAGGCCCATAAAATGATTATTGCCTACGTACTAGGCAATATTGAAAACGAAAATGGCGAACACGTAGAGTGGATCGAAATAATCGAGGGTGGCTTTTTTGAGTACCTGGAACGGTTAGTAACAACCGATATCAAGCCAAAAATATTTCATCAAATAAAAAACTCTGCTGCATCTGATGATCTTCATAAATACGTAATAAAAGAGCTTGAGCCAATACTTAACAACCTAAATTCTGATCTCGAAAAAAAATTTAAAGCATATTTACATTCTGGAGAACATAATTTGAATCGGCAAATTCTTGGTGCAGCACATTTTTTGGCAACCGAATGGGAATTCAAAATTATTAAAAAAATAAGTCCTGAGAGAGATCAAAAAATTTTAAATGAAATCGGTGATCAATTAAAAAAGGAATTCAAGAGATATGAGTTATTAAAAAGTGTACGAATTATCAGAGAAGCAAACTCTAAATACAATGAATTTATAAATATATGTGGCCGGCTACGTTTTCAAGTCAGGTGGAGTCATCTTCACAGAGAACCGCGAACCTCAGTACTAGGCCATATGTTAACAGTGGCACAGCTATCATATTTACTCTCGCTAGAAATTAATTCCTGCAGAAAAAGACTTTTTAATAATTACTTTTCAGGGCTATTTCATGATTTACCAGAAGTACTAACTCGGGACATTATTAATCCTTTGAAAAAAAATGCTGGCATTGAGGATAAGCTTAAAGAAATTGAAAAAAAGGAGATGCTCTCGATATATAAATTAGTTCCAAAACTAGAAAGAAAATTAAAATTATTCACTGAAGACGAATTCACAGACTGTATCACAAAAAACGGTAAGGAAGTATCTTTTGTATCTGGTTTAATTCCTGAACAATTTAATAAAGACAATTACAACCCACGAGATGGAACAATAATTAAGGCGGCTGATAAACTTGCTGCTTTTACTGAAGCATGGCTAGCAATAAAAAATGGTTCTGTTGATCAACAATTCTCAGGCGCCCTTCATGAAATAAGAAATCAATTTACCAGAGAACCCAGTAAGGATAAAGCGTTTGATAGTTTTGAAAAGAAGATCCGAGATCCACAATTCGACTTTAAAAGAATTTTTTCAACATTTGTGTAATCCTAATGTTTTTCAGACGCAAAAAAGATAAAGCAATCCCCGTCATCATAGCAACAGACTCGCTTGTCATGCTTGCTGCTGCTATGCTTGCTCCCATTTACGCACTTTTTGTAAAAGACTTAGGCGGCTCATTATTAGACGCGAGTATCATCGGCGCCGTGTTCGCACTCACGGCCGGATTAACCTCACTTATTAGCGGGAAGCTAACCGATAAAATTAAAGAAAAAGAATTTATCGTTATTATCGGTTATATCTGCATCGGGATTGGGTTTGTCCTTCTTACATTCGCGCATTCAATCTGGTTTCTCTTTTTTATACAGATATTAACCGGTTTCGGTAATGCATTTTACGGACCGGCATTTGATACATTATTTTCGCAACATACGACCAAACGCCGTGCCGGCTTCCAGTGGGGATCATGGTGGTCGATGTACTATTTTACAACTGCTATCGGCGCCCTTCTGGGCGGACTTATCGTAACGTGGTTTGGCTTCCCGATTTTATTCCTGATTATGGCAATGTTTACATTCTTTAGTGCGTTGTATATTTATCTACTGCCCCGAAAGGTACTGTAATGGGTAAGAATTTCTGGGATAGCATACCAAAACCAATTATCGCACTCGCACCGATGGACGGATATACGGATAGCGCATTCCGTTATATTTGTAAATCGATTAATACTGACATCGTACTCTTTACGGAATTTGTATCTGCAGACGGCGTTCACCATCATGCAAAAAAATTACTGGATAAATTACGATTTGATAAATTCGAAAAACCGATCATTGCGCAGATATTCGGAAAAAATACCGAAACATTCATAACAGCTGCCAAACTCTGTGAGGAACTCGGTTTTGACGGCATAGACATTAATATGGGCTGCCCGTCGAAGAAAGTTGTTAAATCAGAACACGGCGTTGCATTACGAAAAAAGCCTGACTTGGCTTATAAGCTCGTCGAGGCAGTCGCTACTGCAACGTCATTGCCCGTATCGGTAAAAACTCGTCTCGGCTGGGAAAACGCTGATGATCTTATTGAATTTGGCAAAGGTGTACAAAATGCCGGTGCGAATTTAATCACCGTTCATGGGCGAACGTATACACAAGGTTTCAGCGATCAAGCTGATTTTGAACCTATTTACAATTTAAAAAACCAGCTCTCAATACCGGTGCTCGGTAACGGAGATGTTACATCCATAAACGATGGTATAAAAAAAATGAAAAACCTTGATGGATTCATGATTGGCCGTGCAAGTATTGGAAACCCCTGGGTTTTTTCAAAACTGCAGCCAGCATCGTTTGAAGAAAAAGTGCCGCTCATAAAACAACATGCGCAGTTACTCTTTAAAACCAAAGGTGAAAAAGTCGCTCGATTTGAAATTCGAAAACACCTAATTGCGTACATAAAAGGCATTCCAAATGCAACCCAATACCGATCCCGGCTTGTGCAAGTCACTTCGCTTAAAGAAATTCATGCTATACTAAAAGAAATCGCAGTAAATTCTTAATGATACTATTATGTCGCCAGTACACCATATTCATCTCAGAAAGCGTATACATGAGCTTAAAGAGCAGTACCCTCATCCGGATAAGTGGAAACGCTTTCTTGATAAAATAATTTACGGGGTTGGCATAGCAGGCCCACTGCTTGTGCTGCCTCAAGTTTACAAAATATGGATTGAAAAAGACGCGTCAGGAGTTTCCGTAACCTCCTGGACCGGCTTTGTTGTTATTGGCGTTATCTGGCTGCTATATGCAATCGTACATAAAGAAAAACCGTTAATTATCACATATATTGGTTTTATAACTATTCAATCGTTCGTCGTAATCGGCGCGTTAATATACAACTAATGCCATATGAAACCGAAACTTTTTTTAGCAACGAAGGCATTAATAGAAAATAATGGTAAAATTTTAATACTTCGAGAATCAGCCAAAAATCCATCAGGTACCAATCCGAACAGTTATGATGTTGTCGGTGGTCGCCTTGAACCCGGTGAATCACCCGAAGAATGCCTGCGTCGGGAAATTAAGGAAGAAGTAGGCATTGAGGTGAAAATCGGTAAACCGTTTTACGTGACGGAATGGCGGCCGGTTGTAAAAGGCGAGCAGTGGCAGATTGTTGCTGTTTTTTATAAATGCACTACGGATGCAACGGATATTACTCTTAATCATGAACATGACGAATATACTTGGATTGATCCCAAAGAATATAAAAACAGTGATCTTATACAAAACCTAATTCCGGTATTTGAAGCTTATCTAGAAAAGTAATATATGAATACTATTCTCATTTTCATTTGGATATACGCGGCAATGATAGCTACCGCTTTTTGGGAAGCGTATGTCGAGGGAAGAAACGCATGGGACAAGGGCAAGTATGGGTGGAAATTCAAAATCGGTAACGTTGTGATAACAGGTTACCATTTTTTCCTGTTCGGACTCATGTGGCCGTTGATGCTGACACTCCCCTTTATTATGTTTGGCTGGGATAGCCGTTTGTTCGGAATAATTGCAAGTGCTTTTTTCTCAGGACTGGTGCTTGAGGACATCATGTGGTATGTCGTGAATCCAAAAGTTAAATTCAAGGAATTAAACTCAAGTTTTGCAAGCTATCATCCAAGAATAAAAATTGGAAATATAAAAATTCCAATATCGTATTTTATCGGCGTTCTGCTTGCGCTTCTCTCGTGGTGGCTACTATGGAGTTGATATATTTAATTAATTAAATTAACATCAAAGGAAAATTCTATGGGCGGACCTGAATCAGGCAGTCAACCCGGAAAAAGAGAATTCTATCCAGCAGAGGAAAGGCTAAAATCAGTGATTAGAGATGTAGTTACTGAAGCTGAGCAAGCAGCTTGGCCAGCAGTACTTAATGGACTCAAATTAGAAGTAGCTGAGCAAGTTAATGATGAATATGAAATAGCGCGTTACAATGCAAAGTCAGCGTATAAATTTTGGCACCAGCTAGATGGTGTAGAGCAAAAAATTAATGACTCAGGTGAATTTCTCGAAAAGAGCGAAATACTCGCTCTAATTGCTGAGCTTAAACCAAAACTTGAAATTTTGTAATTCAAGTACAAAAAACAACCTTGTTTAAGTAAGGCTGTTTTTTTATCAGCCTAATTGCTATTAATAAACTGCCCGTTGTCCGGGCAGTTTTTATCGATATATTTAGTTACGTTCCGCTTTCTTCAGATTGTTCCTCACCGTCCAGCATGACCTGCTGAATCTGAACTTGTTTCTTAAACCGTGATAATTCTTTATTTACATCAGCAAACAAAGAATCAAATAACATCGAATTACGTGATAGCGTAGATAAATTTTCTTGCATATTATTATAGCTTAATAATTCAACGCGCTATACTAGCATGCAGTATATTTGTTGTCAAAAGGCGTGCTACAATCTTCCTTTAAAATTGGTATAATACCGCCTTTGAATATTACTCCAGGTAAATCGATGCGTCTGTGTGCCGTACTTTTCAACTGTGTACACGCTGACAACTGCGGCAAGACGTCCTGTCCTGGGTAGTGAATAGCCAGATAGCAAGCCCTTAATGAGCCCCGCCCGATATGCATCACCTGCCCCTGTGGGATCTGACGTATTCTTTGGTTTTGCAGGCGGAATCACATACCTGATTTTTTTGTTATGAATCACTGATCCCTTTTCACCTCGCGTTGTAATAACCAAATCAGCGGCTTTTTTTATTTTATCAAGCGTATATCCGGTTTTTTTCTGTATGAGTGATAATTCATAATCATTTGATATCAATGCCCGTGCGCCGGTAAATCCGCTGATAAGATCTTTTTTTGTCAGTATCGTAATTTGCTGTCCGGGATCGTATATATACGGCAACTTTGCTTTTTTATATGCTACAGGTAATTTTCGCATATCAATTAAATTACCTGGGGCCACTACCGCAATCGATGCTTTTTTAACAACAGTTGCTGGTATACTAGCACAGGAAAATTGCATTGCTCCCGGGAAAAATCCCGTTATTTGATTATCACCCTTGTCAGTAATGATGTAAGCAGATGCTGTAGGAATATTCTTATAATACTTACTGTACGATATATTCACATTTTTTTTCTGCAGCCATTTCTTATATTCTGTAAAATCACTACCGTATGCCGCAACGACAAATGGGCTTTCATTTAGTAACGAAAGGTTGTACGCGATATTACCTGCAGTTCCCCCGAATCCTTGGCGGAATGTCTTCACATAAAAACTGACATTCAGCATGTGTATCTTATCGGGAAGTATGTGATCAGAAAATCGACCGTCAAAATCCATTATTCGGTCATACGCGAGAGAACCAGATACAAATACTTTTTTCATAGCTGAATATCTTAGCGGTATGTGTCGAATGACTTACTTACATCGATATTGTCAACCGGCTGTTTTACGAGAGGGGTTTCGGCAATTTGGGGCAACTGATCGGCAAATGTTTCTCGTTCTGCCTGATACAAAAGCCCGGTAGGGATCTTGTCAGCATCATTCATCGCAACGGATATCGCGTTCCCCATACTCCCTGTATCGTGTCCTGATTCTTCAAGTTTATAAATACGCTCTTTATACCATTCAAATGTATTAATTTTATTGAATGTAGTACAAATTTGTAAAATGTTGATAAATGCAAATCCTTTATGTTTAATTGCTTTTTTGATAAGTTCAGTCATTTGTTTGATATCGCCTGAAAAACTTTGCGCTACGAATGTCGCTCCTGATACCAGTGCCGTCGCAAGTGGATTGAATGTCTGATTTCGCGATCCAAACGGCGTTGACTTAGTTTTCATGCCCTTCATCGATGTTGGTGAAATCTGGCCTTTTGTCAGGCTGTACAAACGGTTATCGTGTACGAGATACGTAATGTCAAGATTACCGCGTGCCGTATGGATAAAATGACTTACACCTTCCCCAAAACCATCGCCATCCCCGGAGCCAGCGATTACGGTCAAGTCATGGTTCGCTAATTTTATACCGACTGCTACCGGTAATGAACGGCCGTGTATACTATGAAAGTTGTACGCTTTGAAAAAATTAGCGCCATTAGAGGAGCATCCAATACCAAACGTCATCGCTACTTGGTGAGGATCGAGTCCGAGCTCAGCCAGCGCTTTCTTCGTGGCCGGATAAATACTGAAATTTCCACATCCCGGACACCATGAAGGCTTATATGTGCTGGTAAAATCTTTATCAGTTGCCATATATTTTTTTACTTTAATTCTTTAATTGTTTCCACAAGCTCATTTGCGAAGAATGGACGACCATCATACTTCAAAATTTTATAATCTGGCGTAAGTCCGGTTTGTTCACGCAACCATCCGCATAGCTGGCCCGTCTTATTATTTTCTACTATCGCTATTTTTTTTGCACGTTTAAAAACGTTCCTAATCGTTTCCACCGGAAAAGGACTGATAAATACTATTTGCACATAGTTAACTGAAATACCTTGCTGCTTCAGTTGCATCATTGCCTCGAGTATTGGTCCTCGGGTTGAACCCCAACTGATAATGGTAACATCAGCATTTCTGTCTCCCTCAATTTTTGGTTCTGGGATTGAAGATTTTGCCGTTTCAAATTTTCTGAACCGCTTATCCATTTGCTGGGTACGCATTTCTGCCCCTTCTTCCGAGAAGCCTTCTTCATCATGCTCATCACTATTAGCAATATACGTACCTCCCGGTGTACCCGGTAAAACACGCGGCGAAACACCTGAGTCAGTCACCTTGTAACGTTTGTACGAATCTTGTTTTTGTAATTCTTCCGCAGTGAGAACTTCTCCGCGATCAATAGGCAAGTTTATTAAATCCTTTTCTTCCACCCACTTATGACTCGCTGCCAGGAATTTATCTGTAATAAACATGACAGGAGTTTGAAATTTTTCTGCAATATTGAATGCCTCCTGTATATAATGATAGCATTGTTCTACATCACCTGGTGCTATCACAAAACGAGGAAACTCTCCATGAGATGCTGATAAGAGGAACTTGAGATCTCCCTGACCGCTCCATGTCGGCATGCCTGATGACGGTCCTGTCCGCATCGCTTCAACGAGAACGAGCGGAACTTCCACCATTCCTGCCATACCCCACGCCTCTGTCATCAAAGCGAATCCTCCTCCAGACGTCGCGGTCATTGCTCTCACTCCGGTATTTGCAGCACCGATTGCCGCATTGATAGCTGAAATTTCATCTTCTACATGCTTTGCTACAATTCCATAATTTCGGGATTGATTTGCCATTATATGCAATATAGAGCTTGCGGGTGTCATCGGATAAGCGGCAAAGAATTTACATCCAGCTTTGATGGCCCCCCATACGATTCCGGTATTACCAGCCATTATCATACGTCCTGGATTTTTTTGCGGTTTGACCTGATATGGAAACGGTTGTTTGATGTTTTGTTTTATAAAATTGTATCCTGCTTTCCCCGCAGCGTTATTGGTCGTAATTATTTTTTCATTTTTCTTTTTAAGTGAAAAATTATATTCAATCACCTCTTGAAGTCCGTCAAACGGTAAATTGAGCAGGGCATAGCTCGCGCCAAGAGCAACAACGTTTCGTGAAATTTTTTCTGCCCCAGCTTCGACAGCAAGATCATCCATAGGAATACCAACAACAATTGCTGATTCAGGAAATACAATACCTTCATCAGAAACTGTATTACTGTTAAATAATACTGCGGAATCATCACTAAGTTCATTACGGTGCTCACTGAGCGTTTTCTGATCGAGAGCGATTAAAATATTGATCGGCCGGCGTGGTGCAAAAACTTTCTTATCAGAGACACTCACTTCATACGTATTATGCCCGCCTCTGATGAGTGACGGGTATTCCGAATAATCAAATGTGAACATTCCCGACCGCAACATCGCACGTGCAAACATAGCGCCTGCCGATAGAATGCCGTACCCCGCCTCACCACCAATTTTCCAGTTGAAATTATTGATTTGCATAATTATATATTTCTATTTTATTATGTTATGTGATAGATAGTAATTATAATTGCTCTAAAAAAGATTTTATCCGCTCTACTTCAGTATGAATTTTTTCAGTATCATACTGACCGGAGTGTGCTGTATACCCGTGGTATGATGCCTGTTTTTCATCAAGGTGCGCATTGAATACGATACCTTTGTCTTGGACTTGGATGTACACGTGATACCGGGGATATAATGATCTTCCAATTCGTCTGATATAGCTAATTTCTCCGGAGCGTCTACTATACTGCTGATGATACCCCAGACGGTTCATGAGCACTTTCTCATTGATTGTAAGCGGTGCGGGATGAAAATATTTCACGGCTATGCATAACTAATTATACGAATATCAACTACGTCTGCCCTGCCAGGAGAGACTATGACAGGATTCAATTCACAATCCGCAATCGACGGCTTCTCAGTCATTAACCTCGATACGCCTATCAGCATATCGAGAAGTAAATCGACGGGAAGATCTTTACCTCGATCACTCTGTATTACCTTGCCAAGCAAACCGCTATACAGTAATTCTTTCGCGTTTGATCGGGTCAATGGAATAGGCGTAATGCTTGCGCTCTTTATTGACTCAATATACACGCCACCGAGTCCGCAGATTATATATGGTCCTATTGTTTCGTCACGTTTTGCTCCTATTATTACCTCGAGGATTCCTGGTTTGTATGGCTGCATATAGAATCCTTCCCCTTTCTTGAATCGTAACTGCATCTGCTTCTTCCATAATTCAAGCTTCTTCCTAAGTGCATCCTCTGTACTGATATTCAAAGCTACGGCACCTTTATCATATTTATGGACAAATTGCTTTGCGACAATTTTTACAACTACCGGATAACCGATGCGCTTCACGCGTTTTATCGCTTCATCGGAATTATTAGTTAATACTGAAGGCACAACACCATTAATATACGGTTTTACGATCCTTTCCGCGTCCTTACCCAATACAGGAACAAGTCGTTTTGACTCTCGTGATGGTATCTCAGGGAATGATCGGACTTTTTTGACATTTATCGAAAATTTCCTTAGTTCTTCAAGCGCGTGTACCGCATGTTCAGGATAAGAAAATTGAAGTTCATGGGCATTCTTAAGCTTTTCACGTCCTTTGACAACGCTTCCTCCGCCAATAAACGAAGAGACGATTGGCTTATGCTTATATCGCCGTTGATAGCGGATTACCACATCAGCAATTTTAGCAGTCCTTGTTACTGCTTGCGGTGTTACCAGCACTATCACTGAGTCAATTCCGGGATCAGCCAGTAGTATTTTTAATGTATTCTGATAACGATCAGCGGATGCATCACCAAGCACATCTACGGGATTATTTTTTGCTGAAGCTTCCGGGAGTATAGCATTTAGCTTTTTAAGAGTTGCACCGCTGATCGTTGCGAGTGATAAATTTGGCATAACCGAAATTTCATCTGTTGCAAGAATTCCGGGACCACCAGCATTTGTAACAACAGCTACATTTGGACCTACGATTTCCCGATGTTTTCGAAAAATCGAGGTATTCATGAATAACTCCTGCAGGGACGTTACCACCACCGCGCCAGCTGCTTCAAGTGACGCATTTTGAACCTTATGAGATCCGGCAATCGCCCCGGTATGTGATGCAACCGCCTGTATTGCACGTACACTCTTGCCGGGCTTTAAAATAACAACTGGCTTTACTCTGCTTACGCGCTTTATGGTTCTTAAGAATGACCGTCCAGTGGCAAGATTTTCTAAATACATAATAATTACTTCCGTGCTTTTATCTTTGCCAAAATACGCTACAAGCTCATCCTCATTAATATCCGCTTTATTCCCGAGCGAAACAAGTGCAGAAAACCCCAGACCTGATGTCAGTGCCATATCATTAATAGCAACTGCCATCGCACCTGATTGTGACAATACCGCAACCGAGCCTTTCGATGGCATTCCGCCGGCAAATGATGCATTAAAGCGGAGATGCGGTACGATGAGCCCTAAGCAGTTGGGGCCAAGAATGCGTATTTTATACTGTTTTGCGATTTTTAATAATTGCCGCTCACGCTGCCTGCCTTCTTTCCCGCTTTCACCAAATCCAGCACTAATTATTACTGCTACTTTAATTTTCTTTTCTCCGCACTCACGTACAACTTCTGCAACAATACCAGCAGGAACAATGACAATCGCGAGGTCAACTGGTTCAGGTATTTCAGAAACGTTCCGATATACCTTCTTCTTTAGCAGCGTACCACCATTGGGATTAATCGGGAACACTTTTCCGCGAAATTTGTGTTCTACAAGATTTTTAACAACAACGTGTCCAAGTTTACCAGGGTTCCGGGAAGCGCCAATTACGGCAATTGATTTTGGCTCAAATAATTTTTTCAGCATCGTATGTTATAAAATAAGTAGGTTATTTCCCGTCATATCGCCTGCAGGCTTCAGCCCCATATAAGTCAGGACTGTTATAGTAACATCTGATAGGATACCGGTTGGCTGCAACATGCTCAGATCATGCTCTATTATCATGTCACCATACGGCCGGACGCCCTCCCATTGTTTACCAACGGCTATAAAGGGTACTGGATTTACGCTATGTTCTTTGTCCATCGCGCCCGTCTGTAAATTTGTAATTTCTTCAGCGTTCCCATGATCAGATGTAATAAACAGTAGTCCGTCATGCTCAAGTACTGCTGTTGATAAACGGTCAAGACACTTATCGACTGCTTCCAGCGCTTTAACCGTTGCCGGTACTTTTCCAGTATGACCAACCATATCGGGATTTGCAAAATTTACTACTATAAAATCATAATATTCCCGTTTCATTTCTTTTATAAGTCTATCAGTAATTTTTATTGCGCTCATCTCGGGTTTTTGGTCGTATGTCGATACGGAAGGAGAAGGAATGATAATGTTATCCTGACCCTTGTACAGCTCTTCATGTCCCCCATTAAAAAAGTACGTTACGTGGGCATACTTCTCTGTCTCAGCAATATGAAGTTGCTTAAGTTTTGCTTCAGCAATAACGCGTGCGAGCGGATAATCAATTTTTTCCGGTGGAAACGCAACTTCAACGGGAAGATCCTTGTCATATTCAGTCATGCTTACAAAAAATAAATTTTTCAAATATTTAGTCCTTTTGAACTTTTCAAATCCCGGAAGTGTCAATGACTTGGTAAGCTGACGCGCACGATCCGGCCGGAAATTATAAAAAATCATTGCATCATTATCTTCAACAAGGGCGACTGGCTTACCTGAACTTGTCACTACAGTAGGAATAAACTCCTCATCATAATTTTTCTTCTTATACGATTTCTTAATTATATCAATCGGATCAGACGTGTGGCGATCTGCCACTCCTTCAACGATCGCCCGGTACCCTTTTTCAGTGCGTTTCCACCTGTTATCTCGGTCCATTGAGTAAAATCTGCCGGTAATCGATGCAATTTCGCCAATTTTCAATTCATCTATTTTGGCAATGACTTTTTTTACGTATTCAACGCCACTATCCCTCGGGGCGTCACGTCCATCAAGTATGAGATGAAGGTAAACTTTTTTTACTTTCTTTTTCTTGCATAGCTCCATTAATGCATACATATGATCAAGGGTACTATGTACGCCACCGGCACTCGCAAGGCCTGTTAAATGCATTGCGGATTTATTTGCATTTACATGCTTTATTGCTTTTAGAAAAGCTTCTTTCTTAAAAAAACTACCATCAGCAATAGCTTTAGAAATTCTCGGTAAATTTTGATAGACTATGCGTCCGGCACCAAGATTTAGATGTCCAACCTCAGAGTTTCCCATTTCACCCCATGGAAGACCTACCGACTCGCCAGACGCCTGAATAGCCATGGTCGGATACGTATCAATAAAATGATTAAGGGTTGGCAACTTCGACGTTGTTATCGGATTGCCTTGTGAAGGCGGGGCGATGCCCAAACCGTCGAGAATTGCCAGAACTACTGGTTTATGAGGTATTGGCATAGAATTTTATTACGCATTTCTTTAGGAATTGGTCTGTTCATCATATGCAGCAGTGTAGGTGCAATATCCGCGAGTACGCCATCTTCCACATTAGTATCTTTTGGGATATTTTCATTTACTACAATAAATGGTACTGGATTACTTGAGTGGGCGGTGTCTATCTGACCCGTTTCAAGATCAATAAGCTCTTCTATATTACCATGATCTGAGGTTATGATAAGTGTTCCGTTCTTTTTTCTGATTACTTCAAGTAATCTTCCAATACTGAGGTCGACCGCTTGGACAGCTTTTATACCTGCAGGAAGATCCCCTGTATGGCCGACCATATCAGGATTAGCAAAATTTACCAATATAAAATCATGCTTATTTTTTTCAATTGACTCAATCATCGTATTTGTAAGCTGTTCCGCACTCATCTCGGGCATATCTTTATACGATTGCACATGAGGTGATTTAATAATAACCCGCTCCTCTCCGGCGATTGTGTGGTCATAACCGCCATTTAAAAAATATGTTACGTGTGCAAACTTTTCCGTCTCCGCAATATACAATTGACGCAGGCCTTTGAGCGCAGTTGGCAGCGTTTGAGGCAGTACACGTGCAGGATATGCAGAAATTATCCCCGGTAAATCAGGACCAAAGTCAGTTAATGATACAAAAAATAAATTTTTTAACACTTTTTTTCGTTTAAACCCGATAAACTCATCTTGAACGAATGCCTTAGATAATTGTCGAACTCTGTCCGAACGCAAATTAAAAAAGATTATTACATCGTTGTCTTTAATAGTTTGAGGCGATTTGCTTCGATCACTAATAACTGTTGGTGTAATATATTCGTCATTTTCATGCCGATTATATGCTTGGAGTACTGCTGACTGCGCGTCATCGGCCTTATTGCCCTCCCCCAAGACAAGTGCATTGTATGCTCGCTCTGTTCTCCCCCATTCTTTTATTCGGTCCATGGCATAAAACCGTCCGGAAATTGAAACAATTTTTTCATTTTTCTTGAGAATCTTCTTCATTCGATTCAGTAATTTTATCGCAAGATACTGATACGAATCACGCCCATCAGTAAACAAATGCAGACATGTCTCAGACACTTTTTCAACTCGGAGCAACGTCAATAATGCAATGAGATGATCGGGATCTGCGTGGGCAGACTGTACGTCCGTCAAAAGCCCCATGAGATGAATCTTGGATTTATTTTTTTTTGCGTGTCGCAATGCCGACAAAAAAGCGGGATTCTTAAAAAAAGTACCCTGATTTATGGATTTTGAGATTATTACGGAATCCTGTTCGATAATCCGCCCTGCACCGATATTCATATGACCCGCTTCCGAATTACCGTCCTGGGTTGGCGGCAGTCCTGTATCTTTTCCCGATGCCCCAAGCAAACTGTGAGGATAATTCTCCCACAGCATATCTATTACCGGCGTAGATCCGAGCGCGATTGCATTTCCCCGCGTCTCATCACATATACCCCAGCCATCTAATATTGCAAGTAATACAGGTCCCTGTTTGGGCATAGTGCTATTTCAGTAGTTCGTCTTCAATTTCCATTAAGCGGTTATATTTTCCCGTTCGCTCTCCGCGGACAGGTCCAACCTTTACGTATTGAGCGTTGACTGCGACGGCTGTATCTATCATAAATGAATCATTTGTCTCACCGCCGCCACGATGTGAAATGACTTGCCAGTAACCATGTTTTTGTCCAAGTACAATCGCATCAATAGTCTCCGTAAGCGTGCCAATCTGATTCAGTTTAATGAGAACAGCATTGATCGCTTTATCATCAATCGCTTTCTGGATTCTGTCTACCTTTGTTACCGTTAAATCATCTCCGATGATTCTGGCTCTATCACTGCATTTTTCAAAAAGTTTCGTCCAGCCACTCCAGTCATCTTCCGCAAGGCAATCTTCGAGTGAAATAATCGGATATCGATCAATCCAATCGCTAAAGAGGCCTACCATCTGATCCGATGTTAAGCTCGCACCTTCACGTTTCAATACATATTTCTTATTTTCAGCATCGTATACTTCAGATGTAGCAGGATCCAGAGAAATAGAAATATCCTTACCGGGCTGAAAGCCCGCTTTTTCGATTGCCTGCACTAAAAACGATAACGGCTGTTCATTTGTTTCAATACCGGCAGGAGCAAATGCTCCTTCATTACCAACGTTAGTATCAAGTCCTCGTTCTTTAAGAACTTCTTTTAGTCCTACGTACGCTTCCTCTCCCCAACGGACAGCCTCACGGACTGTCGGAGCCCCCGATACACTGAATAAGTATTCCTGAAAATCAGTTGAATTATCAGCATGCTCTCCTCCTTCTATCACAACCATCATTGGCCGGGGTAATTCCCAGGTTTTATGCGGCAGTTTATATGTTTCACGAATATATTTATAAAGCGGCACTCCTGTTTCCTGCGAGGCTGCGCGGGCACATGCAAGTGAAACGGAAAGTATACTATTGCCACCCAATTTCTTTTTATTGTCAGTGCCGTCAAGGTCAATCATCGTTTGGTCAATCTTCTTCTGGTCGGTGACATCCATTCCTATTACGGCTGAAGCGAGCGTACCATTAACATTCTTGCACGCATTCAGCATGCCGTTGCCTCCGTACCGCTTTTTATCGCCATCTATGAGCGTGACTGCTTCATGAATACCAGCGGACGCGCCGAATGGAACGGATGCTTTCCCTATAGTTCCGCTTTCCAGTGTAACAGTTGTTTCAATTGTCGGCTTTCCTCCTGATGATAATATCTCCCTTGCTGCCACCTCTTTAATCTTCTTTGACATAGCTATTCCTTAATTAATGGTTTTATTGCCGGAAGAACATCGCCTTCCAGCATTTTTAACATCGCTCCTCCTCCAGTAGATGTAAATGATACATCTTCAATACACCCTGAATTTTTTATCGCTTTAAGGGTGTCTCCGCCGCCAATAATGCTTTGTGAATCTGATTTACAAATTTCCCGTGCGAGATCGTTCGTCCCTTTTGCAAACTCTTCGATTTCGAAAAATCCCATCGGGCCGCCCCAAACAACAATTTTTGCCTTCGCGATAATCGATGCGTACAATTTTACCGTATCCGGACCTATATCAAGTATATACTCGTCATCTTCAACATTACCGGCGGCCTTCGTCTTAGTCGGTACGCCCGCTGCAATCTCTTTTGCAGTAACAACGTCAACGGGTATATGCAGTCGCGTGTCAACAAGTGCGAGTTCATTCGCGACATCCATCATCTCTTCTTCAAAGATAGATTTACCAATTGCGATGCCTTTTGCTTTCAGAATATTATTTGCGAGTGCCCCGCCGAGGATTACGTGGTCAGCGGTTTCAAGAAACTTTTTTATTACCTTAATCTTGTCCGATATTTTTGCTCCGCCGATAATCGCGACGAGCGGTTTTTCCGGCTTTTCAATAACCGCGGATAGTACTTCTATCTCTTTTTCCAGACGAAAGCCCGCATAAGACGGTAAAAACTCAGTAACCCCGAGCATTGAGGCATCCTCTCGATGACTGACTCCAAACGCCTCATTGACGTACAATTCAGCTAACGAGGCCAGTTCTTTTGCAAAGGCACTATCTCCCTTCTTTTCTTCATCATGAAACCGGAGATTCTCCAGTAATACCACGTCTCCATCCGTCATAGCTTTAACTTTTTCCTGAACATCTTTACCGATACAATCATTAAGTTTCGTAACCTCTTTACCTAGACGTGTGCTCAGTTGTTCTGCAACTACATCCATTTTCAGCTTTGGTACAATCTCCCCTTTTGGCCTGCCGAGATGCGCGCATATGATTACCCGTGCTCCCTGTTTTACTAAATACTGTATAGTTGGCAAACATGTCTTGATTCGTTCGTCATCAGACACGTTTCCCTTATCATCAAGGGGCACGTTAAGTTCGCATCGGACGAGTACCCTCTTACCACTTACGTCCGCTTCTTTTATAGATCGTAACAACATAATTTACCCTATAAGTGATTATAATTGCAGTGTATATTATAACACTTTTTTTGTATCAGAACAACTTCAAAACAACCTAGTTTTTACCCAGAATGAGTCGGTTTTTACTTTTCTCCCTCAACTTCGGTAATTTCCAGCTCCGTACTCTTCCCAATCGAAATAACCAATTTTGCAGACTCCGCAATTGTGTTGCTTTTTACCAGATTAAAATTAAATTTGAGATTATCCGGTGTAATCTCCTGATTATGTTCAATAATTTTACCGAGTGTAACCGAAATCTTGGTAATTTTTTTTAGTTTATTCTTTTCCGCAGTTTTTATCGCCGTTTTAACGATATCCTGCGCCGCTACTAAGTCATGCATGGTTTTTTTGTATTTTAGCTTCTGATGTTAAATTATCGATTACATATATTGCTTCCTTGAATTGATGTTTTTCTGTAAAGCTATTTGGCACGGCTATACAACTCATCCCTGCACGTACGGCAGATTCTACTCCAACGCTACTGTCTTCAAATACCAAACATTTTTGAGCGGGCACATGTACTTGTTGCACAACATTATTATATATTTCAGGATGTGGTTTTGCATTTTTAACATTATCTCCAGTAATAATAAATTCAAATTTATTTTGTATATCCAAACCATCTTTTCCAAGCACCAAATTGACTTCATCTATGCTTGAAGAAGTAGCTAATGTTAATAAATGACTCTCACTTTTATATAAATAATTAATTATATCTATTACCCCTGGGAACACCAGCAGAGATATATCTGATTGTATAAATGCTCTATACTTTTCAAACTTTATAGTAATTAATTCTGTAATTAATTCTTGTGAATAACTCACCTTACTGTCCTCGAAAGCTTTTATAAACAATTCCCTGTCACGTAAACCTACCGGCAAGTCAGACTCTGTAAAACGTATACCATATGGTTGTAATGTTTCATTGATTACCATCATTATTGACCCATCATCTACAATTAATCCATTCATGTCAAAAACAACGAGCGTACACTCGTTTAGTAAATCTTCAAGTCTTGAATCCTTAAAATACATATTATAAAAATTGAATACCGAGCCTACGGGTTATAAGGTCCCGAGGCGAGGTATACACATAAAGGGAAAAGGAGCGATGAGGGAAAACCGTAGGTGTTCCCTCATAAATATTCTAATGTGTCGCACACGTCATACACGGATCATATGCGCGAATCAGCATTCCAAGTTTCCGCTCATCAGCAGCGGTAAAATTCTTTTTTGATCCAATATACTGAGCCAAATCGCCTTCCATGTTATTTATCATCTGTGCTGTCGGGGTGATTATATTTACGTCCTTCAAAACACCATCCTTGTCCGTCTCATAGTAGTGCAGCAATAATCCGCGCGGCGCTTCTATTGCACCGGTTCCCTTCCCGGCGCGTACTGCATACTTCAGCATCGGCTTAACGTTCTTCATTGCCAAATATTGTTTCAGGAGTTTTTGTGTCTCTTCAATAGTATGTATCATCTCAATTCCCTGACACAGTACATTATAAAATGAATTATCGATCGGCAGCTTGATCTTAGTCTGTTTCAATGCCTGTTTCGCAATAGGATTGAGTTGTTTCGCATTATTATTGATACGTGCGAGCGCTCCGACGAAATAAGGCTTATCCTTATGGGAAGTGCGTACAACATAATCCCGCTCCAGATGGATTTCTTTGATGCTTTTCATAAATGCTGTCGGACTTTGTCGCAACTTTTCAGTGGAAACTACCGTACCGTCATAGATCGCGTATTCTTTTGGTGAATACAAACAAATATTTTCTGTTTTGCGATGGAAATCCACAACTTTTAGATGAGAAATGAAATGGGCCAGCTCAACGGTACCCTGTAACGCTTTTGCACTATCGTCGTAGAGTTTTTGCAGTCTTCTGTTGTCAGGAAGTTTCAAAAAGCCGCCTACCTGTGAATTCACTGGATGCAATGCACGGCCGCCGATAATATGTGAAATCTCATTTCCAAAATCACGAACCTCCAGCGCGAGCTGCGTCTGCTTCGGGGCAATCTTGAGTAAATCTAACGCGGAGTCTCTTCCATAAAAATCAGGAATGCTCATGAAGTACGCATGTACTCCATGGCTAGTTATTGTTTGTCCGAGCATCATCAATTTTCGGAGTAACACTGTGCTCGGTGAAACGTTGACACGCATCGCCACTTCTAGTGCCTTTATAGCCGTAAGGTTATGGACGATCGGACATACTCCACAAATTCTGGATGTAACAAGCGGTGCATCCATATAATTCCGTCCGACAAGCACTCCTTCAATAAGTCGGGCTCCCTCAAGTGTATGATACCGCGCTTCCGCGATATTGCCTTTTTTCAGCTCACCCCAGAATGTGGCGTGACCTTCAATGCGCGTAACGTGTTTTATAGTAACCTTTTTCATATTGTAAAATTATTTGATCTTTTTTTCTAATACTTTTCTGGTACCAGAAGGCACTAAATCACGC